>ENA-ORTH01000094-ORTH01000094.1-human-gut-metagenome-genome-assembly--contig:-NODE-94-length-102827-cov-22.214737_pt1 | contig 102827 bp, 93 predicted proteins | sample MGYA00241914_ERZ509192 | MGnify/ENA primary metagenome ERZ509192 (study PRJEB26280, sample SAMEA2338826) | human gut metagenome | biome: human gut; feature: human-associated habitat; material: faeces...
CCAGGAATACACGCACAAGAAGCAGACCGGTGGTTCCGGCCAGTTCGCAAAGGTCCTGATGAACTTCGAGCCGCTCGACACCACCGAGGGCAAGACCTTCGAGTTCGAGAATAAGGTCACCGGCGGCCACATCTCCGCCGAATTCATCGGCCCCATCGAGGCCGGTGTCAAGGAGGCCATGGAGTCCGGTGTTCTCGCCGGCTTCCCGGTCGTGGGCGTCAAGGCCACCGTCACTGACGGCCAGATGCACCCGGGTCCGTCGCAGCAGCTCCCGCATGGCGGGTTCCGAGGCCTGAGGACGGCCCTCGGAGTACTCAAAGTTGATAATGTAGTTCACATAGGCCAGCTCTTTGAGCTTACGCTCGGCGGGGTAGCACTGGTGAATGATGATGCCCTCAGGCATGGCCGCAGTGAGCCGGGCGGGAACCTCCTCGGCGGTGGCTCCCCCCACCAGACCGAACTCCAGAATCTCACACTGGCTGGAGTAGCCCAACGACAGGGGCAGGGCGATGGACACGAAGGGGTGTTTATGGAAGCCCTGGGTGTGCTTGATTTCAATGCCAGCCCGGGTGAAGGCCCGCTGGAAGGTGCGCATCAGGTCCAGGTGGGAGATATACTTGGCCCGGCCAGTCTTGGAAAAGAGCAGACGGTCAGCCATTGCACACCCCTCCTTTCAGCAGGCGGTTGGCTCCACAGCCGGAACAGCGGGTGCGGCAGTCCGGGGTGGTCTGGGACTGGTAGCACAGCTCCCGCTCATGCCACAGGAAGGCGGGGGTGACCATGGGGTCGATGCGGCACCAGGGGAATACCTCGTCCCGGGGCCGCTCCCGGTGGGCGTAGAAGTCGCCGTCCAGGCCGCAGGCGGACAGGGCGTCCATCCAGCGATGGAAGTCAAAATACTCGCTCCAGGAGTCGAACTTGGCCCCGTTCTGCCAGGCGTGCTCCAGCACGTCGGCCAGGCGGCGGTCGCCCCGGGAGAAGATGGCCTCCAGATAGCTGGTCTGGGGGTCATGCCAGTTGTAGGTGATGGAACGGTCCCGCTTCAGAGCGTCCCGCAGCAGGTTCACCCGCCGCTGGTACTCCTCCACCGGGATCTGGGCGTCCCACTGGAAGGCAGTGTGGGGCTTGGGGACAAACCAGGAGGTGGACACGGTGATGCGCACCCCGCGGGCGCGGTTGGGAGTGCACTCCCGCCAGCACTGGTACACCTTCCGGGCCAGATCAGCGATGCCCAGCACGTCCTCGTCGGTCTCGGTGGGCAGGCCCAGCATGAAGTAGAGCTTTACGCCGCTCCAGCCGCCGGAGAAGGCGGTGCGGCAGGACTGCAGCAGGTCCTCCTCCCGCAGATTCTTGTTGATGGCGTCGCGCAGACGCTGTGTGCCCGCCTCCGGGGCAAAGGTCAGACCGCCCTTGCGCACCCGCTGCAGGCGCTCCATGAGGTTCATAGAGAAGGTGTCCGCCCGCAGAGAGGGCAGGGACACGCCGATGTCCTTAGGCGCGCAGTAGTCCAGCAGATCGTCACACAGCTCCAGCAGGCAGGGGTAGTCGGTGGAGCTGAGGCTGGACAGGGTCATCTCCTGATAGCCGGAATCCTGACAAGCCGCCTTGCCGTACTCAGCCAGCAGCTGAGGATTGCGGTTTCGCACCGGGCGGTACACATAGCCTGCCTGGCAGAACCGGCAGCCACGGATGCAGCCACGGAACAGCTCCAGCATGACGCGGTCGTGGACGATCTCGGTGGAGGGGATGATGGTCTTCACCGGGAAGTAGGACTTGTCCATGTCCTGGACCACCCGCTTGCGCACCTGCTCCGGCGCGCCGGAGCCCTCCTTGATGCGCATTTCCTCCAGGGTGCCATCAGGACGGTAGACGGGCTCATAGAAGGACGGGACGTAGATGCCCTCGATCTGGGCAGCTTCCCGCAAAAACTCCTCCTTGCTCCAGCACTCCTCCTTGGCCTGGCGGTACAGGGCGATGTACTCCAGGGTGACCTCCTCCCCTTCGCCCAAGACAAACAGGTCCACGAAGGGGGCCAGAGGCTCCGGGTTATAGCAGCAGGTGCCGCCCGCCACGATGAGAGGCGTGAGTTCCGGCCGCTGCTCGCTGCGCAGAGGCAGCCCCGCCAGGTCCAGCATGTTCAGGACATTGGTGTAGGCCATCTCATAGCCCAGCGAGAAGCCGATGATATCAAAGTCAGAAATAGGGTCGCCGCTCTCCAGGGCGTAGAGCAGCAACCCCTCCCGGCGCATTTCCTCCTCCATATCTCCCCAGGGGGCGTAGCAACGCTCGCACCACAGCCCCTCCTGCTCGTTCATCAGGCCGTATAAAATACGGCAGCCCAGGTTGGACATGCCGATTTCATAGGTGTCCGGGAAGCAAAGGGCAAAGCGGGTGTCTACCGTGCGTTTGTCTTTTACCACGGCGTTATATTCTCCGCCCGTGTAGCGGGCAGGTTTTTGTACTTTGGGCAAAATATGCTCCAGCGTGCGATTCATGTCGTTCCCCCAGTTCTATCTTGAGACGCGGTAGAACTATTTTACTCGTTTCCCCCCTATCTGGCAACCCCTTTTTCCTTCCTTTTCACGCCAAATGGAAGAAAATAGCCATCCTGCGGTAAAAAGCAGGGTGATGCTGCCCCCATTCCAGGCCAAAATGACCCCTCCGGCTACCAGTACACCTACCAAAAATCCGTCCAGAAGGCCGGCTGTCCGCTCCGCTGCCTCCGGTCCGGCCAGGGCGCACAGGGTGCAGTGGAGCGCCCTCCCCCCGTCCAGGCCGCTCACCGGTAGCAGGTTAAAGAGGGCCAGCACCAAGTTGATGCCCGCAAACAGAGCGCCGCCGGGCAGGAAATGCCCCAGCCAGGCCAGAGCTAGGCTCACCCCCGGCCCGGCCAGGGCGCACAGGGCTTCCCTGGGGTAGGACAGAGGACGGCCCAGCTCCATCTCTGCTCCCGCAATTCCCAGCCGCATGCGCCTCACCTTACCGCCCACGGCCTGGATGGCCAGCCAATGTCCCCCCTCATGCAGGGCGCAGGAGACAACGGCCTGGGGGATCAGCCCCTGGGTATCGGTATAGTTGAGCCAGGCCAGCAGCAAAAGAAAGCCGCCGCTGACCTCTACCCTGCCCAGACGCACTCAGTCGGTAAGGAAGGTGACGTAGTAGGCCGGGTCCACGTGCACCCCGTTGCATTTGATCTCCAGATGCAGGTGAGGGCCGGTAGATACCCCGGTAGAGCCAACCAGGGCCACCGTCTCCCCTGCCGCCACAGTCTGGCCCTGGGAGACACACAGATTGCTGCAGTGGGCATAGAAGCTCTTGACTCCGTTGCCGTGGTCGATCTGCAGATACAGCCCGTGGTCGTCATTCTCGCCGATGTACTCTACCGTCCCGGCGGCAAAGGCACCGATGGGGTCCCCCATCTGTCCGCCGATGTCCACTCCGTTGTGGAATTTATACTCCCCGTCCACCGGGTGGTCCCGGTAGCCGTACACCGAGTTGAGGTGGCCCAGAATTGGGTTGACGGTCTCCAGCGCTCCCAGGGACAGTTTATCCATAGTGTAATTGTTGGGCAGTGCCGGGCCTTCGTAGTTTGCCGACAGCAGCACCGTGCCTACCGCCGGCACGGTCTCCTCCGGCTGGGCCGCCGCTGCCTCGGGCTGAGTTTGGGCCTGAGGCTCTGGTGCTGTCTCCGGGGTTTCCGACACAGTCTCTCCCCCGCTCAGCCAGTCCTGAGGCATATCCTCCAGGCGCAGGTAGTGGGCGGCCAGGTCGGCGGAGGAGGCCCCGGCATTGAGAAAGGCCTGCTCCTGCTGAGTCTGGCTTTGACCCTCCAAATCGTCACCGGCCCCGGAAGGTTGGATGCCAAAGACCTCCACGCAGAAGTCCTCCAGCTCCCCCAGCACCGAGTCCTGGGTTCCCAGGGACTCCCCCAACTTAGAAAAAGCGGCGCGGAAGTCGGTGTCTGCCGTCAGCGCCGACACCAGCTTGTTTTGAATCTGGGCCAGCTGCTGCGGGAAGGCTCCCTTCCCCACAAACACCGCCAGAAACAGCACCAGGCACACACACAGCTGTACCAGGCGCACCCGCTCCTTGGGCGAGAGCCCGCTTTGATTGCCTCGGTTCCGCCTGGCGGCGGAACGGCCGCTTGTCCGGTATGCGCGGTAGGATGCGCTGGTATGCTCCATCCCCACTCCCCCTTTTGATGTTTTTGATAAAATAGGATATTCCATGGAGAATTCCATTATTCCTCTTGACATCGTCAGGGAAGAAATTTATAATGTATAAGCTATAGTCGTGAAAATGACAATCAGCATCCGGGTGTAGCGCAGTTGGTAGCGCGCATGGTTCGGGTCCATGAGGCCGTGGGTTCAAATCCCACCACTCGGACCAAAAAACCGCCATTTTCGTACGAAAATGGCGGTTTTTCTTGCTTTTTGTTGTGAAAATTTAGCCCGAAAAATTTGCGTTTATATCTGACCACAGAAATACCACAGACGGTTTCCTGGTTTGACCACAGGAGGGGTGCCGCTTTTTAGAAGGGGTGGCCGTCCTTTTGTTTTATGCGGCGCAAGTCCTGGGGCCCATCTCGTATAATACTCCTCCTGGTCTCCAAAAATTAGGAGACTAGGGGGTGGATGTTCTGTAAAATAAAAATGAAGTCGTCATATCTACGGATCTGAGCAGAATAGAAGTTTCTTGAACGTACCTGTGTCCACGCTCTAAAATCCTGTGATTTCCCTTGGAAGTGTCATTTCATCGACCATATCTTCGGGTGGAAATTCCCAGCCTTCGGTGATTATAGGTAGTGCATCCGTTATAACCTCAAATAATGCTTGGCCTCCAACAATAGCAAAATGGATAAGCTGTGAAAATGGATATATGTCTTGCGATTCTTTTGCATAAGCAGAATTTTCCACAACAAAGAAAGTCCAATCCGATGCCAAGAACCCTCTGGTTTTATCTTCAATCTTATCTAAAGTGCAAAGTGCTGCAAGTTCAAGCCGATTTCGATAGGCATATACCATACCTGGAAACTGGACACATATTTTCTTCGTATAGTCATTGCTTATGTGAAATAGTTGAAGCCCATCCTCGTCATCAACGACCTTACATATAAAGTATTTATTTTCTAAATCATGGTGTGGTATCCATGCTTTCCAGTTGTTCTCCATTATCCCCCCCTGCTTTTCCGTCAATTAAATTATTTCCAAACAGTAAAACCACGGCCGATTTTTATCCTTATTGTCCCAGTTCTCCGCTTGGACGATCTCTTTTATGTCCTCTGCGGTCAATTCGTCAATAGGAACGGTTCGTTTACAGATATGGGGCCTATCATCAAATTCCCAATAGCCCGAGAGCCAGACATTCCAAATTTCTACGCTGTCAGATTGCATCAGAGCTGTTCTGATATAAGCAATCATTTGCTCGGCCCGTCCATTTGTGAATTGAGGAAGTTCAAGATAAACTCCGTATTTCTTCTCGCAGTATAGATCCACCTCGTCAAAGGGTAGCAGGAAATAATTATCATCCGCTCCCCCATCAAAGATGGTGCCGGCGTCCAAATCAATATGTAGGGGATAATCTTGTGGTGGTGTGACTTCGGGCAAGGGAGTATCGGCTGCTATAAAAATACACTGACTCATGGTGAACATCCTTTTACTCATGAATATCGAAACGCTTTTAGCATTCTGCGTCTAATCTCGAAAATCTATTACAGATGACTAATCAATATCATTTACGCAGCAGGTCATCAATGCAGTTACCGTTAAGGTCAAAAATTGCGGTATAAATTGCCACATAATTACCCTCATTATCATTGATGTCCATACTGAAAGCAATGCAGAGCAGGGGCGTGTCATACATATAGTTTTTCTCAAATGCGGCAATTTTCCGCTTAAACTGATAGGTTTCTGCCACAGTCCGATAATCTGCCCACATTTCTCTCTGAAAATCTTCCGGATCATCATCGTACCAATTTTTCAGGTACTCCATCATGAACTGTGTGGTTTTCTCAAATATCTCATACTTTGCAAGGTAATCATCAAACAACATCCCGTTCAGCAACATCTCACTCATGGCACACGATCCTCCTTTACACAAGAAATAATCCCTGAGCTGCCACAAGTTTCCGCAGGAGTTCTATTGCTGTCTGGTTTTCTTCCGTAATTTTCTTCAGCGTGACAATATTATATACCTCACCGGTCTCAATATGAAACACCATATCAAGTGTTGGGAACAAAAATCTCATGGTCCCAAAGGTCTTTTGAAACACCAGGTCAGACAGCTCATCCATGTCGTGGATAGATTCCATGGGGAATTCCAGGTAATATCCTTCTTCATTGGGTGTTTGCTCTTTGAAATCTTCTATATCTGGTAAGCCTACGCCAGTAACCAGAACAGTCTCCAGCGGATAGTAGCATGAAAAATGGAGAACGATATCCAACCACTTACGAAGCAGACGAGCCATATTAGCCTCTTTATAATAATGCTTTTCCAGTAAGGCAATCCCATCATTCTGTCCGAATTCAAGGTCGCCGGGGACTACATCAATCATATACGCTTTTGCATTGTTTTCCATCGCCTCAGAAATAAGATATTCCATCTGTGCATCATACGCTCGCATGGAAAAGCCTTTGAATCCCATTTGTTCAAACAGTTGCTGCATTTCATCATAACTCAAAGCCATTGCCTGATCTCCTCGCTTATGTATTTTATATTGTTCTTATTCTGAAGAAAAGACACGTGCAAAGCCCTCTGTCCAGTGACATTGACCAATGAGGCAGGTATCCAGGCTCCACTCTTGCTTGTTCATACTCCGCCTTGCTTCTTCCAGAGCCTGTTGGGCGTTCTGCTTATCCGTATAGCAGGTGCTGCTCCAAATACCTGTCTCGTTCCCATTTTCATCCTCGTCCCAGCCCCAGATCATATGGACTTTCTGAGGTTGGCCGACTGTACCAACCACCAACTTTTCTGTGATCTCATAGGTGCAGGGGTAATCCCGGAATCCTGGGAGAGCAGATAAGTAATGTTCCGCCACTTGCCTGGCCTTTTCGCTGGATTCAAACACTCCGATAAAAAACCCTTCAAGCCCCTCATTGAATATCATTAAGCTGTATAGAAGATTTGTCATATGCGTCTTCCATCCGTTCTTATCTGGTATCCTGCCTCCCTGTCTACCTCAGCAAGATACCGGGCCACCTCCGGATAGGCCGCCTTGCCCCTGGCACAGTAGTTTCGGCAGTCGGTGCAGCGGCAGATGTTTTCTGGGCCAAGCTGATGGTAATAGGCTTTTTTCATGTCCGATCGCATTACGGCTTCCTCCCGCCCTTTCTCACGATGGCACTTAGAAAGTGCAGATAAGAGACAAGCGCAATCATTCCCATGATCAGGAAGATACCTCGCTTGAAAAGGCTTTGGCCCTCTATCACAAAAACCAGAAGAAACAAACCGGTAATCGCGATAAGAAACACCAGTGATACAAGAACGATGCACAGGATTCGGACAGGCCTGGAAACACATTCTGACTGCGCTGCATCCATACATTCCTGAAATAAAGCGTCAAGCCACATTGAGGCCGCCTCCCGATCTGCAGTGCCAATGCCGGCACCCTGTTTTTTTGGTTTCTTTGATGTTAAAATGATAGCGCAGAGATAAAAACAGCCTATAAATATTTCCTTAAATTTCTTTCATTTTTGGGTGTCTGCCTTCTTGTTTTCTAAGGTACAGCTTTTAAAATAAAACCACAGGTATTTTCACCACGATTACACATCTCTTTTGAAAACTAGTGCGGATATGCTATACTGATAAAGGTATGTTTCAGCGGGAGGTGGGTCCTTGTTACGACAGATTCAATATTTTCAAGCTGTTGTGCGCAATAACAGCTTTTCAGAAGCTGCAGAAGAGTGCCACATTTCCCAGTCTGCCATTTCTCAGCAGATCAAGGCATTGGAGCAAGAGTTGGGCTTTTCCCTGCTGGAACGACATAATCGGAAATTTGTGTTGACTCCTGCAGGGGAACACTTTTATAAAAAGAGCCTGGTATTAGTCTCAGATTATGAGCAGATGTGCAGCGAGGCCGCTAAGATTGCCCGTGGAGATGAAGCGATTCTAAAAATTGGATACCTGCGCAGCCATAGCAGCCCGGAACTTCATCAGGCACTGGAGGAGTTTTCAGAAAAATATCCTCGTGTGGATCTTCAGCTGCTGTACGGAAACCATGAGGAATTATTTGATCTGCTGCGCACCGGCGGTGCGGATTTGGTACTCAATGATCAGCGCCGTGCTTTTTCGGATGAATATGTCAATTTGATTTTAGACTCCAACCAAATGTATATTGAGTTGGCAGCCCGAAATCCTATGACGGAGCTTTCTTCTGTTACCGTACAGGAATTGAAAAACCTTCCCTGTATTCTGGTGGCCTCCAAAGAACAACAGACCACTGAGCAGGAGTTTTACCAAACCATCATCGGGATTCCAAGTGAGATCCTCTTTGCTGAGAATCTGGAGGAGGCACGCCTGATGGTCATCAGCGGACAGGGGTTTTTCCCTGTGGAAGGCAGAACCCCCGCTATGACCTTCGGCACTTCCATCCGCCGTGTTCCTCTTTGTCGCGGAGAGGAACCGATTGTCCGCAACTATTGTCTGTTCTGGAAGAAGGATAACTCCGGATATTATGTGGAGGAATTTGCGGATGTTTTGAAAAGTAAATTTAAATAGTTACCTGTTTTCTTTCCGGCTGCCCTCGCTTTGCGAGGGCAGCTTTTTCATATAAGTTTAACTTATCGAAAGCAGTTGAAACTCAAATTGATGGACTCCAGGGGGGATTTTTATAATAGAAGCAGACCAACCAAAAGGAAGGGACGAACACAATCATGAAACAAAACGTTATGCTTTTGATCGGTGCGGGCCAGATCGGCGTGGCTATTGCCCGCCGGATGGGATACGGAATGAAAATCGTGATCGGAGACAAAAAAACGGAGAACGCTCAGACCATCGCCAAAACCATGAACGACGCTGGATTTGATGTGGTGCCGGTGGAAATGGATCTCTCCAGCCGGGCATCCATCCAGAGCATCATTGCCCAGGCACAGAAGTATGGTGACATCACTATGTTAGTAAACGCCGCCGGCGTCTCTCCCAGCCAGGCCCCTATCGAGGCGATTTTGAAGGTGGACCTGTACGGGACTGCTGTTCTGCTGGAGGAGGTGGGTAAGGTGATTGCCCCCGGCGGTGTGGGTGTGACGATTTCCAGTCAGTCCGGTCATCGGATGAAACAGCTTACCCCGGAGGAAGATGAGCAGCTGGCCTGCACACCCACCGAGGAACTTCTGAACTTGCCTCTGCTTCAGCCGGCAAATATCCGGGATACGCTGCATGCTTACCAGCTGGCCAAGCGCTGCAATGAAAAGCGCGTGATGGCCCAGTCCGTCCTATGGGGCGAAAAGGGAGCCCGGATTAATTCCATCTCTCCGGGAATCATCGTCACACCTCTGGCTATCGACGAGTTTAACGGCCCCCGCGGGGACTTCTACAAGAATATGTTTGCCAAGTGCCCTGCTGGACGTCCTGGCACAGCGGATGAGGTGGCTAATGTGGCGGAACTGCTGATGAGCGGCAAAGGTGCTTTCATCACCGGTGCTGATTTCCTCATTGATGGCGGTGCAACTGCCTCTTATTTCTATGGGCCGCTGAAACCTTGAATATGGGCCGGTGGTTCGCTTCAGCAGAAAGAGTCCGTACATCCACTCTTCCTTGGTCTGAATTATGAAATCCTTAGATGAGGCTCCGGTGAAAAAACCGCCATTTTCAATGCGAAAATGGCGGTTCTCCTGCTTGTTGTTGCAAAAACAAGGTTCCAAATTTACTTCCAAACCTGAGTGCAGAAATGCTTGATTTTGACCACTTAGGGGGCCACTCTTTTCAAAACCTGTCCTCCCGGTTTTTTCTTATCATCTGCGATGATTCCGTTGTATCACTTGATATCCTGATGCTTCAAAAGCCAGAAACCAACAACGATGGACAAAATGAGATAACCGATCAACACAACGAAGCACGGCAGGAAGGACGACAGGTCATTCGATGCCGCATAGACAGACGGCATATGCGTAGAGATTTTGATAAAATCGAGGTCAATTTGAATTCTCAAAAATCCCAGAACCATCTCCAGAATTTTCGGGATATTGGGAATCGCAAGGCCGATAATAACGCCTGTAATTGCATTTCTGGTGTAGATCGTTGCGGTAAGCGCAAAGCTGATGTGCGCCATCACAAAAAGAATGCGCGCAACAACGGAAAGAGCATAGTAACCAGGATAAGAAATGGTCCCCATGCCAAATTTGCTGCCTGCAAGAACGCCGGCAACGATGCCGCCCATCAGCATGACCAATACATATGCGGCAGATATCGTAAGAACGATGGAGAGATAGTAAGGTTTCTTCCCAATCCCCCGCCCTACAATGTTCTTCATCACACCGGAGCGATAGGCTTCCGCAACCATATTTGCAGTCAGCAGCATGAAGATATAAAGGGCGATATCGCCACCCAAAAATGTATTAAACAGCTCCTCGATCCCCATAACAGGGGCATCGGCAAATGCCAGAGAAAGAGACAGCCGGATCGATACAAACAGGGAAACACAACTGAGCGCAAGGCAACCGAAAAAGAAATTGTCTTTTTTCAGCTGGTAAATATGTCCGCGAATCAGATTTTTCATACCGCGTGCCCTCCGGAAAGTTTTTCTACAAAGAATTTCTCAATGTCTTCCTCGTTTGACCCCAAACCACATACCCGAACATTGTGCTCCGCCAGGAACTGGTTCAGGTCCGCTGGATTGATTTTCTCGTGCAGGCGCAGGATTTGATTGGAAAGCACTTCACACCGGACGTCAGGATAGCGGGAGGCAATAAGTGTTTGGGCGTTTTGCAGGGATTCCGGTTCCACCGTAACCTGGACGCCGCTGCTGCACGCACGCTCCAGCGTTTCCTTGCTGAACTCATCAATGAGGCATCCGCCGTCGATAATCGCGTAATCCGTTGCCAGCTTATGTAGCTCGCTTAAAATATGACTGGCGATCATGATGGTAGTGCCGTGCTCACGATTTAAGGTTGCCAGCATTTTACGCATCTCATAGACCCCTTCCGGGTCCAGACCGTTGATGGGCTCATCGAGAATAAGAAAATCGGGATTTCCCAGCAAAGAAATCGCAATGCCCAAACGCTGCTTCATCCCCAGAGAAAATTGGCGTGCTTTCTTTTTCCCTGCGTTTTGCAGACCGACCATTTCCAGTATTTTATGATGATCTTGAGATTGCAGGCCAAACAGCAAAGAAAAATAGCGCAGATTTTCCAATGCGGTCATGTGCTCATAAATACCAGGCTTTTCGATCAACACGCCCATGTTGTTCCGCGCGGCATCGTCATTTGACTTTCCCAGCAAGGTATAGCTGCCTTCACTTTGCTGTGTTAAGCCGCAGATAATACGCATAAGCGTAGTCTTTCCGGCCCCGTTCTTTCCCACCAGACCGTAGATCGACTTTTTGGGCACATGGATACTCACATGATTAAGAACAGTTTTTGTGCCGTAGACTTTTGACAGATTATCTGTTTGCAGAATATATTCCATTTCATCGCCGCCTTTACCGTATTTAAAAATCAATGACAACAAGATGCTGACCTTATTTCAGTGCGCCATGAGGTTTCAGTATATTTTTAAAAAATATTACATATACAAATCAAAGGGATAATACCATGGAGAGCAAAATCCTCTATGAATATTCTCTTAAGTTTTCTTAACCTCCTGGAAATGCAATGCTTCTTGTGGTTTGCAGTCCTCCCATTTTTTGAACCGCAGATGGAGCGGCTCCGCCTGGTGGTAATCTTCTCATAGCAGTATTATTTAAAAAGAACATGGTCACCGGGAAAGCGGCATTTCCCAGTGACCATGTTTTATCTCAGGGCCAAGTATGAAATCTAATCTCGCGGACCATTTACAAAGGCGGTTCAGGGTCCACGCTCCAAAATACCGTGATTCTCCTTGGGAGAATCATTTTATCCTCTATCAGTTCCTTAGAAGCTTGATCATACAAATTCTTCTTCCGGCCAAACCGGCTCTCTCGGTGTGCCGTCCCCGTTGATATAGTAGCCGTCTACGATGGTTCGTACACCGCCACCGAAACTCCAGCCGTTCTCCTAGATGAACATCAGGAACCGATCCAGAAACTGGTCCTCCGAAAGCTCCATCGGCACCTCCACGCACCCTTGGAACTCAAACTCCTTGCGGTGCACCGTATTCATACCGTTCCGAGAAGGATGCTTCTTGGCTGCTGTCTCCATTACAGTGTTACATTTCAGGTTCTTCATCGTTGGCTACCTCCGTTTCTTCAAATGGCAGATGGATGGGGTAGAGATCCAGCACAAAATGCTCCTCATCAATTTTTGTATTGGGATGGCAGTCCGAGCGGCCAAAGGTCACATCCTCGATCCGGTGGGTGAAGTCCTTCGGACATCTGCCAAAGACGACATACTGACAGACGCAGTATTCCAGGTATCCGTTCTCATCCGGCTCCAGCGGAGAGGTCTCAAAGGGCTTTTCGATGTCCACTCCCAAGGAGGCCAAATAGAACGCCACCTCTGGATAGGCTGTCTTCACCCTGGCGCAGTAGTTTTGGCAGTAGGCGCAATCACAGATGTTCTCTGGGCCGAGATTGTGGTAATAGGCCCGTGTTTTCTCAATATTCGGTTTCATAGGTACCTCCTCACACCAGGAGCCACTTCTGGCCGTTCGGCATCTGGCGGAGGCTTCCCGGTATCCGCTCCTGGCCGTTCGGCATCTGGCGGAGGCTTCCCGGTATCCGCTCCAGCAGTTCCCCGGTATCATAATCCCGCACCAGAAGCTCCTCCCGGTAGTCCGGGTCCTCATACCAGACCGAAGTATACAGCCTATTTCCTTCCAGAAACTCAAAAAACTCATGGTCCTCTATCGCAAAGTCCCGGCGTTCCGGCCAGAGAATCTGGAACTGATTGTCGTGGGCGGACCGGGTCAGCATGAGAGGCGGGGTCTCCAACATGAGGTTGTAACAGTCTGCCACGACAGAAAGGGGTAGTACAGCCAGCGGTTCAATCGTTTTCTTTGCTTCATCGAAGGACAAAATACGAATCTCTTCCTTTGGAAAATCCACCAGCAGCAACACAACCTGTCCATTGTGGTACGCCGGTCTGCCCAGGTACTGCCCCGGCTTGGTGCATACCGGCTCATAGACTGTGCCCTCCGGGCAGCGGACCAGGACAAGCCGGTTCTTGCGGATTGGATGGCCGCTGCGGAACAGCTCTTCGGCTTCGTATAGATCTCCGCTGGCATAGTCGGAGCCCCAATACCATTTACTGCTGCCAGCCAGAGGTTCCAGATTGGTGATTCCATTTGTGATGATGCGTTTCATGTCCTGGCCTCCCCACCATGTCTTGACTTGATTTTGGGATTATATCACAGCAAATAAGGAAGGCGCATAAACATTCTCTTAAGTTTTCTTAATCTCTAGGAGCAAAATGCTTTTTGGGTTTGCAGTACCCAATTTCCTGAGTTGTAAATGAAGGAAAAATAATACAGCTTTCAGAATTGCAGTGCGGGCAGTGACATACTCCCCTCCAGTTTTTTGTTGCTGACTGGAGTGTACCTTTTTTAAGGGAGCACAGAAATGACCCATGTCATATCTTAGTCTACGATTTGTGGCTGGCCTGCGATGGTTTTACCTATATACTTTCTCAAATTCTTTATTTTCGCTTGAGCCATGGGGCAGTGCAGAAATTTCTTGCTTATTGGTGGTTACTGCCTTTTTGTTGGAAATTGGCTCTGATTGGACAGAAATTGATCTAAATCATTGCTTTTTGCTGTGATTTTTGTTATAATTCATACAATAATACGTTGTTCTGCCTGCAAATTTACTTCAAAAAATTTCTCGAAAATACGAATTTAACCTGCGCGCACAGAAACGGATTGGAATCGTCCATTCAGACGACTTTTGTAATCGCTCCTGCCAGTAATGTTCCGTTTTAAAAGAGGAGGTTTTCCGTATGAAAAAGAACCGTCGTATCCTTACCATTGCAGGCGTTGTGTGCATACTTGCTGCCGTGCTGGCAGGTGCGTATTGGAATACACGGCAAGAACCCGGTTCTTTACAGCTTTCAGAAGTTGATGCGTCGCGCCCTCTGGCCGAATTTCATGGGCAGCCGGTATATGTGAAGGATGTAGAACGCCACATGTGCAATCTTGCTGCGGCAGGACAATCGAATCAACAGACAGCGGAAGAAAGCCTCACAGAAATCCTGCAGAACATGGTTTTATATGAGGAGGCCATCCGGCTTGGATATGCTGCCACGCAGTCTGAAGTGGATGCCCTGGTTGAAAACAGCAAACAGGCTTACGCCACCCAGGAAGGCAAGGAAATGATGGATCAGTATTGTGAGGAAGTCAATCTTACGATTGACGAGTATTTCAAGTATTTGGGAGAGCAAGCGCCCAGAACGATTGCGCGTCAGAAGCTGCTGGATGCGGTGGGAAAAGAGTATTGCGAAGAGCATGGATTGAACTTTACAAAAGTCAATCCCCCCAAGGAAATGATAGATGCGCAGGATGCCTATGTGGCGGAACTGTTCTCTCAGGCACAGGGAGATATTATTTATTATACAACTGGAACGTGAAGAGTCTCTTCTGTTAAGTACCTTCCGTAGGAATGGATGTTTCCTTGCCAGCGAACGGCACGGCTGTTTTTCCCTGGCGACTTCAGTCCCAGGTATTGAATATGATTTCTCCCACTGTTTGCGGCCGCCAGAAGTTGATCTGCTCCAGGTCTTCCTGGCCTAGTTCCTTGCAGAGGCTGTGCCAGTCCTGATTTAACTCGTCGAGGCTCAACACATGCACCGGGCTTTCCGGCAGTTGGAGCCACTTTGGCTGCTGGGTCAGTGTGAATCCGCCGAAGGGGTCTCTTTGGGCAAAAGCTGCGTAGAGATAATGGTCATTCTGCAAGACAAAAATGGAGCTTTCATATTTGTAGATCTGGGCAAAATAGAAACTCCTTGCGGTGGTGTCTGCATCCACTTCTGCCACAGTCCCTCCGTTGTTTCGGGCCAGCAGGTGACACATCTGTCGGAATGTTTTCTCATCCTCTAAAGGCGGCGGCTTTGTTTTTGCATCCCAAAATCCTGAAATTCCCCGTAAAAGTATCATGCGATCCTCCCTTTTTGTTTTTCTTGACTGTATCTTGCCCCTGTAATTATTGGTTGCAGTCTATATAACAGTCGCTGCTCGAAATGACTCAGTTCTGGGATTATAGCAGAGATAAGGGAGAAGGCATATAAATGCTCTCTTAACTTTTCTTAATTTTACCTCCCATCCGGTTGCTTCCCTCCTGCTTTGGAGGAACTTGTCCATGCGGTTCCATTCCAATCGTATGGCTAATTATAAAAAGTAAGCGGGTACTCTTTGTTCAAAGAGTACCCGCTTACTTATTGTCCTTACATTATGTGGTCGGGATAGTTACTCCTTTTTCCCGCAGGCAGTGCAGCCGCCGCATCCCTTCCAAAGTTCCTCCGCAGTGCCCTTCCAGTTTTCTGCATAGGGTGTCGTCTTATCACACAGATGGTCCACACTCTCCGGGCTCTGGTAGTCGGTACTCACCGCGCCTGTCTTTTTCACCATGGCCCGCAGCGCCTCGGGATTTTCCAGCATGGGGCAGGGACGCAGCATGTTTTCATTGAAGGGCTGGTTGTCGTGGTACGCCATGAAGATGGGACTCTTGAGGGCGTCCAGCAAGCTGGTGTCGTGGATGTTGCAGTTGGAGTAGTGGATGAATACGCAGGGCTCCACATCGCCCTTGGCGTTGATGTGCAGATAGTTTCGTCCGCCGGCGATGCACCCGCCTACATATTCCGCATCGTTCTGGAAATCCATGGAGAAGATGGCTTTGCGCTTACGGAATTCCCGAATCCGGTGGTATACTTCTTTCCGCTGCTCCGGGGTGGGCAGCAGCTGGGTAGCTGCGTCATTGCCCACAGGCATGTAATGGAAGAACCAGACAAACAGGGCGCCGCTGTCGATGATATGGTCAAAGAATGCTTCACTGGTGATGTCTTTGTAGTTCTGGCTGGTGTAGCAGGTGGAGATGCCGAAGGGCAGGCGATGCTCCTTCAACAGCGCCATGGCCCGGTTGACCTTCTGATACACACCTTTGCCCCGGCGGGAGTCGTTGGCCTCTTCAAACCCTTCCAGGGAGATGGCGGGGACAAAGTTCTTTACCCGAAGCATCTCCTGGCAGAAGTCCTCGTCAATGAGGGTGCCGTTGGTAAAGGCCAGAAATTCACAGTCCGGGTGCATCTCACACAGCCGGATGAGGTCGGCTTTCCGCACCATAGGCTCACCGCCGGTGTAGATGTACATATAGGTGCCCAGTTCCTTGCCCTGACGGATGATGGAGTCGATGGTCTCCAGACTGAGGTTGAGCTGATTGCCGTACTCAGCTGCCCAGCAGCCGGTACAGTGCATATTGCAGGCAGAGGTGGGGTCCAACAGGATCGCCCAGGGTACGTTGCAATTTTCCCGGGCCTTGACCTCTTCCTGGGTAGCGCTGCCCTTCAGGCTGGCGTTAAACAGAAAGTTTTGGAAAAAGGCCCGGCGCACCCCGGGATCCAGTTCATAGACCCGCAGGATCAGCTGGTACCAGTTGTTCTTCTCTTCGATGACCTGCCGGATGGCATCCCGCTGGCTCTGATACCAGCCCTCCGGGGTGAAGCGGTCCACCAGGGACATGAGCTTGGGAATGTTTTCTTCCGGATTTCCCTCGATATACTTCAGTGCCTGATTGATGGCAAAGTTCTGCATATTATCTTTTACATTATTACGCATGATGTTTCATCCTTTCCATGCCCGATTCCGGCTGATTAAGGCACATTATAGGGAACAAGCGCGAAAAGTCACGGGACATCAGTTGGGATACGTCAAAAATTTGGACATCCTCCCTGCTCCGTTACCTTTTGGGACACAGAAGGTTCCCTGTCCATTGCCTGCATATGGACAGGGAACTAAGCTTTTCTGTGATATAACTGCAACAGTCCGGGAAGGAGATTCATTTTATGGAAAACAGTATGTCCCGTATCTTAATAGAGACCACTGTCCGGCAAACTTTGAAGGGGCTGAAAGAAAACCCCAAGCGGAGCATCCGGAATTTGGTGGACATGTCGCTGCATTTTTCCGAAGGCCGTTTTCAAAGCCACTTTTTCCAGACAGCCCGCACGATGCTGGAGCATGAGGACAGTGCGTACTATTCTCTGGTGGAGCATTCCACCAGCCACATCGAAACAGAGCACCTGGTGAAATTCGGTATGAATCTTGGGTATAACAGCTGTACCTGGGGCGCTCAGCGGATCCGGCGGAATGAACAGCGCCTTGGTTTCAACATTCCCTGGACGGTGCTTTTTCAAATGGATGATCTCCAGTGCCTGGACCATCTGTTTGAGTACGACAGTGCCATTACGGAGGGGGAACAGTTGGGTATCTATACCTGGGGACTTCTCTCCCGCACCGATCCGATGGCGCTGCTTCCGCTGATCGAGCACCATCCTGATAGCGCCTTTTTCTTGTTCTGCCGGCCGGAGGACGTGACCTCTGCCCTTCTGGATGAGATTATTCCCATCAAGCATCTGATGCTGGTGGTGCGCTGGGAGGATGGGACCGACGAGGTCTGCGCCATGCTGAGAGATGCCCAGCTGCCCTACTCGGTTTATGTACCCTATGATCAGAATGATCTGCAATCCATTACCAGCGGCGAACTTTTTGCGGACACACAGCAGCTGTATCCCCTGTTCACCATTCTGACAGCCAAGCCGGACTGCCCGACAAAGGTACAGGATCTGGTTTATCAGGCGGTAGTGAAAGCGCGCAATGGACAATCCTATCAGACAATACCTTGGGAACTGTATCACGATATCCGGAGTTTGGATGAAATCATCTCGGATGACGCCTGCTGCGTACTCTTTGACGGACATGGACAGCTGATAGCCCTGGATCATCCTGACTGTATGCCCTTCGGCAGCTTGTTTGAAGACGGGATAACCCCACTGATCCGGCAGGCCTATCCAAAGTCTGTGCCGATTGTATCCCGGTAACCAAAATATGAGGGCGTATCGCAGTTTTATGCGATACGCCCTCGGTTCTGTTTTATATCATCTGCGGCCTGATTCTGTCAGGAAGATGCCTGCTCTGTCTGAGCCATCTCCCGACAGATGGATTGAGCGCCGTCCTCCATAATCACTTTGATCTTTGCCAGAAATTGTTCCGGCGGCATGCACTCCTTGTTCAGCAGCCAGCGTTCCATGGCACAGAGCACCGCGTCAGTAAAAAACTCCATGATGAACTCATCCGGCTGCTCCTGCCCAAGCAGATGAGAAATGCGATCGGCCAAAAGCGGCCGAATATACTCACGGAAATGGTCACTGAAGGAGTTTTGCCCTTTGATCTGCAGCGCTTTGCGGTAAAATGCGTGGTTTTCATAAAAATACCCGCAAATTTTCTCGATAAACACCCAGCGTTCCTTATAGTTTGGATAATTGGCGTCCAGATTCTCATCCTTCATCAAGGCAATAAACTCCGTATCGAAGATCCAGTTCACAAGATCATATTTGTCCTTGAAGTGATAGTAAAAGCTCTTTCGATTCATATTGCAGCGCGCGCAGATTTGCGCCACATTGATCTTATCAAAGGGCTGTTCCAGCATCAGCTCCTTCAAAGAAGTCGCCAGAGCCCGTTTTGTGATATTGGAATCTGCCATACCCGATCCCCTCCCTTTGCGGCTGTAAAAAAAGAGGCTTACCTGCCCAAACAGATAAGTCTCGTCATTTAAGATAATACCAGGAAAGCTCCAGTATGTTGGTATCACCACACCAAAGTGCTGACTACTCCCTTATATAAAATCAGTATATCATATTGCCGGATCATTCTCAACACGATGGGACAGGTTATCTTTGGACAAATCGATTGGTGTGTCCAAATTTATAGCCTGTATCAGAACGAATGGTTCCTTCAAAGGCATAGGACAAAACGCATGTTTTGTCCCAAAATGTAACATTGATCCTGAAACTGAGAAAAAGTGTAACGTACACAGTGCTTTGCCCAATGAAATCAACGGGCTTCATGATTACAATATTCCTCACATACTGCACAATGGGCGCTGAATGCCAGTGCTGGCCTTTCGGGCTGTAAGTTTCGGTAAGAAGACCGTATCGATTTCAAACGAAGAGGTGTCACTGTATATGAAAAACGTAAGTCAAGCTCCAAGGGAGAGCATTTCTTTGCAGGCCCAGCCGGCTCACCTCATCCGCCACGTGGATGAGCGGCTGATGTCCTACAACATTGAAATGACAGAGGTGACCGGCGGTACGTTCTGGAAGTCGTATACCGCGGAGCAGATCGCCGGGACGCAGGAGTTTCCGACCGTTACAGCATTGACAGATGTGACCGCAATGCCGGAACTGATGCAGTGCTATCCCCCCATTGATCTGACCAATAAGCGTCTGCGGGAACTGGCCAGACAGCTGGGTCCTGCGTGGGTCCGGGTATCGGGCACCTGGGCGACGAAGACATATTACGACCTGGATGGGGTGACCGGAGGGAAACCCCCGGAAGGTTATGCCAATGTTTTGACTGGCGAGCAGTGGCTTGGTGTTTTGGACTTTGTGTCCTATGTGGGAGCAAAGCTCCTGATCTCGGTAAGTAACTGTGCCGGCGACCACCCAAACGGCGAAGCGCTGGATCTGACCCAGGCAAAAAAGATTTTTGACTTCAGCCACCACCACGGAGTGGATATCAGCGCCGTAGAGTTTATGAACGAACCCAATATGCTGGAACTGTCTGGTGCGCCAAAAGGCTATACCGCTGCTGACTACGCCCGTGACCAGGATATCCTGTATGCGTGGGTCCGGGCAAATTATCCCAAATGCCTTCTGGTTGGTCCATGCACTACCGGAGACCCCTCTGTAAAAAGTGTGGAAAGCAAGGACTTTGGAGCAGGAATTGCCGCTCTGACCAAGACCTGTACTACGCAGGAACTGTTGGAAGAAACACAAATCCCTCTGGATGTGTTCAGCTATCACTACTACAACGGGGTCTCAGAGCGGATCGCCGGAGTTATACCGTCTGCCCACTGGCCCGGACAGATGGCCCACACCGATGCATATTTGGCGGTCGCACCGGCCTGTGCCAAAGCCCATACGGCGCTGCGGGACAAATTTGTCCCCGGGGGACCAATGTGGGTTACGGAATCAGGGGACGCCGGCGGAGGCGGAAATACCTGGGCCTCCACCTATCTGGATGTTCTGCGCACCCTGAATGAATTAGGCAGCTACGGTACGATTACCGACGGTGTTATTTTCCACAATACTCTGGCCTCCTCCGACTACGGCTTTCTGGAACCCGGCAGTTTTTTGCCCCGGCCCAACTATTATGCCGTTTTGCTCTGGAACCGATTGATGGGAACAGCAATATATGATTGTGAGGCGATGAACAGAGACAGCGCCCATGTCTATTGCCGTTCTCGCAGGGATGGAAAGCCGGGAGCGGCATATTTGATCGTGAACAATTCGTTGACCGATGCACTTACCGTGACGCTTCCCAAAGAGGCCATGCGTTACACGCTGCATGCCCAGACGATGCGTTCTCCTACGGTTTTGCTCGACGGAAAAGAATTGACGATTTCAGGCGTTTGCAGGATTCCTGAGCTTGCTGCGCAGCGGCAGCCTCAGGGTAACGCTTTGCTTGCTCCGGGCAGCTGTACCTTCCTTATTTTATAACCGTATATTAGTTTAAAATAGCAACCAGGGCGCGGACTTGATCCCAAGTCCGCGCCCTGGTTTTACTCTGCTTTTAACCTTTTATGGTGCCACGAAATCCTTTACCGCCTGATAAATAGCGTCAGAACTGAATCCGTACCGCTTCATCAATTCATCGGGCGCGCCAGACTCACCAAAGCCGTCCTGCATGCCCAGGATACGCATGGGGACCGGATAGTGTTGGGCCAGGCATTCCGCCACCGCGCTGCCCATGCCGCCTGCCGCCTGATGTTCTTCCGCGGTGATGACCCGACCGGTTTTTCGGGCTGCGGCCAAAACAGCTTCCTGATCCAGTGGCTTGACGGTATGGAGATTGACCACCATCAGGTCGATCCCCTCCCCTGCCAACTGCTTGGCGGCCTCCAATCCCTCATAGACCATGGCCCCATTGGCAAAGAGCACTGCGTCTTTACCGTCCCGAAGTACGTTGGCCTTGCCAATTTCAAAAGGACTGTCCTCGTCGGTAATAACGGGCACCGCCTCCCGGCCGAAGCGGATGTAGCAGGGTCCCTCCCGCTCTGCCAAAGCCAGGGTGGCTTTCTCCGTCTCCACCGCGTCACAGGGAACTACCACCGTCATATTGGGCAGCACCCGCATGAGGGCAACATCCTCCAGGGCCTGGTGTGTGGCCCCGTCCGGTCCCACTGAGATACCCGCGTGGGCTCCGGCCAGCTTGACGTTGAGGTTATTATAGCACACCGTCGTGCGCATCTGATCCCAGGCCCGTCCGGCCAAAAACACGCCGTAGGTGGAGGCGAAGGGAATGATACCACCCAGAGCCAGACCGGAGGCGGTGCCTACCATGTCCTGCTCGGCAATGCCCATGTCCAAGAAGTGCTCCGGGTACTGATCCCGCACCCAGACCGTGCGGGTGGATTTGGCCACATCGGCATCCAGCGCCACCACCGGTTTTCCGTTTCCAATAAGCTTTAAGAGGGCCTTGCCGTATCCGTCACGCATGGGAATCTTGTTCATTGCTCTCCCTCCAATCCCAGTTCCGAAAGTGCTTGCCGGAGCTGCTCCGCGTTGGGGGCGTTTCCGTGCCAGTTGCAGTCGTTCTCCATAAAGGAGACGCCCTTGCCCTTGATGGTGTTGGCCATGAGCACCGTGGGTTTCCCTTTGCAGACCTTGGCCTGCCGGCAGGCCTCTACCACCGCTTGGATGTCGTGGCCGTCCAGCTCGATCACATTCCATCCAAAGTCCCGCCACTTGGCAGCCAAGTCGCCCAGATCCTTGATCTCGGCCAAAGTTCCGTCCAGCTGCACCCGGTTGTAGTCCACCATAGCGCACAGGTTGTCCAGCTTATGCTGGGCGGCCGTCATGACCGCCTCCCACACCTGGCCCTCCTGGAGTTCGCCGTCTCCCAGCAGACAGTACACCCGGTTGGACTTTTCCTGCATCCGGAAGGCCAGGGCCAGGCCGTTGGCAATGGACAGCCCCTGGCCCAGAGAGCCGCTGGAGCAGTCAAGCCCCGGCGTGTGGCCCATGTGGGGGTGGCCCTGGAGGATGCTGTCCAGCTTGCGCAGGGTCCACAGCTCCTCCACTGGGAAGAAGCCCTTGCGGGCCAGCACACTGTACAGTACCGGCGCCACATGGCCCTTGGAGAGGATAAAGCGGTCTCGCTCCTCCCAATCGGGATGGCTGGCGTCCACCGCCATCTCACCGCTGAAGTAGAGTCCCACCAGCAGTTCCACGGCCGAGAGAGAGCCGCCGGGATGGCCGGAGCCGGCTTTGTGGGTCATGTTCAAAATGTCACCCCGCACCTGGGTGCAGAGGGATGATAAACTTTGATAATCCATGTCGACCTCCATTCGTGTCAGATAAATCGGTTTTAAAATTGCCCTTGGTCGTATTGAACACGGCCAAGGGCGTTAAAGTTAAAGAATACTGTACAGGCCCAGCAGTCCGGCCAGCACAATGAGCAGCACCATCATCTTTTTGGTGATGCGCTCTACCCCGTTTTTCAGCCCCAGCGAGCAGATGCCAAAGCCCAGCAGAATGACGATCGCCAGGCACAGCACCTGCACCCAGGGATCCGCCACCAGCCCGTCAAACTGCGCCTTGACGCCCCCCGCCGTAGAGGCGGGGCTGAGACCGGCAAAGCTGGCGGTGAGACACATAATGGTAATCAGGCCCTCAGAGGATACGCCCACAGTCTGGGCAATGTCGCTGACCGTGGGGATGAGAGTGGGCCACACTACGCCGATGGCCGAGCTGAACCAGGACATGATGCCTGCGGTCAGACCCTGAATGGCGATGGCAGTGTGGGAATTCATCACGTTGGCCAGGCCGCTGGAGAGAAGCTCCACGCCTCCGGCCTCCATGACAATCTCCATCAGCATGCCCATGCCGGTGACCAGCAGCAGCGTGGACCAGGAGATCCCCTTCAAGGTTGCCTGTTCATCCACTGCCCGGAACAAAATCAGCACGATGCCTGCGGCGAAGGCGATGAGACCCACATTCCTTCCCCAGAAGGCGCAGGCCAAGATGACCACCAGGAAAGCAATCAGCGTCAGGATCTGCTTGCTGTTCAGAGGCGGCACCTCCTCCTGGACACCGCCGCTCTGGCTGACACGGTAACCCTTGAAGTACACAAAGGCTACCACAGAGAGCAAAATAGTGGTAATGGTGGAGTAAATGAGCACCGGAGTCTGAAAGCCGGTAATCCCCTGGGCGCTGGCCAGCTCATTGATGAGCAGGGATTCGGGGGTCAGGGGCGAGAACCGTCCGGCATAGGAGCCGATATCGCCGATAGCGGCCAGCATAACGGCGTTATAGCCGGTGGACTTGCCCAGAGGCAGGGACAAAGCGGACACAATGCCCAGGGCAGGCACACAGCCCGGGCCGATGGCAGCTACGGCAAAGCCGATGACGTAGATCATAATGGGCGCCACAAAGGACCGCCCGCCTGCCAGGCGCAGGAACTTTTTGGACACGGTCTCCAGGGCTCCGTTGCTGATGGCGGCGGAGCAGAGAAACGACACGCCCAGAAGATTGATAAACAAACTGGCTGGCGCTGAAGCCGTTGATAATGGTAGAGTCGCTCAGCCCAAGGGCGCTGCCCAGCAGCGCAGCAGCCAGAATGGCCAGCAGGCCCACGTTCACCTTGCGGAAAAAGCCCAGCAGGATCACCGCGATCAGTGTGACCAGCGAAATAGCAGCATAGAGATTCATGGTCGCTTAGCGCTCCTTTCTTTTTCTCAGAAGCCTTTCTGCTCCACGTTGATGTGGATATGGTGGCCGCTGTAATTGCCGGGGATCTTCTCCACCTCCAGCTTGGCGGCGGCCAGCAGCTTCTTCTGGTCGATGCCGGTCTCATAGCCCTCCCGGTCCAGCAGATAGACAAAGTCCTCCGTGGCGGTGTTGCCGGTGGCACCGGGGGCAAAGGGGCAGCCGCCCAGGCCGCCCAGAGTGGGTGGTCTGCACCGTGTCTAACCCGCAGCGCACCGCCTCCAGGCTGTTGAGAATGCCCATATTGCGGGTGTCGTGGATATGTACCGAGAAGTGCACGTCGGGATAGGCGGCCATCAAAGCCTGGAAGGTCTCCCGAATCTGAGTGGGGTAGGCTACTCCAATGGTATCACAGATATTGAAGCTGCGGATACCCAAATCATACAATTTGCCTACAAAGTCCACCAGAGCGGGAACCGTCATCCGGCCCTCAAAGGGGCAGCCGAAGGCGGTGGCCACATCCAGGTCGATGTTCAGCTCAGGGAAGGTATCCATGATGCGCTTAAGTTCGTCAAAGGACTGTTCGTGGGTGCGGCGCACGTTGTTCTGGTTGTGGCTGACGCTCAGGGAGATAACCGGTGAGACTGTCTTCAGCCCCGCCTCCACGGCGGACTGGGCGCCCCGGAAGTTGGGGACCAGGGCGAACAGGTCCACCTCCGGGTGCTTCTCCAGCAGGGTCTGGGCGATCTGGGTGGCATCCTGCATCTGGGGGATAGCCTTGGGGCTGACAAAGCTGGTGCACTGGAGCTTCTTTACCCCGGAGGCCAGGATAGCCTCAATGATCTCCAGCTTAGTTTCGGTGGGGATCATCATGCAGCTGATGCTCTGAAATCCGTCCCGGGGACCGATCTCAGCTACGGTAACATGCTTGGTCATACGTTCACCTCCCTTTGTTAAAATACATTCTCTTCCTTGAGCTTGGCGATCTCTTCCTCGCTCATGCCAAGGCGTTCCTTCAGAATCTGGTCGTTGTGCTCACCCAGCAGCGGAGAGCGCATGCGGATGGAGGTCTTGTTGTTGGTAAACTTCAGGTGGCTGTTGGTGATCTTCACCTTGCCGGCCACAGGGTGGTCGCACTCCACAAACATCTCACGGGCGCCGGCAATGTGGGGATCTGCCACCACGCGGTCGATGGTGTTGATAGGACCGGCGGGGATACCAGCGGCCAGAAGCAATTCCACAATGTCGTCGATCTTCCGTTCCCGGGTCCAGCTCTCAATGATGGGCTTCAGGGCCGCGTGGTTCTCTACGCGCTTGATGTTCTTGTCAAACTTCTCATCCTCCAGCTCGGGGATCTGGAGCACGCCCTTGAGCAGGTTGTAGAGCTTGTCGTTGCCGCAGGCGATGATGACATAGCCGTCGGCGGCCTGGAAGGAGTCGTAAGGGTAGATGGCCTCGTAGCGGTTGCCGATGGGAGAGGGCACGCGGCCGGTACACAGGTAGATCATGTTGATGATCTCCAGGGAGGAAACCATGCCGTCCACCAGGGAGATGTCTACCTTATCGCCCACGCCGGTCTTCAGGCGGTTGCAGTAAGCAGCCAATACGCCGATGCAGCAGCTCAGGCCGCCCACCACGTCGGAAATAGCGGTGCCGGTGCGGGTGGGCGGGGTATTGGGCCAGCCGGTGGTGCTCATCAGGCCGCTCATGGCCTGGCCGATGATGTCGTAGCCCGCCCGCTTGGAGTAGGGGCCGTAGTGGCCGAAGCCGGACACGCAGCCGTAGACGATGGCGGGGTTCACCTTGCGCAGCTCTTCATAGCCCAGGCCCAGCTTATCCATGACGCCGGGACGGTAATTCTCCAGCACGATGTCGCTCTGCTTCACCAGCTCCAGGAAGATCTTCTTGCCTTCCTCGCTCTTCAGGTTCAGGGTCATGCCGTACTTGTTCCGGTTCAAGTTCATGAAGTAGGCGCTCTCGCCGTTGACGATGGGAGCGTTGCCACGGGAATCGTCTCCCCGTCCGGGCAGTTCGATCTTGATGACGTCGGCTCCCATGTCTGCCAGCATCATGCCGCAGTAGGGACCTGCCAGCACTCGGGTAAGATCCAGCACTTTTACTCCACTTAAAATTCCAGCCATATTTGGCACCTCCGCTTTCAGCTTTTGTGAGTTAAAAGTACTACACAGTAGGAAAACCAGCAATTTGTTAAACTTTTTCAAAGGAATTTGGAAAGCGACGTTTCAAAAATCAAGAATATAAGGAGCATGAAACAAAATACAATGGACAGATCGTCATTTTTGGACGATAGCACCGACGGATTCTGCTGTATTTCCTGTGGAAATTAAACAAAACAAGGGGGCACATCATAGATTGCATCCCCTTGTTTCCAAATAATTTTCATATTATAATGATAAAATCAATCCACTTTCAGGGATAGAGGAGGGAAACCTGTGGCCTATCGATACCAAATTGGCTTTCTGGGCTATGGTCAGCTTACCCAATTGGCCCAAGAGGTCCTGTCGGAGCTCTCCTGGCCGGATACGGAGATCCAGGTAATGAATTGCACAGCTGATACCCTGCAGGCCTGTGTGGAGCAGGGACGCCGAAATGGGTGTGAGGTATTTGTAGGTGGCGCAGCCAACGCCGCTGAATTTGTCCGGCAGGGACAGGGCCACCTGGTGGAGATCCCTGTGGGAGATCTGGATTACCTGACCGCACTGCACTCCGCGCTGGAGCGGGGGCGCCGCCCAGCCATTGTTTTGTATTATCGCGTCCATCTTCCGGATATGGCTGCCTATGAGCGGCTGTTAGGAGATCCTGCGACCCTTTTGACCTACGAGGATACCCAGGAGCTGGAGGAAAAGATCGCTCAAACCGACTGTGATATAATCATTGGAGCCTCCCACGCCGTAGAGACAGCCGAAAAGCTTGGAAAAGCTGGGATCCTCCTCTATCCCGGGAAACCGAGCATTGCCCAGGCGCTGGAAGACGCCCGCCGACTGGCCCGTCAACTGCATCAGGAGCAGAAAAACCAGACCATTCTCCGCTCCATTGTCAATAACTCCACCTTTGGCGTGATGGTTTGCAATGCCATGGGAGAGGTAATTCTTTTTAACCGGGCAGCCCAGCAGCTCACTGGGTTTTCCGGCCGGGACGTTCGGGGACGGCACATCGATCAGATTTTCCCGACCCTGAAAACCTCCCGCTTTCTGGCGGGTACACAAGAGCAGCAGGACGGATACCATCTTATTCAGGATACGATGTTCCGCTGTGTGCAGACCAAAATACAGCTGCGGGAGGAGTCCCTTGGGGTTTTGACCACCTTTTACATGGATACCCGCAGCCGGAAGCGAAATTTGCCCGTCAGTCTGCCGGAGTCCAAGGCCCAGGCTACCTTTGCGGATTGGATGGCCTGCTGTGCCGGATTGGATGGCTGTACCCGTCAGGCGCTGCAGTATGCACACGTTCCCCTGAGCTTGACCATTTTGGGTGAGGAAGGAAGTGGCCGGGAGTGGCTGGCTCAGTGTATTCATAATGCGGCCTTCGGGGAAAACAGCCCCTATGTGCGCATCAATTTTGCTGCCTTTTCCAGCCAGGATGCAGGCCGGCTGCTGCTTGGGATGGAACAGGATGGCCGTACCGTGGAGAGCATGCTGGAATTTGCTCAACAGGGTACCGTCGTACTGGAGCACCTGGATCAGGCCCAGCCCCAGGCGCTTTCCTGCCTGATGGATGTGATGCGCCATCAGAGGATCAAACACCTGGGTGGACAGATGGCGATCCCGCTCCGTGTCCGGTTTATCACCCTGGCCACCCCGGAGGAAGCTCAGCACTTCTCCCCTGCCCTGCGAGAACTGTGTGGGATCCTGACCTTGACCTTGCCGCCTCTTCGGGAGCACCCCGCAGATATTCCCGCCCTGTTCATGCGGTATCTGAGACAATATACCGAGCGGGCTGAACAAGTTCCCCGCCTTTCCAGCCGCATGGAACAGCTGCTGTCCTTCTACCACTGGCCGGGCAACCTGGAGGAACTGTCCGCTGTTTGTCAGCGCTACCTGTATGCCCTCAGTATGGAGCCAAGCAGCACGGTGAATACCCGCTGCCGTCTGCTGACCAACGCCATTGGAGAGCAGGCACTGTTTCAGTCCCTGCTGCTGCAATACCCCGCACTCTCTCCCGGAGCGGCGGAGAATCCCGGTCAATTTCAAGCCGGCGTGGCCGCAGCCAAAGAAATTCTGGGCTATGGCAATGCTGCCTTGGCAGAAAAGCTGGGCTTGAGCCGGACCACCCTTTGGCGGAAATTGTCTTCCGGATCGTCTTCTTGAGCAGGAATCACTCAATTCTAAAAGAGAAACAGTGAATTTAACCCACAGTTACTTTTTTGACCGATTCATATAACTACCGCGCTATTGTTCCTCTTCCCTGCCTCTGTTATGATGGAGATACAAGAGAAAGGGAGGTAGAACGATGAAGCTTGGCGAGATCATCCTGGAGAAGCGAAAGACCCTCTCCCTGACCCAGGAACAGCTGGCCGACTATCTGGGCGTGTCGGCTCCGGCGGTCCATAAGTGGGAAAAAGGGACCACCTACCCGGACATTACCACCCTGCCCGCTCTGGCCCGGGTGCTGAGGACAGATTTGAATACCCTGTTGTCCTTCCAAGAGGAACTGACCGACGAGGAGATTGCCCGTTTTCTGGAAGAACTGGACCGCATGATCTCTCGGGAGAGCTATGACGCCGCGTTCCAGCGGGCCATGGACCAGATCCATCAGTACCCCACCTGCGAAAAGCTGATTTACACGGTTATCTTTTATCTGGACGGTGCCAGGTTCCTCCACGGCGTTCCAAACCCGGACGCCTATACCGACCGGTTGATCCCCTTTTATGAGAGTATGTCCCACAGCCAGACACAGGAAATCCGGGATGCCGCCCTGGCCATGTGCATCGCCTATCACCGCAACCGGAAGGATTTCACCCGGGCGGAAGAGCTTATCAATACCATCCCATCCACCCGCATCGATAAAGAGGAGCAGTTGGCCACCCTCTACACCCAGCAGGAAAAATGGGAGGATGCCCAGCGGCTCTGGGAGCGCCGGATCCTTCAGAGTGCCACAGAGCTGCAAACGGCGTTGATCCATCTGATGGAAATTGCGGAAAAAGAGGGCCGCCCACAGGATGCCCAGTTCTGTGCGGATACTTATCAGCAGGTCTCCAGCCTGCTCCATGTAACCCAGTGGATCCCCTACACCGCCAAATTCCAGCTGGCCTCTCTCCGGCAGGACAGGGCTGCCTGTCTGTCTGCCCTCCGCCACATTCTTCCTGTACTGAAAGAACCCTGGACTCCCCAGACGTGTCCTCTTTACCGCCACATGGGAGACGGGGATCTGGCTGCTCTGGCCCAATCTCTCTATGACCGGATTACGGACGACCTGGAGCACAGCGAAGAGTTTGCCTTTTTCCGGGGAAGTCCGGAGTATGAACAGCTTCGTCCGCTGCTCCGGGAAGAGGGCTGAGACTTTCCCAAAAAGAAAAGAGAGGGACTGCGGCATATGCCGCAGTCCCTCTTCTCTGCTTCAAAACAGCTGCCCGGGCAGCTTCAATTTTTCTTTAGGCGGAAAGCTCTGGTCAAAGACCTCGGCCGCAGCCTCATCCACATAGTAGCCTTGGGGCGTATGATAGACGCCGGTCACGCCGTCCAGAAAGCCCGGACGGAGCTCTCTCAGCAGAAAATATGGAACCAGTTCCTGCTCCGGTTCCCCGTGGTAGCGGATTCCCCGGGTCCCGGCCAAAACAAAGCCGGATTTGCCATAGAAATCCAGGTTTCCCTCGATGCACAGAACACCGGTGCCCAGTTCCTTGGCTTTTTCCATGGAGTAGTCCAACAGATACTTGCCCAATCCCCGGCGCTGAAGGTCGGGGCGAATACTGATGGGTCCAAAGGTCATCATAGGGATCTCCCGACCGTCGTCGGCCTTGATGATGGCGCGCATATACAGGACATGGCCGATGAGCGCTCCATCCTGCTCCATGACCAGGTCCAGCTCAGGCACAAAGGCGGAGTCATTGCGCAGCACATGGACCACATAGTGCTCCAGACAGCCGGGACGGTACACATTCCAAAATGCCTCCCGGGTCAGGTGCTCCACGGCGGCATAGTCTGCGGGAGTCTCTTGGCGGATGATGATGTTATGTTGCTTCATGATTGTTTCCTCCTGAATATTGTGGATTCAATATTGGGAGGCCTGCGGATCGTGCTCCGGCCTCCCGGTCAGGGCACAATCTCCAAGGTGTTGTTTCGTTTCAAACAGCATGTCTCCTGAACTTGATATTCCGGCAAAGCCGGTATAGGTATCATACCATTTCTTTCAAATCCCGGCAAGCAGGGAAAATCAGGCAGGTCCGCAGAAGAAAAAACTTACAGGTTAGCGCCGTAGTCGATGACCAGCACCTGTCCGGTCACTGCTTTGGACTCGTCACTGGCCAAAAACAGCAGCAGATTAGCCACATCCTGAGGCTGGCACACGGGCAGGGTAAGGTCGGCGGTCATGGGAGTGGCTACCGTGCCAGGGCACACCGCGTTGCAGCGCACATTGACGGAAGCGCCCCGCATGGCAATATTCTTGGTCAGGCCGATGATGGCTGCCTTACTGGCCACATAGGCCGCGCCGCCGTTGCCGCAGTAGCCTGCCACGCTGGCCACATTGACGATGGAACCGCTCTTTTTGGCCATGAGCACCTTGGCGGCCTCCCGGGTGAGGTAAAGGGTGCCCTTGGTGTTGGTGTCCACCAGGCGGTCGATGGTTTCATCGCTGATCTTCTCGATGGCGTCCAGACCGCTGTCCAGCACACCGGCGTTGTTCACCAGCACGTCTACCGTGCCGAAGGTCTCCACCGTCTTGGCCACCACGGCGGCGCACTGCTCCGGCTTGGAAATGTCGCAGGGAATAGCCAGAACCTCTCCCCCGGCCTGGCGGATCTCCTCCGCCACCGCATCCAGCGCCTCCACACGCCGGGCAGAGATCACTACCTTGGCCCCTTCAGCGGCAAACAGCTTGGCTGCGCAGGCGCCGATGCCGGAGTTGCCGCCCGACAAAATGACTACCTTATCCTTCAAACGGTCCATACAATCAACCTTCTTTCCGTGATAGATCAGACGGAACAATAAACCCATCTGTCTTCTTTATTTTACCATCCAATATGTTAGGGCGCAACGGGATAGCCCGATTCTTTACATGGCCTCTTTCATGGATTTTACATAGGCGGCGATGTGCTGAGGAGCTTGGGTACCGTATTGCTCCAATAGTTTGACAATGGCCGAGCCCACAATTACTCCGTCGGTCAGCTGGGCCATCTGCCCGGCCTGCTCCGGGGTGGAGATGCCAAAGCCGATGGCACAGGGGATCTGGGTGTTCTCCCGCACTGCGTTCACGATGGAACTCAGGTCGGTGGTGATCTCGCTGCGGGTGCCGGTGACTCCCAGGCTGGACACCAGATAGAGAAAGCCCTCCGCCTCCCTGGCAATGGCGGCAATGCGGTGCTCCGACGTGGGGGCGATGAGGGAAATAAAGTCCAGGCCGTGGGCGCGGCAGGGTGCGGCAAACTCCTCCTTCTCCTCGTAGGGGACGTCGGGCAGGATGATGCCGTCCACCCCAACTTCTGCTGCCCGGGCCAGGAAGCGGTCGGTGCCGTAGGAGAAGACCACGTTGGCATAGGTCATGAACACCAGAGGGATGGTCACGTCCTTTCGAAGCTCCTCCACCAGAGCAAAAATCTTGTCCGTGGTGACACCCCCTTTCAGGGCGCGCAGGTTGGCTCCCTGAATGACGGGGCCCTCGGCGGTGGGGTCGGAGAATGGGATACCCAGCTCGATGAGGTCGGCCCCGTTGGCCGCAGCGTCACGGACGGCAGCGGCGGTGGTCTCTAGGTCGGGGTCGCCGCAGGTGAGAAAGGCAATAAATGCCTTGCCGTGGTCAAAGGCGGTTTTGATCTTATTCATGGATATTCTCCCCTCTGTAACGGGCAATGGCGGCGCAGTCCTTGTCCCCCCGGCCCGAGATGGTGATGACCAGAATCTGGTCTTTGGACATGGTGGGGGCCATCTTCCTGGCGTAGGCCACCGCGTGGGCTGACTCGATGGCCGGGATGATGCCCTCAGTTCGGGCCAGGTACTCGAAGGCGTCCACTGCCTCGTCGTCGGTGACGGGGACGTACTCCGCCCGGCCGATGTCGTGGAGCCAGGCATGTTCCGGTCCCACACCGGGGTAGTCCAGCCCGGCGGAGATGGAGTAGACGGGGGCAATCTGGCCGTACTCATCCTGGCAGAAGTAGGACTTCATACCGTGGAAGATGCCTAAGCGGCCGGTGTTGACGGTCGCCGCCGTCTCAAAGGTGTCAATTCCCCGGCCAGCTGCCTCACAGCCAATGAGCCGCACCTGCTTGTCGTCAATAAAGTGATAGAAACTGCCGATGGCGTTGGAGCCACCCCCCACACAGGCCACCACGGCGTCAGGCAGGCGGCCCTCCTTGGCCAGCATCTGCTCTTTGATTTCCTTGGAAATGACGGCCTGGAAGTCCCGCACGATGGTGGGGAACGGGTGAGGACCCATCACAGAGCCCAAACAGTAGTGGGTGTCGGCGATGCGGGAGGTCCACTCCCGCATGGCCTCGGACACGGCGTTCTTCAAGGTGGCGGTGCCAGAGGTAACGGGCACTACCGTGGCCCCCAGCAGGCGCATACGGTATACGTTCAGGGCCTGGCGGACGGTGTCCTCCTCCCCCATAAACACCACGCACTCCATGCCCATGAGGGCGGCGGCGGTGGCGGTGGCCACCCCGTGCTGCCCCGCGCCGGTTTCCGCAATGAGACGGGTCTTGCCCATCTTCTTGGCCAGAAGGGCCTGACCCAGGACGTTGTTGATCTTATGGGCTCCGGTGTGATTGAGGTCCTCCCGCTTGAGGTAGATTTTCGCGCCGCCCAGGTCCTGGGTCATTTTTTTCGCATAGTACAGCCGGGAGGGCCGCCCGGCATACTCGTTGAGCAGCTCCGTCAGTTCCCGGTTAAACTCCGGGTCGTTTTTATAGTGCTCGTAGACCTCTTCCAGTTCGATGACCGCATTCATCAGGGTCTCGGGGATGTACTGTCCTCCGTGGATTCCGAAGCGGCCCTTGGGATTTGTCATATCTCTTCTTCCTTTCGTACGGCCGCCGCAAAGGCCGCCATTTTATGAAAATCTTTCACGCCCCCGGTCTCAATGCCGGAGCTCACATCCACGCCCCAGGGATGGAGAGTACGGACGGCCTGGACCACGTTGTCCGGTCCCAGTCCTCCAGCCAAAAAGTAGGGGCGGCGGAGGTGTTTCAAGAGAGACCAGTCAAAGGTGCTCCCTGTTCCCGCGCCCGAGTCCAGCAGAATGCAGTCCGCCGAGCTGTTCTCCGCCTGCTCCAGGTCCTTTGGGGTTTTCACCTGAAACGCCTGGATGATGGGTTTCCCGGTGAGAGTTCGCAGCCGTTCCAGATAACCCTCGTCCTCCCTGCCGTGGAGCTGGGCCAGGTCGATGATCCCTGCCTCCAGCAGGGCAGCCACCCGCTCTGGTTCCTCGTCCACAAACACCCCCACCGCCTGAATGGTGGGCGAGAGCTGTTTGCGAAGCGTCCCGGCTTGCTCCCCGGTGACATATCGCCGGCTTTTGGGAGCGAAGACAAAGCCCACAAAGTCCGGCTCCAGGACGTTGGCGGCGGTGATGTCCTCTGGCCGGGTGAGGCCGCACAGCTTGATTTTCGTCATCGGGCCGCCTCCCGCAGCTGCTCCAGCATGGAGCGCTTATTGGGAGCGCGCATCAGGGCCTCCCCGATGAGCACCGCGTCGGCCCCCACCGCCTTCAGCTCGGCCACGTCCTGGGGGCCGGTCACCCCCGACTCGGCCACGTAGAGTACGTTCGGCGGGATGAGGTCCCGCAGCCGCTTGGCGTTCTGGAAGTCTACGGAGAAGTCCTTGAGGTTGCGGTTGTTGACCCCCAAAATGGTGGCTCCCGCCGCCAGGGCGGAGCGGACCTCCGTCTCGTCGTGGGTCTCCACCAGGGCGGCCAGCCCCAGCGCCTCGCACAGCTTCAGGTATTCCTTCAAGGTCTGGGTTTCCAGCAGAGCGCAGATCAAAAGCACGCAGTCGGCCCCCATGAGGCGCGCCTCATAGATCTGGTAGGGGTCCACGGTAAAGTCCTTGCGCAGCATGGGCAAAGACACGGTCTGCCGCACCCGCCGGAAGATGTCGTTGGAGCCCAGAAACCACTTGGGCTCGGTGAGACAAGAGATGGCATCCGCTCCGGCAGCCTCATACTCTTTGGCAATGTCCAGATAGGGAAACTCCGGGTCGATGAGTCCCTTGGAGGGAGACGCCTTTTTCAGCTCGCACAGGAAGGACAGCCCCGGCTTACTCAGGGCCTTCTGGAAGCGCTCTCTCCCCTGTCCATGGCCCAGGGTCCGCTCCAGCGACCGGCACTGGGCCTGGAGGGTGTCCAGTCCCGCCTTCTCCTTGGCCGCCGCCACCCGCACCCGGGCATGGTCGGCCAGCTGTTCCAGGATGGTCATGCCGCCCCCACCTCCCGGTTGCTCACTACAATGAGCTTCTCCAGGGTGCGGGTGGCCGCGCCCGAGTCGATCAGTTCCCCGGCCAAGGCCACGCCATCTGCCATGGTATCCGCCTTTCCGGCAATGTACAGGGCCGCTCCGGCGTTGAGGAGAACAGCGTTTCGCTTGTGGTCCTGCTCGCCGCTGAGAACTGCCCGGGTGATGGCGGCGTTCTCCGCCGGGGTGCCGCCTTTCAGGTCCTCCCGGGCACAACGGGCAAAGCCAAACTCCTCCGGGGTGATGACCCGGCTCTTAAACCACCCGTCTTTGATTTCGCACACAGTGGTGGGGGCACTGAGGGAAATTTCGTCTAGCTTATCCTGCCCGTAAACCACCATGCCTCGGCGCACGCCCAGGCTGATGAGCACCTGGGCTAGAGGCTGCACCAGATAGTCGTCATATACCCCCAGCAGCTGCATGGACGGAGTGCCGGGGTTGGTGAGAGGGCCAAGAATGTTAAAGACGGTGCGGAAGCCCAGCTCCTTGCGGATGGCCCCCACGTACTTCATGGAGGTGTGGTATTTCTGGGCGAAGAAGAAGCACATGCCCACCTCCCGGAGCAGCTCCACACACTTCTCCGGGCTCTGCTGGATGTTTACCCCCAGGGCCTCCAGACAGTCGGCGGTGCCGCACTGGGAGGAGGCGGCCCGGTTGCCGTGCTTGGCCACCTTTACCCCTCCTGCCGCCGCCACTAAGGCGGAGGTGGTGGAGATATTGAAGCTGTGGGCGTTGTCGCCCCCGGTACCTACGATCTCGAAGAGTTCCATCCCGGTTTCTACCTTGGTGGCGTGGGCGCGCATGGCGGCGGCGCAGCCGGCAATCTCGTCGATGGTCTCCGCCCGGGCGCTCTTGGTGGAGAGGGCCGCGAGAAAAGCGGCGTTCTGGGTGGGAGTGGTCTGGCCGCTCATAATTTCATTCATCACGGTGTAGGCCTCGTCATAGGTGAGGTCCCCTTTGCTGACGATTTTGACAATGGCTTCTTTGATCATGGTGCTTCTCCTTTCTTCAGTCCGTGTCTGCCAAAGGAGAATAAAAAATCGCCCTTGACAGAATGATCTCTTCTGTCAAGGACGAATAAAAAAGCTTATCCGCGGTGCCACCTTGCTTCATAGGAATGACCCTATGCCCTTGCGGGATACCAACATATCCCCGGCAACTGACGCATGCCCATGCGTTGCAGAATACTCTGTGAGGTTCCTCACATTTCCCTGCACCCTCAGCGGTCCATTTGACAGGCTGTTTCTTGCCCGGCTCTCAGCACCCCGGACTCTCTGGAAAGGCATATCCTGCCATTATCTCCGCTTCAACGGTTTAGTAAATTAAATTTTCTGCATCTTAGCACAAAAAGATTTGTTTGTCAACAGCGAGAAGTTTTTTATCGGAATGTCTTTTTTCACACATCCTCTGCCAGTGGCTCCCACCAATAGCGGTGGTCCAGATACCAGTTGATGGTCTCATCCATCCCCTGGTCAAAGGACACCTGGGGCTGCCAGCCCAGCTGGGAGGACAGCTTTCCGCTGTCGATGGCGTAGCGCTTGTCGTGGCCCTTACGGTCGGCCACATGGACTACCTGCTCCGGGGGTACCTCCAGCCTGTGGCAGATAAGGCACACGATCTCCAGGTTGGTGCGTTCGCTGTGGCCTCCGATGTTGTAGACCTCTCCAGCCGCACCGCTTTGGAGGATTGCATCCAGGGCGGCGCAGTGGTCGTCCACGTGGAGCCAGTCCCGCACGTTCTCTCCCCTGCCATACACCGGCAAGGTTTTTCCGGCCAGCGCTCGGACGATCATCCGGGGGATAAGCTTTTCCGGGAACTGGTAGGGGCCGTAGTTGTTGGAGCAGCGGCTCACCGTCACGGGCAGACCGTAGGTGCGGCAGTAGGCCAAGGTCAGCAGGTCGGCCCCTGCCTTGGAGGCGCTGTATGGGCTGCTGGGCCGCAAGGGGCTCTCCTCGGTAAAGAGCAGGTCGGGGCGGTCCAGGGGCAGGTCGCCGTAGACCTCGTCGGTAGACACCTGATGAAAGCGCACCCCGCCGTGGGCGCAGCAGGCGTCCAGCAGTACCTGGGTGCCCAGCACGTTGGTCTGTAAAAAGACCTCCGGGGCTTGGATGGAGCGGTCCACATGGCTCTCGGCGGCGAAGTTGATCACTGCCTGGGGCTGTTCCTCCTCAAAGAGTCGTTTCACCGCTGTCCGGTCGCAGATATCTCCCCGCACAAAGCGAAAGTTGGGATGGTCCATCACCGGGGCCAGGGTAGCCAGGTTTCCCGCATAGGTCAGCTTATCCAGACAGACTACCCGGTCCTCCGGGTGGTGTTTGAGCCAATAGAAGATGAAGTTGCTCCCGATGAATCCGGCTCCGCCGGTAACCAGCAGCGTCATGTGTGTCCCTCCCCGTGGTTTTCTGTCCTAACCATACCCCAACAGGGCGGTTCTGGCAAGGAGAAATTTTCCTTCACCGAGGGTAAAACAACACCCTTAGATGTCCGTCAGAAGCGGACACTACCTCCGCTCGCACGCCGTACACCGCGCTTATACGCTCCGGGGTAAGTACCTGCTCCGGGGTACCTTGGGCCACTACTCTACCCTCGTCCAGCAGATAGAGCCGCTGGCAGTACATAGCGGCTAAATTCAGGTCGTGGAGGGCGGCAACAACGGTACAGCTTACTCCCTTTACAAGCTCCATGAGCTGGAGCTGGTACTGCACATCCAGGTGGTTGGTGGGCTCGTCCAGGATGAGGCATGGAGTCTGCTGGGCCAGGGCACGGGCCAAAATGACCCGCTGGCGCTCTCCGCCGGAGAGGGTGGCCATGGAGCGGTTTGCCAGCTCCTCCATCCCCACCTCCCGCAGTGCCTGATGGGCGATGGCGTAGTCTGCTGGGTTGTCCCGTTCCAGGGCTTTTTTATGGGGAGAACGGCCCAGAAGTACCATGTCAAGAACGGTAAAGTCAAATCCCTTGTCGTTATGCTGGGCTACGACTCCAATTTTCTTGGCGCTCTCCCGGCGGCTCTCCCTGGATAAATCCCGGCCATTGAGATACACCGCGCCCCCCTGAGGGACCAGTTGACGGTAGAGGCATTTGAGGAGGGTGCTTTTGCCGCTGCCGTTGGGGCCAATGATCCCCACCAGCTCCCCTGCCCCGGCCTCCAGGATTACTCCATTCAGAATGTGGTTTCCCTCCAGGGTAACTTGCAGGTCTTGGGCTAGCAGTTCCATCACACCTCACCTCCAAATCCGTACCGCCGCCGGGCCAGCAGAGCCAGAAATACCGGTGCGCCCACCAGGGCGGTGAGGATACCGATGGGAATTTCGTTGCCCGGCAGCACCACCTGGCACAGCACATCCATCCACACCAGAAAGACAGCCCCAGTCAGTCCCGCCAGAGGCAGCAGGGTGCGGTGGTCGCTGCCGAAGAGCAGCCGCACCCCATGGGGAATGATGAGACCAACAAAGCCCACCATCCCCGCCTGGTATACCAGTACTCCCACCATGGCGGCCACCACCAGCAGGTACATGAGTCGCCGGCCGGCCAACTCTACCCCCAGGGTACCGGCGCAGTCGTCCCCCAGCAGCATCAGGTTCAGGGTGCGGTACTGGCTCCAGAAGAACAGCCCGCCCGATACCACCACGCCACAGGCGATGGCGTTGCCCGGCCAGTTGGCTGCCCCCATGCCCCCCATGGTCCACTGCACCAGGGCGGCAGCGGCGTGGTCGTCGTTTTCCAGTACAATACAGAAGTTACCCAGGGCGGAGCACACCGCGCTGAGAGCTACGCCGGACAGCAGCAGTTTTATTGGCGTGGAGCGCCCTCCCAGCCGGGACAGTAGGAGTACCGCCGCAGCGGCCAGAAAGGCCCCCACCGCGCCAAATAACCCCATGGCATTGCCGCCCAGAGCGGTGCCCGCCCCAGCGGTCAATGCCAGGGCGGCCCCCAGGTAGGCGCCGGAGGACACGCCCAGGATGTAGGGGTCGGCCATGGTGTTCTGGACCATGGCCTGCATCACCGCGCCGCACAGACCCAGGCCAGCGCCCGTGGCCGCCGCCAGCACCAGCCGGGGCAGGCGGATGAGCCACACCACGTCGTGGACCCCTCCGCTGCCCCATTGACTGCCGTCTCCCAGGCCAAAGAGCTCGTAGGCCATCACCTGGTATACGTCCCCCATGGGGATGGCCATGGAACCCACGCTCACCGCCAGTCCCAGGGATAAGATGAGGGCGGCGGCTAGGATCACCAGGGCCAGGCGTGCTTTTCCGTTCCGACTCACAGGCTCAGCTCCGGGTACATGCCTTGGGCCAGGGTCTTCAGGCCGTCCAGAGTCCGGGGACCGCTGGCGTACATGTCGCCCAACATGATGAGATGGACGTTACCGTTCTTGACCGCCTGCAGGCTCTGAAGGGCGGGGTCATCCTGAATGAGGGACAGCTGCTCACGCTTCACGCTCTCGGGGTCGTCGCCGGAATAGGCCATGTACACCACAAAGATGACCTCCGGGTCGGCGGCCACCAGGTCCTCCTTGCTGATGGAGTCGGCCTGGGGCATGGCCAGCTCCCCGCCCAGGGCTGTCACCATGTCCCCTGCTAGAGACTTGGCACCATAGTTGGTGATGCTGCCGCTGATGGGCTCCACCACTGCCACCGTCACCGGGGATTGTCCCTTCACTGCGGACAGGGTGTCGGACACCTGGGCCTTCATCTCATCTACCAGAGCCTGGGCCTTGTCCTCCACGTGAAAGATCTTGCCGATGTTCAAAATGTCGGTGTACTCGTTTTCCAAGGTGCGGGTGCCGCCGGGAACGGTGTTGGAGTTCATATAGGTCCCCACACCCTTCTCATTCCAGGCATCCACGTCCCCCAGCTTTTTGTCTCCAAAGTAGGAGCCCCAGGAGAAGATAAAATCGGGTTCCATCAAAGTGACAGTCTCTTTATCCGGGGCAAAAACGGAGTCATCGTAGTGCATTTTAGAGAATCCATCCTGCCACTCCGGCTTTACCTCGTTGTCCAGGCCGTAGCTGGCAATGACGTGGTCCTCCAGTCCCAGGGCGATCATGGTCTCGATGCAGCCCTGATAGACAGCCAGCACCCGCTGGGGGGCTTCGTTGTAGGTGTAGCTTACCTCTTCCCCGGCGTAGTTGTAATTGGTGATGGTGACGGGATAGTAGCCATCGGAGCTGTCCGAGACAGCAGAGGATGTGCTTTGGGAGCCGGAGGTATCCGACATGGGCTGTCCGCTGCATGCGGACAGAGTGAGAGCCAGCGACAGGGCCAGCAGCGCGGACAGGGGGCGTTTCCAGGTATTCATACGATCTCCTTTCTTTTTGTATCTTGCGCATCGAGATGTCCTGCCTCTCGGAAAGCAGAAATGCCTGCTTCCCGGAGAAAGCAGGCATCGGAAAAATGGGCGCAGCAAACCGCCCAAAAATCCAGATGGGGCTACTTTCTGCGGAAGATACCCACCATGGCTCCCTCAGCAGGCTTCCTGGCTTGCGGATCGGCGCCCGCCGCGCCTTCTCACCCGGCGTTATTGGCCGGACAATGGCATCCTGCGGCAGGCTCCCCGCTTACAGTGACCGGATCGCTCGGGACTTGCACCCGATTTCCTTTTACCCCAGCGGCGAGGCTGGGCACTGAAGGGGCTGATTTTTGTGTACGCTCTATCTTATCAGCACATCCGAGTCTATGTCAATGGAAGAAGAAAAAATTCCCGGCTGAGCGGATGCCCAGCCGGGAAAGAGGAGATGATTTAGGCGAAGAACTCGGCAAAAGAGCGCTTCTCGTCGATGGCGGCCATCATGTCTGCCATCTTGGAGAGGTCACCCGCCAGAATCACGCCGCACAGCTTGCCGGCGGTGAAGTAGTACCGCTCCAGGGTGTTCCGGGCCTCGTCCCGGACCTCCACCGTCTTGTACTCCACACCGGGCTGCTTGCCGGGGTCGCCCAGGGAGAACAGCTCGGTGCCCATACCGTGGAAGGCCAGCACCGGGGCGATGGGCTGGTAGGCCGCCAGCTCTCCGGCGGCGCAGGCCCCCGCTGTCTTGCCCTGCTCCTGGGCCTCGGGCCACAGGGCGTAGTTGATGCCCTGGTACTGGGCGCAGTCGCCGCAGGCGTACACGCCGGGCAGGTTTGTCTCCATGCGCTCGTTGACCACAATGGCCCGGTCGATCTCGATGCCCGCGCTCTGGGCGATGGCAGTGTTGGCACGCACGCCGGCAGACACCACCACCAGCTGGGCGGGGATGACCTCGCCGCTGCCCAGCTCCACGCCGGTGACGGTCTCGCCGCCCTGGATGGACTGGATCTGCACGCCGGTCTCCACCCGGACCTGAGACTTTCCGCAGGCGTCCAGCAGCAGCGCCGCGGCCTGGTCGTCCAGCTGACGGCCCATCAGCTTGGGGGCCAGCTCCAGGACGGTTACCTCAATGCCTGCCTTACGCAGCTCCCAGGCGGCCTCCAGTCCCAGCACGCCGCCGCCGATGACCACAGCCTGCTTGAGGGTATTGCCCATGGCCTGGATCTTCTCCACATCGCTGAGACGGCGGATGGCTACCACGCCCTGCTTGTCGTGGCCGGGAATGGGCGGAATGAAGCACTCGCTGCCCAGGGCAAAGATGAGCTTGGTGTAGGGCAGCTTGAAGCCGCCGTCCATCTCCACCTGCTTATTCTGGGTGTCCACCGCCACCACCTGGCGCTCCAGGATCTGGACGATGTTCTGGGCCTCATACCACCCGGCGGGGTGCAGGGCCATCTGGTCGGCGGTGAGGCCGGAGAGCATAGCTTTTGTCAGCATGGGGCGCTGGTAGGCCGGGCCTTCGTTGGAGATGAGCAGGATGCGGCCCGTCTTGTCCCGCTCCCGGATGGCCTGGGCGGCGCTGACGCCGGCGCAGCCATTGCCCAGGATGACGTAGGTGTTCTGGGTATCGTTGCGGAAGGCGGTCTCCTCCACCTCTACCTCCACAAACTTGTCCCGGCCCACGCCGCACACCGGGCAGGTGTCCAGAGAGGAGTCGAAAATCTCGCCGCACACCAGGCACTTGACCAGCTTGCGGGTGCCGGAGGCTTTCTTCTCCTCCTTCTTCACGGGAACATAATACTCGGGACCGACGCCGCACACGGGGCAGCGCTCCTTGTCCGACTCAAACACCGCGCCGCATACCTTGCACCGCACCAGCTCCTCCTTGGGGGCCTTCTCCTCCCCGGTGAGGGGGACAAAGTGCTCGCGACCAACCTTACAGACGGGGCATACCTCCGCGTCGGCATCAAACACCGCGCCGCACACGTCGCAGCGCACCTTTCCCTTGGGAGCGCGCTGGATGGGATGGAGGTTGTCCAGCACAGCCTGGGCAAATTCCATGCCGTACTCCCGGGCCTGTTTGAGCTGGTCTTCGCTGGGCTTGAAGCGCACCCGGAAGCCCTCCAGAGTCTTGAGCTTGAGCTGCTTGAGGCGCTCCATGATGTGGGGCACGCCCTCGCCGCTCCAGCCATAGCTGCCGAAGGCGGAGGCCACCTTGCCCCCGTGGGTGCCGGCAAACATACCGGTGGTCAGGTCCCAGATGGGCTTGAGGGCCTCGCCCACGATGGTGGGGGTGCCCAGCAGGAAGCCGTCGGCGTAGAGCAGTTCTTCGGCCACCTGGGCGGCATCTGCCTCCACCATGTCATAAAGGCGCACATCGATGCCGCCCTTGTCCGTGATACCCTGGGCGATGGCCTGAGCCAGCTGTCCAGTGTAGCCGTAGGCGCTGACGTAGGGAATGATGACGGTGGGCCGGGGGTTAGGGTTGATGACGGTGGACCACTGCTCGTAGGTATCCAGCATGTGGGGAATGCCGGTGTCCAGCACCGGGCCGTGGCCGGGGCAGATCATCTCCAGCTCCAGGGGGCGCACCCGCTTCAAAGCGTCCAGCATAAAGCTCTTGAAGGGGCCGATGATGCAGTCGTAGTAATACTTGGTGGCCTTCCAGTAGCCCTCCTGGTCGGTAACGGCGCTGGCCAGGATACCGTCGCAGGCGTAGTGGGAACCGAAGGAGTCACAGGTGACCAGCACCTTGTCCTGTCGGATATAGGTGTACATGGTGTCCGGCCAGTGGAGGTTGGGAACCACCATGAACTCCAGCGTCTTATCGTCCAGCTCCAGGGTCTGGCCGTCCTTGACGGCAATGGAGTAGAAATCTCGATTGACGATCTCTTTCAAAAAGTTGATGGCGCAGCCGGTGGCCACGATCTTCAGCCGGGGATTGAGCTCCAGCAGGCGCTCCACGCTGCCGCTGTGGTCGGGCTCGGTGTGGCTGACCACCAGATAGTCCACCTGGTCGATGGGGGTGATAGAGCCCACCTTCTCCAGCCAGCTGTCCAGGCATTTGGCCTTAGCCGTCTCAAATAAAACGGTATGGTTGGCAGTTTTCAGCACGTAGGAATTGTAGGTGGTGCCGTACTCGGTGTACATGATGATGTCAAACACCCGCAGGTCGTGATCCAGGGCGCCGGTAAAATAAAAACCGGGCTTGAGTTCCAGAATACCCATGTGCAATTCTCCTTTGTGTTAGTTTGTTTGGGGGCTTACCTGTATTGTATCCTATTTTGCTCCTTCCGCCAATGCTTTTTTAATCAATAATGAGAATTATTTTCTGCTACCTAAAATATGGATGAATCGGATCTCCTGGACGTTATAGGTGTTGAGGGGGCGGAAGTCGGAATCCTGGCTGTGGGCGGCCACTAATACGTTCTCCAACGTGGCGGGGAAGCCTACCTCTACCACAACCGGGGTGTGTCCAAACTCATCCCCATCAAAGCGGAGCTGGACGAAATCGCCGGGCAGAAGTTCCTCTATGGAGGCGGACACCCCTACCGGTCCCCGGTTTTCCTGCTTACGGGTCAAAAAATTATAAAAATAAGGTACTCCTGTCCAGGCGGGAGCTTTGTTATTTGGGCCAATGTAGTACCAGCCCAAATCTGGGGTGTAATTCATGATCCCCGCTCCGGCGTAGAGACACTGGGAGGCGAAGTTGGTGCAGTCGCCCCCCAATTCATCAAAATTATAAAATCGTGGATTTCGGCTGAAGGCCCAGCGGTGGGCGTAGCGCACCGCCGCGTCCCGGTCGTATGGTATGAGCGGCATGGTCCTCTCCCCTTTCCGCCTATCCTATGCGGCCCGCCCATTCCGTGACAATAAAAAACGTGGGAGCGACGAAGAATGTCACTCCCACGTGATGCTTTTATAACGGGCTTAGAGGGGAAACGAAGTTTCCCACAAAGTTCTTTTGTCTACTTTTCTTGAAAGAAAAGTAGATCAAACCTCCTTGCCGGAGAGGAAGCACTCCAGGCGGTCCAGGCCGGCCTTGATGTTCTCCATGGAGGTGGCGTAGGACCAGCGGATGAACTCAGGGGCGCCAAAGCTGGTGCCGGGCACCACGGCCACCTTGCCGTACTTCAGGAACATGTTGCCGAAGTCGTCGGCGTCCTTGATGACGTGGCCGAAGAGCTCCTTGCCGAAGATCTTGCTGATGTTCATCATGACATAGAAGGCACCCTCGGGCTTGATGCAGGAAACGCCCTCGATCTGGTTCATGCGCTCCACCATGTAGTTGCGGCGCTCCTCGAAGGCCTCGCGCATCTTCTCCACGGTCTCCTGAGAGGCGGAGAGAGCCTCGGCGGCAGCGGCCTGAGAGATGGAGCTGGGGGAACCGGTGCAGTGGCCCAGATAGTTGCCGATCACCTTGGAGATGGCGGCGGGAGCGGCCACGTAGCCGATACGCCAGCCAGTCATGGCATAGGACTTGGACACGCCGTTGACCAGCAGGGTGCGGGCCTTCACATCCTCGCCCAGAGCGGCGAAGCTGACAAACTCCTCGTTGTCATAGGCCAAGCGGTAGTAGATCTCGTCGGAGATGACCCACACGTGGTGATGACATAGATGTCCTTCTCCACACAGACCTTGGCGATCTCCTCCAGCTCCTTGCGGCTGTACATCATGCCGGTGGGGTTGGAGGGGTTGTTGAGGATCATGCACTTGGTCTTGGGGGTGATGGCAGCGGCGAGCTTCTCAGGAGTGATCTTGAAGTGCTCGGCCTCGGTAGCCTCCACCACCATGGGCACGCCGCCCACCATGCGGATGAGCTCAATGTAGCTGACCCAGTAAGGAGCAGGCAGGATGACCTCATCGCCGGGGTTCACCAGAGCGCGCAGAGCCACATAGACGCAGGGCTTGGCACCGTTGGAGACAGCCACCTCAGCGGGGGTGTACTCCACGCCGCAGTCCTCCTTCAGACGCTGGCAGATGGCCTTGCGCAGGGCCACGGTGCCCACAGAAGGCGTATACTTGGTGTCGTTATTCTGGATGGCCTGGATACCAACCTCCTTAATGTAATCGGGAGTGGGGAAATCAGGCTCACCGGCACCAAAGCCGATGACATCCAAACCGTCAGCCTTCATCTGCTTGAACATGGAGTCAATGGCCATGGTGGCAGAAGGCTCGATGGCCAGTGCAATCCGGGACAACTCTTTCATAGGAAACGCCTCCGTATCGTTATATTTGCAAGGACTCCTTCATAATAATGCAATTTACCTGTTCCGCTGCATGGAAAACTGCAAAACGGAGAGGCTTGCAATATTTGGGCGCTGTTCTGAAACCTTGCACTTCTTTACTTTGTCACAGCAAAAAACATTATATGCTTCCGCTTTCAAAAATGCAAGCCCATTCTCGTAAAATTTCAAAAGTTTTGCATCTCTCCTTTGGACAATATGCAAAAAGCGAGCTCCGGTGAAAGCCGGAGCCCGCTTGAAACAAAGGCAATATCAGATGCGCTCACAGATGAGACGGCCCATCTCCAAAGTGCCGATGGCCTTCTCCCCCGCCTTGGCAATGTCGGCGGTGCGGTAGCCCTCGGCCAGGACAGCGTCCACTGCCTGCTCCACGGCGTTGGCCTCGTCGGCCAGGTGGAAGGAGTAGCGGAGCATCATGGCCACGGAGAGGATGGTGGCGATGGGGTTGGCCTTGTCCTGCCCGGCGATGTCAGGGGCGGAGCCGTGGATGGGCTCGTAGAGGCCGGGCGCGGTGTCGCCGATGGAGGCGGAGGGCAGCAGGCCGATAGAGCCGGTGATCATGCTGGCCTCGTCGGAGAGAATGTCGCCGAACATGTTCTCGGTGACCACCACGTCAAACTGGCTGGGGTCCCGGACCAGCTGCATGGCGGCGTTGTCCACCAGCACGTCCTCGTACTCGACATCGGAATATTCCTCGGCCAGACGGTGCATCACCTGCCGCCACAGACGGCTGGTCTCCAGCACGTTGGCCTTGTCCACAGAGGCGACCTTCTTGCGGCGAAGGCGGGCCAGCTCAAAGGCGCGGCGGCCGATGCGCTCGATCTCCTTCTCGGAGTAGGCCATGCGGTCGGAGGCCTCCTCTCCCCGGTCCTCAGTCTGGTAGCGCTCCTTCTGGCCAAAGTAGATGCCGCCGGTGAGCTCCCGAACCACCACGATGTCCAGGCCGCCGGCCAGAATTTCCGGCTTCAGGGGGGAGGCGTCCGCCAACTGTTCAAAGAGCAGGGCGGGGCGGAGGTTGGCAAACAGGCCCAGGGCCTTGCGCAGACCCAGCAGAGCCCGCTCCGGCCGCTGGTCCCCGGGGAGGGTGTCCCACTTCCAACCGCCCACAGCCCCCAGCAGGACCGCGTCGGAGGCTTTGCACACATCGATGGTTTCCTGGGGCAGGCAGCCGCCGGTGGCGTCGATGGCACAGCCTCCCGCCAGGACCTTGTGGTACTGGAAGGTGTGGCCAAATTTTTCCCCTACCTTGTCCAGCACCAGCAGGGTCTGCTCCACCACGTCGGGGCCGATGCCCCACGGCACGAACACCTTGGAAAGCAGACGGTAGGTGCCACCATATACGTCATTGCCCAGCAGAATATTGTCTCCCGGCTTGAGGGTGGCACGCAACAGCACGTCGATGGCGGCCAAGCCGGAAGCGAAGCTCAATGCATAATTCGCACCTTCGACCGCTGCAAGCTGTTCGTCGAAAGAGTTGCGGGTCGGGTTGATGGAACGGCTGTAATCGTAGCCGTTGCGCAGTCCGCCGACACCGTCCTGTTTGAAAGTGGACGTCATATAAATAGGAGTGACCACGGCTCCGGTGGTCGGGTCGGGCTCCTGACCTGCGTGAATGGCGCGGGTGGCGAGTGCGGTGGCGCTCAGGGCTTCGGTGTTGGTCGAGATGGTCATGATGGGAACTCCTTGAAAATAGCGAATGGTTTGGATTGAACGAATGATGGACATGATGTTGAGATATGAATTGGCGGTTTACAGATACTGTTCCGCAAGGCTCGGCTTGGACGTGCGTTCCACAACGTCGGCGAATCCGTTGGCACGCATCCAATCGTCGTTGAAGATCTTTTCCATATAGCTACGACCGGAATCCGGCAGCAACACCACGACCAGCTGGTTTTCATCCAAATCATGCTCGCGAGCGTATTTGAGGGCCGCCATAACGGCCATGCCGGACGAGCCTCCGACAAGCAGACCTTCCTCCGCAGCCAAACGGCGGGTCATTTCGAATGCTTCGGCATCGTTGACCTGCACGATTTCGTCGGGAAGTTCACGGTCGAACGCTTTCGGATAGAAATCCTCGCCGACACCTTCGATGCTGTACTGATGCACGTCGTTCGGATTGGAATAGATGGATCCTTCCGGGTCGGCGCCGATCACTTGTACTGCGCCGTCGGAAGCTTCCTTCAGGTAGCGTCCGGTGCCGGAAATGGTGCCGCCAGTGCCGATGCCCGCCACGAAATGCGTGACCTGATGGTCGCTGGCTTCCCAGATTTCCGGACCGGTGGTGCGGTAGTGGCTTTCCGGTCCGTTCGGGTTGTCGTATTGGTTCGGGCGGTATCCGCCGGGGATCGCTTTGGCGAGGCGTTCCGCCACCTGATAGTAGGAGCGCGGATCGTCCGGACCAGCATCGGTAGGGGTTACCACCACTTCCGCACCGTATGCGCGGAGTACCGCACGCTTGGCTTCGGAAACCTTGTCTGGCAGGGTGAAAATGGTACGGTAGCCGCGCTGCTGCGCCACGAGGGCAAGTCCTACGCCGGTGTTGCCGGAGGTCGGCTCCACAATCACACCGCCCGGCTTGAGTTCGCTGCTGCGTTCGGCCGCGTCAATAATACGTTCCGCGATGCGATCCTTGGAGGAGCCGCCAGGATTGAAATATTCGACTTTGACTGCGATGGCGGCTTTGATGCCGTCGGTCACACGGTTGAGTTTGACGAGCGGAGTGTTGCCGATGAGCTCGGAAAGGGAGTTGTGGATGGTCATGTCGTTTCCTTGCGAAGAGTGATTTCCGTTAGCTTCCGATGAATGATTTCGTTGCTTTGATTTCGAGAAGCTCGCGTTTGTCACTTGCAATTTTGAAAACGGGACCTGCGATGGTGTTTTCACCGCAGTTCATCCACATATGCCGCGTAATACCAACCGCGTAAGGCACTGGTTATGGGATGATTCTTGTGCGATGAAATGACATCCCACATAGAATGCGGATGTCGAAAGAATGTCCTGTCTCAAGTTATGCTTCGATGAACCACGCGCCCCTCGGGCGGTTGGTCAGCGACAGCAACAACAAGAGAAATTGAACATGGCTCACACAATAGCACACGTAACGACATCGGCGTGTCTTACCTGTTCATATAGCGGCAAAAAGCCTGCAATCATGCGGATTTCAACATGATCGCAGGCTTTTTGCGCAGTGTCGCAAATCAGAGCGAAGCCGCGTCCAGCAATCGTTTGGTGTAATCGCTGGTCGGATGGTGCAATACGGTTTCCGTAAGTCCGCATTCCTCAACGCAACCGTCGTGCAACACCATAATGCGATCTGCGATATGCTGCACCACTCCCAAATCGTGTGACACCATGATCAGCGTCATATCAGGTTCGCCGCTACGAATCGCAGCGAACGATGCGAGAATCTGCGTTCGTGCGGCCACGTCGACGGCGCTCATCGGCTCGTCGGCAAGCAATACTTTCGGATGATCCGCAATGGCACGTGCGATGGCCACGCGTTGCGCCTGACCGCCAGAGAGGTCCACGGGGAACCGATTTTCATATGCGGCAGGGTCGAGACTCACCATGCGGAAGGCTTCCGACACGCGTTCCGCAATCCGTTCCTGCGACCAATCAGGGTGATGCAACCGCAATGGTTCGGCAACGGATCTGCCGACCCTCCAACGCGGATCCAACGAGCCGAATGGGCTTTGGAACACCAATCCGCAGCTACGCCGCAGTTCGCCGGCGACTTCGCCTTGCACAGGCTTGCCGAAATACGTAATCTCGCCCGTTTCAGCGTGTTCGAGCCCCAGCAATACTCGCGTAAGGGTGGTTTTGCCGGATCCGGATCCGCCGATCACCGCAAGGCACTCCCCCGAACGTACGTCGATATCAACATCGTGCAGCACCTGACGACGCTGTTGTTTCGCACCGTAGTATTTGCTGATGCCGCGACCTTGCAGCATTGTGGTTTTTTCGTTTTCGCCCGTCACAAACGTTCTCCTTATTTGGTTTCGGCATCGATCCGCAACGACAGCGCACGTGCCGAAGTCACCAATTGCGAAGCGACTTTAGTGTGCGGCGACTGCAGGATATCGGCGGTTTGTCCTGATTCGGCAACACGTCCATCAGCAAGTACATAACAGCGTGTGGTTGCATGATTGAGTACCGCGAAATCGTGGGTGATGAAGAGCATGGATGCGCCGGAATCGTCCACCAACGATGCCAGCAGATCGACGATCTGCCGTTGCGTGATCGAATCCAGCGCGGTGGTTGGCTCGTCGGCGATAATCAGGCGCGGCGACGTGACCAATGCGGCCGCGATGCCGACGCGCTGCTGTTGTCCGCCGGAAAGTTCATGCGGATATTTGTTCAGCACATCTTCCGGCAGCCCGACTTTGGCGAACATTGCTTTGACACGGTCCAACCGTTCGTCACGGGTCAGATCGTAATGCAAACGCAGTGGCAGCGCGACCTGCTGCGCCACGGTCATCACCGGATTCAATGCGGCGGAAGGATTCTGGAACACCATGCCCACATAACGGCCACGCAGATCGGCGATCGCTTGATCCGACGCTCCGACGATTTCAGTACCACCCATGTCAATACTGCCGGAAACCTGTGCGGAAAGCGGCAGCAAGCCCATGATGGATTTGGCGATCATGGATTTGCCGGAACCGGACGAACCGATCAAACCCACACGTTCACCGTCGGCGATGTCCATATCGACATCATGCACAATCGGCATTCCATTGATGACGATATTGAGATTACGGATGCTGACGCTCATGTGCGTTCCTCCGGTTCAACATGGGTGGCTTCACTTTGCCGCAATGCCGGATTCGTCAGCGGATCGATGGCGTCACGCAACGCATCGCCAAACAGATTCAGCGCTATCACCATCAAGGTGACCACCAATCCCGGCCACACCACAGCCATCGGATAAATGCTGATGAATTTGACGGACGTGGCAAGCGAATGCCCCCAACTGGGCACTCCCGCACCGACGCCAACACCCAGATACGTCAATCCAGCCTCCGCCAAGAGCGACGTGCCCGCACTCATCGACAGCTGAACGCATAACACCGGAACCGTATTCGGCACAATATGCGTGAAAAACACGCGTAACGAACTCGCACCCGACCACAAAGCCGATTCCACATAGTCAGAACGTGCGGCGAGCATGGCCGCGGGGCGTAGAATACGCGCCAAATTCAGCCCGTATGCAAGTCCGCATGCGGCGATGATCACCGCTGCCGACGCGCCGAACGGCACGGAAAGCATCAAGGCGATCAGCACTGTTGGAATGGAAATCAACGCATCCACCACAACCACCGACGTGGAAGCCAATGCGCCATGGCGAGACACCATGGCCGCCACCAGCAGCAGGCCGATGGCCGCGGCAACCACCACAGTAATCAGCGCGATCGCAAGATTCGTACGGGAACCGGCCATCAGCCAGCTCAACACATCAGCGCCAACACCATCAGTACCCAACATGTGAGCGCCGGACGGCGAAGCCCACGTGTTGAATCCGTCAGTATCAAGCAGCGAATATGGCGTCCACACCAGCGAAATAGCCGACACAACCAGCCATATCGCAAGCATGATCAGCGAATACTTGCCACCAGCGGTACGCCATATGGAGGGAATCACGGTTTTCACAGCGTTTTTCGAAGTAGTTTTCTCAGCAGACTCTTTCATCATGCAAGCACCTCCCCCGACACCAATCCGGCATCTTTCAGACGCGGATCAAGCGCACGATGCACCACATCAACCACTAATCCAAGCAAGAGGAAGAACGTAGCCAACAGGAACAATTCGCTCTGCACTGCAATCAGATCTCGATTGCCAACATCAGTGACCAGCATGGTGCCAAGCCCCGGAAGCGCGAACAGATTCTCAACCACCATTACACCGGTGACCATCTGGGCGAACGTCAAACCGATCACTGACACCAATTGCGGTGTGGCAAGACGCAAAGCGACGCGCAATACCGCCTGTTTGCGGGTCATGCCGCATGCCATGGCCATGTCAACCGCCTGAGACGAGGCCTTGTCCCCCACGGCGGCACGCGTGTAACGCATAATGGACGCGCCTGCGGTAACGCCGGTGGCGAGCGCCGGAAGTATCAAAGAAGCCAATGCCCGCAAGGGCGCACCCCAGCCATTATCGGGAAAACCTTGCGCCGGCAGCAATCCCAACAGTCCTGAACCGCGTGAGAACAGCAGAATCAACAGCAATCCGCCCCATAATGCGGGAATGGCACCGGCAAGAATCGCAATACCGTGACAAAGCCCACGCAAGCGGGCATTACGGGTCAGCACAGCAGCGCAACCAAGCGGCAGGCCAATCGCCAATGCGATCAGCAAACTCACGATGATCAGCGGAAACGTTACCGAAGCGCGAGACGCTACCTGCGCCGACACCGACTTGCCGCCAATGGCGGAAACACCAAGATCGCCGTGCAGCAACCCCAGCATCCAATCGCCGTATTGCGCCACGTACGACTTGTCCAAACCAAGTTCGGCACGTAGCGACGCGATACGTTCGGGGGTCGCGTTCGTACCTGCGATCACCGCAGCCACATCGCCCGGCAGCATGCGCAACAGCACGAACACCAGAAGCGACAGACCGAACAGGGCCACGACGAACAGTCCCAGCCGTTTGACTATAAATCTCATAGTTGAACCACCATTGGTCTATCGCTCGATCCGTGCGTCTGCAACAATCCGCACATTACTCACCGTCATTACCCTACCCAACAATATCGCGCCAGTGTGTGGCGATGCAGCAACACTGCTACCGCAAACACCGCCACACATCAGTTTTCATCACTTGTTTTCCGCCGATTTTCCATCGTTTTTCATCGATTCACCGCGCCTTGGTGATCTGCCACAATGGCAGCACCGTCTGGCTCAGCTTGCTGGGGAATCCCTGCACGTTCTTGTGGTATGCCACCGTCACGCGATATCCGAACAGCCAGTCGGCGGGGGCATCCTCGCTTACTGCTTTCGCAGCCTGCTTCAGGTAGTTTGCACTGGATTCCTCATCGGTGGCGGCGAGCGCCTTGGCATACAGTTCTTGGGCTTGCTTGCCGTCGTAATGGAAGTAGTAGTCGGGCGTGGTCCACTTGTAGAAGTCGTGGCTTTCGGCGTGGTCCACCAACGAGAGTTCATAGTCGCCGTTGGCATGCACGTCTTGCAGCCATGTGGAGAATTCCACGTAGTTGATGCTGAGATCAATGCCGATTTTGGCGAGCTGGCTACGCAGCTGATCGCCGAGTTCCGTGCCGTACGTGTTGGCGTAGGTGAGGGTGAGTTTCAGCGGATTATCGGTGGAATAGCCGGCTTCAGCCATGAGTTCCTTGGCTTTGTTCACATCGTACGGGTACAGGTCGGTCAAGTCCTCATAGCCCGGGTCCACGGATGGGATCGGCCCGCCGAGCGCATAGTCGACGTTACCGCGCGAAGCGATGATTTCCTCATGGTTGATGCCGTAACGGATTGCCTGACGCACGCGCTTGTCGGCAAGCTTGCTGTTCGCGCAGTTGAAGGCGAGCACGTATTTGTCGCTGCCGTCCGCCGCGGACACCTGATACGTGTTGGCGTCAAGCGATTTGGCGAGCGTGGCGTTCACCGGGGAAAGCACGTCGACTTCGCCGCTTTTCAGCGCGTTGACGGCTGCGTTATCGTCGGTGAGGAATTTGATGATCACGTTTTCGGTTGCGGCCTGGTGTGCGCTTCCCCAATACTTCGGGTTGGCTTTGAGCACCATTTTGCTGGCGGAATCGAAGGATTCCACCGTGTACGGGCCCGATCCGACGGCTTCGGTTTTCGCGTTGTATTCGGCGTCCTTATCGAACACCAGGCCGGGGCGTCCGGTCAGGTACCACAGCAGGTTGGAATCGGGGGTGCTGAGCGTGAGCTTCACGGTGTCGCTATCGACCGCTTCGGCTTTTTCGAGGCTTTCGACCTGATTGGCGTTGTAATACTGCTGTTCTTTGAGCTGGTTAATGGACCAGGCCACATCTTCGGCGTCCAACGTGTCTCCGTTGGAGAAGTTCATGTTCTCGTTGAGATGGAACGTATACGTTGTGCCGTCGTTGGAAATATCCCAGCTTTTCGCCAGTCCCGGATGCACTTTGTTGTCGGAATCGCGTGACAGCAGTCCTTCGTACACATTGCCGATCAGCACCTGTTCGATCGCCGATCCGGACTGGTGGCGAATGTCGAGGCTTACGGGGGCGAGTTTCAGTCCAATGGTCACGGTGTTGGAGGTGCCATTTTCCGCGGTATCGCTGGATACGCTGTTGTTGCGGAATACGACGACGCCCACAATGATGGCGACCACTGCGATCACTGCAATGATGGCGATGATCCACTTGTTGGGCCCCTTGGATTTCGGTGATTTGGCACGCGCGTTCAAAGTTGCGTCGGTGCTTGCCGAGCTTGCGGGCTGATTGTTGTGTTGTTCGTTCTTCTGTTCGGTTGCGTCGGCTTCGCCGTACGCACCTGAAGATTGCGACATGATTGCTCCTGTTTGATTATGTGTTTGTTCTGGTTGACCGCCTGTACGGGTCGATCACCAAAGTCTGATTCTACAATCCGCCATGCCCGCACGATTCATCTGACGGCAATGCCGCAATGCCGCATGCTTCAGCCGGTTCGATATATACTTGACGCAGTTTTCGTAAGTCTTGCCAACGTCAATGGAAGGACAATATCGGCTATGGCGCATATTCTTCTCGGCGTGACCGGCAGCATCGCCGCATTCAAGGCCTGCCATCTCGCCTCCGACTGGAGCAAGCAGGGACATGAGGTTCGCGTGACCATGACCGCGGCCGCGCAGGAGTTCGTCACCCCGTTGACGTTCAGCTCGCTCACGCATACGCAGACGCGCACGTCCATGTTCGCAGCACAGCGCAATGACGGCGATGTTGCTCATACGCCATCCGATCCGCTGCATATCAATCACGTGGATGATGCGAAATGGGCGAACATGCTCGTCATCGCTCCCGCGAGCGCCGATATCATTGCGAAAATCGCATGCGGCATTGCCGACGACCAGCTGACAAGTACCGTGCTTGCCTATAGCGAAGGGCCGAAAATCCTATGCCCTGCCATGAACGTGCACATGTATGAGAATGCCGTGACGCAACGCAATCTCAATACCTGCCGTGAACTTGGATGGACCATTGTGGAGCCGGGATCCGGTATGCTTGCCTGCCAGGATGTCGGCAAAGGACGCATGGAGGAGCCTGCTGCGATCGAAGCTGCCGTAGCTGATCTGCTGCGTGCGAACCAGCCCGCAGAAACGTTGCCATTGCACGGATTGCATGTGCTCGTCACCGCCGGTCCCACACAGGAGCCGCTTGATCCCGTGCGCTACCTCACCAATCATTCCACTGGAAAAATGGGCTATGCGATCGCCGAGCAGGCACGCGATATGGGCGCGGATGTGACGCTGGTATCCGGCCCTGTCACATTGAGCGCTCCCCGCGGCATTGATACGGTTCACGTCACCACCGCGCAGCAAATGTTCAACGCGGTGCAAGAGCATTTCACGCAGGCCGATCTGACGATCATGGCGGCCGCAGTCGGCGATTTCCGACCCGTCGAGCAGGCTCAGGAGAAAATCAAGAAGAACGGGCGCATCAATATCGATCTGCAGCTCACATCGAATCCCGATATTCTCGCGTGGGCAGGCGAGCATAAGACCGCCGACCAGACCTTGTGCGGTTTCGCCATGGAAACGCAGGATCTTGAATCGAACGCAGCGAAAAAACTCACATCCAAGCATTGTTCCATGCTGGTGGCCAACAATCTCAACACTCCCGGCGCCGGATTCGCGGTGGATACGAATGTGGTGACCGTGCTGAAACCCGGCGAAACCACCGACGAACCGATCATCGAGCATTGGAACAAGATGAGCAAGCAGGAATTGGCGGAACGCATCCTCACCGAATTGGCAGCGTTACGCAATACCGAATCCGCTGAATCGCAAGCATCGTAACTATCAACCAACGTCACAGGAAATAGCGTCAATACAGCAATCGTAAGGAGAATTCGACATGCTTCTGGTCGCAGTCGACATCGGCAACACCAATGTGGTGATCGGCTTTCTCGATGACGGGCATATCGCCGGCACATACCGCATCACCACGAAAGCGAACCACACGTCAGACGAATATGGCCTGATGATCACGCAATTCCTGCGGTTGAGCGGCTACACGCCGGGCGACGTGGACGACGTGATCATCACGTCGGTGGTGCCGAAGGTCATGCATTCGTTCCGTGCCAGCATTGTGAAATTCCTCAATATCGATCCGATGATTGTTGGACCGGGAGTCAAAACCGGCATCAATATTCGCATGGACAATCCGCAGAATATGGGCGCGGACTGCATTGCCGACTGTGCGGGAGCCTACTACGAGTATGGCGGGCCGATTCTGGTGGCGGATTTCGGCACGGCCACCACATTCAATTACGTAACAGCCGACGCTTCAGTGATTTGCGGGCTCATCACCACCGGCATTCGCACAGGCGCGGCCGCCTTGTGGGACGCCACGGCCCAGTTGCCGGAAGTGGAGATCACGCGCCCCTCGTCGATTCTGGCAAAAAGCACCAAACCAGCCATGCAAGCCGGCTTGTACTACAACTTCCTCGGAGGCATCGAACGTACGATCACGCAATTCCATCGCGAAATCGACGAGGATTTCCGCGTGGTTGCGACGGGCGGATTAAGCCGCGTGTTCGCCGACGATACCGACATGATCGACATTTACGACCCTGATCTGATTTTCAAAGGCATGCTGCATATTTACGAACGCAACGTACGACAATAACTTTTCGTCAACATACAATCTCAATACATAATAATAATAATGGCTGTCTTGAATTCAAAAAAACAAGACAGCCATCATTATTTTTACAACTATAGCAAATAATTAACTATTTACTGAATAGTGAAGCCCTGATTGGCTCCGTATTCCTTCAAATCCTTCTGCCACAGCGCGATGCCGCTTTTCAATTTGAGACGATCAGCGGAATCAGTTTCCTTCAACGCGTCGCCGATGGCGGATTTGTCGGACACTTTGCCACCGGCCGCGATGATATTCAGCCTGTCCTGCTCTTTGCGCAACCGGCTCGACCATTTGTAGGCCTTGCCTACGGTAGTGCGGAAGTCACTTCGCGCATACACTTCGAATGGCAGATACTGGTAGCCGGTCGACACGTTTTCCGCAGCTTCGGAAAGCACACGATTGTATTCCTGACCGCCGAAATACGGTATTTCAATGCCACGCTCGTCGGTCACGGTGGTTTTGTGCAGGAATTCCGGATCAGACAACGTGTTGTTGTCGGCGGGGAATGCGCCGCCATCCACGCGGGCTTTGATACCTTCCGCTTTATGGCATGCGTATTCAATGAAACGATATGACGCTTCGGGCTTGCGAGAGCGTTGCAGCACGGCCAGCGCAGATCCGCCGTTTTCCGACGTGGTGGCACTGCCATCTGGTGTCGGCATCTGCGCCACACGCCACAATCCTGCGGTTCCAGGAAGGTTCGACATGAGCAACGACGGCAACCAGGCGCCGGAGAACACGGAGGCGATCTTCCCCTCTCCTACGGCTTCCTTCCATTCATCGGACCATGTGGTCAGATTGGTGGCGACCAAACCTTCATCGATCATTTTCTGCCAGAATTCAGTAAAGGTTCGGGTGCCCTCGTCGTCGGTGAGGTTGATCGTCACGTTTTTGCCGTCGTTCGACGTGGAGAACGGGCGCCCTCCGGCAAGCCAGATCATAGTGTCGTAAAAGCTGGCGTCGCCGGAATCGGCGGTGATATACACGCCGATCTCCTTGAGCTTTTTGGCGGCTTCGTAATAGTCGTCCCATGTGCGAATTTTGGACGCGTCGACACCCACCTGTTCAAACACGCTGTCATTGTAGAAGAACGCCATTGGACCGGAATCCATGGGCAAGCCGTACACGCGGCCGTTCAGCTGTACCGAAGCCCATGTACCGGGCGTGTAGAAATCGCCGTAGCCTTCCGTACGCCCAGTGATCGCCACCAGCTGGCTGCTTACCGCGTACTGGCGCAACGCATAGTACTCCAATTGCACCACGTCGGGAATGCCGTAGCCGTCTTGAATGGCACTGTTGAGATTGTCGTAACCGCTTGTGTTCTTCCAAATAACGTGGATGTCGGGATTTTCCTTTTCGAAGCCGTCGATGACTTGCCTCATGCTCGGCTCCCACGACCATACGGTGATTTCGGTTCGGGAATCGACGTTGGCTCCGCAAGCGGCCGCACTGACTGCCATAATGGCCGCACAGCAGATGGCGATGATTCGTTTCACCAGTTTCAAGCCGATTCCTCCCATTTGATGTTCCCACACGAAAACGTGCGTACACACATACGCATTCGAGTGTACGTCAGTCACCCGAAAGCCAGCGTACAATCCTCCAATCTCTTCGATTCAGCCACGCAATCCACTTACTTTTCAACAAATATGGGTGTCGGCGGATTGACGATTATTCAATCCGCCGACACCCATGTTGCGTTGCGGTTATTCGTTTGCCGACCGCTTACTGCTTGGTGACGATCACGCCATTGGGTTTGATAGAGACGTTCTCGCCGCTCACTTCAGCGAACGAAGAAACCACGATCTTGCCTTCGAATGGGATTTGGACCGTTTCGTGAGTGCGGTTGAACGAGAACACGAACCTCGAACCGTCCGATCCCTCACGTTCGACCCGCAGCACGCGACTGTCGTTTTCGCCGGTTTCGGCCATGCCGAGCGATTCGAGAATCTCCGGCAGGCTCTTGGCGATGCCATCGCGGCCGAGGCGTGCGCCCACATACACGCTGCGGCCCTCGCCGAACGTGTTCGCGACGATCGCCGGAGCGCCGTCCATGCCGGTCCACGGATCATCCTTGAACGTTTCCAGTACGGTGGCCGACCCGTCAACCGAGCCGATCACGTCGGCGATATCGCGCGCGACCGCGCCGTTCGACAGACCGAGACGGCTCGGCACGCCCGGGAAATCGTCGCCCATGGGCATGAACTCCTCCACGCGCACGCCGACCACGTCACGGATCGATCCCGGATAGCCGCCGAGCCACACGTGGTCCTTCTCGTCGGACAGTCCCGTGTAGTACGTGACGATCAGTCTGCCGCCGTTCGCCACGTAATCGCGCACGCGGCGGGTGGTCTCCTCCGACAGGATGTACACGCTAGGCAGCACGGCCACCTCGTACTCGTCCCAGTTCGAACTAACCGGAACGACATCGGCGGTCACGCCATGGTCGGCCAATGCGCGGAACCATTGCAGCGGCTCGTCCACGTGGTGGACCTTCTGGGTCGGGGTTGCGGTGTGTTCGGTGGCCCACTCGGATTCGTAGTCGAATACCACGGCGACCTTGGACTTCGCCAGCTTCGTGCCAAGCAGTCCGTTGTCGGCCAGCGTGTTCAGATCCGCGCCCAACTCGCACACGTCGCGGAACACGGCCGAGTCCTCACCGGTGTGGGGCACCATCGCGGAATGGAACTTCTCCGCGCCGGCCTTGGACTGGCGCCACTGGAAGTAGCACACCGCGTCCGCGCCCATGGCCACATGCGCCAGGGAGTCGCGCACCAGCTGGCCCGGCTCCTTGCGGTAGTTGACCGGACGCCAGTTCACCGCCGATGTGGAATGCTCCATCAGAAACCACGGATCCTTGCGCGCGATGCCGTCGACCAGGCTCGCGGAGAACGCGAGCTCGTCCAGATGGGCCTCGCCCGGAATGAAGTAATGGTCGTTCGACACGAAATCGACCTCACGGCCCCAATCGTCGTAGTCCAGTACCGAACCGGCGGCGGACACCATGAAGTTCGTGGTCAACGGCAGGTCCGGAGTGATCTCGGCAAGCGCGTCGCGCTCGGCGACATAGAACGCCTTCAGCGCGTCGGAGCTGAAACGCTTGAAGTCAAGCAGCTTGCCCGGGTTCATGAAGTTGCCGTCGCCGATGAAGCGCGGAGGCACGATTTCCGTGAAGTCGTTCATGCGCTGCGCCCAGAACGCCGTGCCCCACGCGTCGTTCACCGCGTCGATGGTGCCGTAGCGTTCCTCGCACCACTTCCGGAACGCGCGTTCGGCGTCCTCGGAATAGTCGAAGCGGTTGTGGCAGCCGTACTCATTGCTCACATGCCATGCGACCACGTACGGGTTACCCTTGTAATGCTCGGCCATCGCACGGCACAGCTTCAGCGCGTACTCGCGGAACACCGGACTGGTCGGCCTCCAATGCTGGCGGGCGCCCGGCTGGCACACGTCGCCGCGGTAGTCCTTCCACAGCACCTCGGGATGCGCCTGGGTGAGCCACATCGGCGGCGACGCGGTGGCGGACGCCAAGTCCACTGCGATACCGGCCTCGCCCAGCTTGTTGATGATGCGGTCGAGCCAGTCGAAATCGTACACGCCCTCGCTCGTCTCGATCTTCGCCCACGAGAAGATGCCCACGGACACGAGGTTCACGCCAGCCTTCTTCATCAAACGAACGTCATCGTCCCACACCTCTTCCGGCCACTGGTCTGGATTGTAGTCCCCGCCGTACCAGATACGGGCTTGCTGCCCAGCCAACGGCTGCGGCCAACGATAGGCTCTGCGTTGAGTCATATCTACTCCTTTGTTTTCGTCAACTTCCCTTACAAATTTATCCCGCAATAGCAATTCCTGCAAGCCCAGAACCAAGAATAAACACAAAAGCGTCTTCCCGGCGTGTTGCACAACACAATCGAGAAGACGCCTTTTCGTATTCAGAAACCGAAAAACCGGAATCGGGTGAAATCAGGCTTCGATGCCGAGCTGCTGGCGTTCCTTCTTGGAATACATGAACGCAGGAAGCTGACGTCCCTGCTTGAGCCAAGCATGATATTCGGCGGTCGCCGCAAACTCCACATCGGAAGCGGAATTCAGGCAGGTCTCCACAGAATCCTGAATAACGCCAATGATGAAGCCGACACCCACCACCTGCATGGCGATGTCATTGCTGATGCCGAACAGCGAGCAGGCCATTGGAATAAGCAGCAGCGAGCCACCGGCCACACCGGAAGCGCCGCATGCGCCGAGCGCCGACACCACAGACAGCAGAATGGCGGCCGGCAACGAAATCTGAATGCCCATCGTATTGGCGGCGGCCATGGCCATGATGGTGATGGTGATGGCGGCACCGTTCATGTTGATGGTTGCGCCCAACGGAATAGACACGGAATACATGTCTTTATCAAGACCAAGCTTCTCGCACAGCTGCATGTTGACCGGAATGTTCGCCGCGGAGGAACGAGTGAAGAATGCGGTCAGGCCGGATTCCTTGAAGCAGCGGTACACCAGCGGATACGGGTTGCGATGCAGGTACAGGAAAATGACCAGCGGACCGAACACGAGCACCATCAGCAGCATGGTGCCGACGAGCAGGAGCAGGAGGCTACCGTACTCGGTGAAGGCCGCCAAGCCGTTTTCGGAAACGCTGGTGAACACCAAGCCCATAATGCCGAACGGGGCGAGATTGATGACCCAACGAATCACCTGAGACACGCCATCGGCCACATTGGCAAGGAACGCCTTGGAGCTTTCATTGGCAATACCCTTCATGGCAAGACCGAACAGGCAAGCCCACATCAGAATGCAGATGTAGTTGCCGTCGATCATGGCCTGAATCGGATTGGCCACAATATTGGTCAGCAACGTCTGCACAACCTCGCTCAAGCCCTGCGGCACCACATCGGCGTCAGCGGCATCGCCCAACGATATGGTCTGCGGGAACATGCGAGACGTCAGCACCGCCACTACGGCGGACAGGAACGTGGTGAACAGATACAGGAAAAGCACCGTACCGAAACGGCTATCAAGCTTGGAATTACCCTGAGCCAGAGCGCTTGCAACCAGTACAAACACCAGAATCGGAGCGACGGCCTTCAATGCGCTTACGAACAGGGTGCCGAATTCGCCGATCCACGCCATATGCGGCACGACCAATGCCAGTGCGGTACCCGCGATAAGACCGACGATAATGCGGATAATCAGTGACACGCCGTTGTACTTGTCGGCAACGCCACGAAGCGCTTTCGAAATATGGTTCATATTCTCTCTCGTTCTTTCCAGCCGGCTTGCCTTTACCAGCCAACACAACAAGAGCACATCCTAATCACGCTCGGTAACACGAAATGTGAAATGTCCAATTATAGGGACACGCAACTTCAACACGCCATAGCGATGCGATCAAATATCAGTATATCGATGAACGGTTTTTATATATCTTTATTCAGCGAGCAATACCTGCTGATCAGACTGTTAATCAGCCAAGCGGCACTTTCGAAACGAACGTACGAGGCTCCCCTGTCACCGGATCGTCGAAACGCAACTCACGAGCCACCAATTCCAACGGCTGCGAGAAATCATCGTAAGAACGCTGCACAATATTCGGATAGAAATCATCGCCCAAAATCGGCAATCCCAACGAATTCATATGCACACGCAACTGGTGCGTTTTGCCGGTTTTCGGGTGCAGCACATAATTCACGTATGCTTTGCCGTCGATGCAACGTACCGTGCCTCCCCGCTCAATCAACGTTTGCGCATTGACGGTTTCCGGAATTTCGTACGCCTGAAGTCGCCCGCGATCCTTGCAAATATGCGATGCTCGGATTGCCGGAAATGGTTGATGCCTGTCGATTCTTACGATTGTTCCATATTGCGGATGCCGATCGGGGGCAAGTGGCGCCAAACATTCATAGGTTTTTATGGTTTTGCGATTTTGGAACAGCATTTGGTAAGCGCCACGCAATTCCGGTTTGCGCACAAATACGACGATGCCTGCGGTAAGTCGGTCCAAACGGTGCGCGGGAACAATATCAGGTTCGCCATACTGTTCCCGAAGTCGGATCAACGCGGTTTCGCGATACCACATGCCACGCGGTGTGGTGGCGAGAAAATGCGGTTTGTCAACCACGATAATTGCATCGTTCTCGTAAAGAACCCCATATTCGAACGGAATATGAGGCTCTTCAAGAACGTAACGATGCCTCTTCTGCTGACGCTGCTGACGCATCGTATGAACGATTACTCCACGGTGACGGACTTGGCGAGATTACGAGGCTTGTCAACGTCGTAATTCTTCAGCTTGGCCATGTCCATGGCGAATAGCTGAAGCGGCACCACATCCACCAGCGGGCTCATCAGCGTCGGGCAGGCCGGACGCCAGAACACCACGTCCGCATAGCGTTCAACATCGGGATCGTTCTCTTCGGCCACGGCGATAATGTACGCGCCACGGGCCTTGACCTCTTCGATACCGGAAATAACCTTGGCGTGCAGCACATTGCGGCCACGTGCCGGCGGCACGATGAACACTACCGGTTCGCCTTCATCCACCAATGCGATCGGACCGTGCTTGAGCTCGCCGGCCGCGAAGCCTTCGGTGAAGGTGTAGGCGATTTCCTTCAATTTCAACGCGCCTTCCATCGCAACCGGGTAGCCGACATGACGACCCAGGAACAGGAAGGACTTCGCATCGACCATCTGTGCGGCAGCATCATGCACGGTCTTGGCCTGCGTGTCAAGAACCCACTGGATCTTGCGAGGCATGTCTTTGAGGGAATCCAACGCCTGCGCGATCTCGTCACGGAACATTGCACCCTTGACCTGCGCCAAATACAAGCCAAGCACGTAGGCGGCAGTAATCTGCGCCACGAACGCCTTGGTGGAGGCGACCGCCACTTCCGGACCAGCGTGCGTGTACAGCACCGCGTCGGATTCACGTGGAATGGACGCGCCCTGCGTGTTGCAGATGGCCAGCACCTTCGAACCCTGCTCGCGCGCGTGACGCAATGCCATCAGCGTGTCCATGGTTTCACCAGACTGCGAAATGGCCACCACCAACGTGCGCGGGGTGAGAATCGGATCACGATAGCGGAATTCGTGGGCAAGCTCCACTTCCACCGGAATACGCACCCAATGCTCGATGGCGTACTTGGCCACCATGCCCGCATAGGCGGCGGTACCGCAGGCGATGACGATGATCTTGTCAATCGCCTTGAAATCATGCTCGTCGATGCGAACCTCGTCAAGATTGAGATTGCCGTCCTTGCCGAGACGTCCCAACAGCGTGCGCTGCACCGCCGCCGGCCCTTCATGGATCTCCTTGTCCATGAAGGAGTCCCAACCGCCCTTTTCGGCCGCGGAAGCGTCCCAATCCACGGTGTAGGTCTTCGGATCGGCCACGATGTTGCCCATGAAATCAGACACCACGACCTTATCGGCGGACACCATCACGGCCTGATCCTGGTCGATTTCCATGGCACGCTTCGTGTAGGCCACGAACGCGGCCACATCGGAACCGAGGAAATTCTCACCTTCGCCAAGACCAACCACCAGCGGCGAATCATGGCGGGCACCGACCACGATACCCGGCTGACGGCAGTCGGTGGCGAGAATCGTGAACGCGCCTTCCAGCATGCGCGCCAAGCGTCGCACGGCCTTAAACAGGTCAGGCTTGCCGGTTTCCTCAACGATTTTCTCACTGATTTTGCCCAACAGTTTCGCCGCGACCTCCGTATCGGTTTCCGATGAGAAACGGTAACCTTCCGTCTGCAGATCAAGACGAAGTTGGGAGGCGTTTTCGATGATGCCATTATGAATGATAGCGACCTTGCCGTCACGCGAAGTATGCGGATGCGCGTTGATGTCATTCGGCACGCCGTTGGTGGCCCAACGGGTGTGTCCGATGCCCACGGTGGCCATCGGCATTGGATTGCGTTCCACGTCTTCGATCAGATTGGCGAGACGCCCCGCCTTCTTACGCACTTCCACATGGTCCATGCCGGGCGCGGTCAGCGCCACACCGGCCGAATCATACCCGCGGTATTCCAAACGTTGTAGGCCTTGGAGGCACACTTCCAACGGCTTGCCGCACGCGGTTTCCACATTTCCTGCATATCCTACGATTCCACACATAACACCCCAGCTTATCGGGTAATGGTGTCATTTTCGAAACGAAACCGCTCCATCGCGCCGAACCTTTGATATATGGACACAAAAATCCCCATGCCGACAGTTTTCAACATGGGGATTTTCTTCAGCCATTCTCTTGATCGCAATTCTTGAAATGAAGAGATGTCTGACTCTTACGATTACGCTTACGGCGATTTACAGCACGTGCTGCAGGAAGTCCTTGAATCGTGGTTCCTGCGGATTGTCAATGATTTCAGGACCGCCCTGTTCCACAACAACACCGCCGTCCATGAATACGATCTGATCGGCAACTTCGCGCGCGAAGCCTATTTCGTGGGTGACAACCACCATGGTCATGCCTTCTTTCGCCAAAGACAGCATGACGTTCAGCACTTCGCCCACCAATTCCGGATCGAGTGCGGAGGTCGGCTCGTCGAACAGCATGATTTCCGGCTTCATGGCAAGCGCACGGGCGATGGCCACGCGCTGCTGCTGGCCACCGGAAAGCTGTGCCGGATAGTGATCGAGGCGATCGCCCATGCCCACGCGATTCAGTTCTTCGATGGCAAGCTTGCGGGCTTCCTTTTTATCCATGTGCTTGACGTGGACCGGCGCTTCCATTACATTTTCGAGCGCCGTCATGTGCGGGAACAGGTTGAACCTCTGGAATACCATGCCCAGTTTGGAACGCTGCTCGGCCACTTCCTTGTCGTTCAGGGTCTGCAGCACCTGCTTGCCGTCCTTATCGACGTACTTGTAGCCGATCATTTCGCCGTCGACGTCGATTTCGCCGCCGGTCAGCGTTTCCAACTGATTGATCAGGCGCAGGAACGTGGATTTTCCGGAACCGGAAGGTCCCAGAATCACCGTCACCGAGCCGGGCATAACCGTCATATCGACGCCCTTGAGCACGTGCAGGCTACCGAAAGCCTTATGCACCTGCGTGGCCTTCACTGCGGGAACAACACCGTTGGTGGTTGGTTCAGTCATTGCTCACTCCCCTCACGCGGTCATGCCCGCGAACGTTGCCTCGTTCTGCTTGGCGATATCGTCTTTCGGTTCGCCTTCGGTTTTACCCGGCAGCGGCGGCTGCTTGCCGCGCGCGCCGGCCGGTCGTGCATCGAAGCCCTTGCCGAAATGCTTCTCCAGACGAGACTGCAGCACCATCAGGATGGAGGTGATCACCAAATACCAGATGCAGGCCACGATCAGCAGCGGAATCGGCTTGTACAGTCGGGTTGCGATTGCGGTGGTGGCGAACTGCAATTCCAGCGTGAACGGCACGGCGTTGACCAGCGAAGTGGTCTTCAACATGCCGATGAACTCGTTGCCGGTCGGCGGAATGATGATGCGCATGGCCTGAGGAAGCACCACGCGACGCATGATCATGGAACGCTTCATGCCCAGTGCCTTGGCCGCTTCGGTCTGACCCGGATCGACGGCTTCAAGACCCGCACGCACGATTTCAGCCAGATATGCCGCTTCGTTCAGCGCGAGACCCAGCCATGCCGCGTTGAACGCGGTAATGACGGACTGCGAGTCAATGCTCCAGAATTCAATGGACGTGAAAGGAATGCCCACACCGATGCGGGGCACCAATACGGCGAACAGACCCCAGAACACCAGCTGCGTATACACAGGGGTGCCGCGGAAGAACCAAATGTAGAACCAGCTCACGCCACGCAGCACCGGATTGATGGACTTGCGCATCACGGCCAGAATCACTGCCAGAACAATCGCGATGACCATGGAGATGACCGTCAGCAGCAGCGTGTATTTGATGCCTTCAAGCACATTCTCGTTGAACAGGTACTTCCCAACCACATTCCATTCGAAACGCGGATTGGTGATCAGGCCCTGCAGCAGCATGGCGGCGAGCAGAGCAACGATGACCGCCGCCACAATCGGGCCCGTACGCTTAACCGGCAGCGCCTTGATGCGATTCGGAATATCGAGGCCGTCGCCGTCGATCTGTTTTTTCGCCATGATGCTTCAGTTCCTTCGTTGTTGATGTAAATAGTGGAGATGAGATCAGTTGAGATCGGTCGGGTTGATCTCAGCCTTGTCGAGAGCACCGGATTCCACACCCCAATGCTTGAGGATCTTCATATACGTGCCATCGTCCATCAGCTTCTGTACGGCCTTCTGCACGGCTTCAGCAAGCTGGGCGTTGCCCTTCTTGACAGCGATGCCCTGCTTGGCCACGCCTTCGACGTCACCCAAGGCCTCAAGCTGTCCGTCGGTCTGGGAGATGGCATAACCGGCGACCGGCGAATCGGCATAGAACGCATCGGCCTTGCCCGTAGCCACTGCAGTGGCCGCTTCGGCCTGACGCTTGTACGACATCACTTCGGCCTTGTTGTCGGCCTCGCAGCCTTTGGCGATGGTGTTGGCCTCCTCTTCCTGCACGGTGCCGGTCTGCACTGCAATCTTCGCGCCACACATGTCGGAAGTGTCGAGCTTCTTCGGATTGCCCTTCTGCACGGCCCACGTGGAACCCGCACGGTAGTAGCTCACGAAATCCACGGACTGCATACGCTCTTCGGTGATGGTCATGGCGGTGATGCCCAGATCATACTTGGAGCCAATGGAAGGAATGATGGTGTCGAACATGGAAGACACGATGTTCGGCTTCAAACCAAGCGTCTTGGCGATGGCCTTGGTCATGTCGATATCATAGCCGACCGGAGTCTTACCGTCTTCGGCATAGAATTCAGCCGGAGCGTACGAAAGCTCCATACCGGCGGAAAGCTCGCCGTCCTTCACCAGATCGCTGGACGAAACCAGCTTGGCCAGCTCGTCATCTTTTTCAATGGTGCTGACATCGTAACCGGTGGTAGTGTTCGACGAATCCGACGAATCGCCGGACTTGGAAGCATCGGAGGTGCCGCAAGCGGCAGCGGAAAACAACATCGCCGCGCTCAGCGCAAGCGCCACAACGGACTTGATCTTCAAAGACATGATACGCATATCCTTCTTCTTATCTCTTCATTGCCATACCGAGATCTCAACGCCATTCGATTGCAGAGAACCTCAGTATCTCAAATAGGCACGATAAGAGCGCAATGCTACATGTACGTTACGTTGCGCAAAACCTACGCACCAGCCAAGAATCACGCAATGAAGATCCATCGAATCACGGAAAATCCATATACGAAAAACGGAAGACACGCGGATTCGGTCCGCATGCCTTCCGTCATATCGGCATCACAGTATCACCGCGTACGATACCTGCCTTACGTTTGATCGTTCAGCCGAGGTCGGTCGGATTGATTTCGGCTTTGTCGACCGCTCCGGTCTCCACGCCCCAATGCTTGAGGATCTTCATATACGTGCCGTCATCCATGAGCTTCTGCAGTGCGGCCTGCACCGCCTTGGCTGTATCGGAATCGCCCTTCTTGATGGCCACTGCCTCCTTGGTCACGCCGATATCCTCGCCAAGGGCTTCCAACGTGCCTTCGGTTTGCGGCACGGCCTCAAGACCTAACATATTGGCGAGCGCCTTGGCGATATCGACATCGAAGCCGACCGGGGTCTTGCCGTCCTCCGCAAGGAATTCCGCGGGAGCGTACGACGTGTCCATGCCGATGGTGGGCTTGCCGTCCTTGGTGACTGATTCCGGCAGCATTGCGGCTATATCAGCATCCTTCGTCACACCGGAAACGTCATAACCGGTGACGTTCGACGACGACTTGGAATCACCGGAAGCCGTGGAATCGGACTTTTCCGATGTGCCGCACGCACCCAACGAAACGATCATGGCGGCGCTTAGCGCAAAACAGTGAGTTTCCTCAGATTATTGAAAGCCATCGCGAATCATCTCTTCATTCCCGACCGTATGAAAACGGCCGAACCGAAGTTCTGCACGCACCATAAAAACGATTGCTACGGCCGCGTTAATAGTACGCAAACTCTATTTGACATGCCGTTTTTCCCTACGAAAAAGCGGGTTTTGTCATATCACAATATGATCAAAACCCGCTTTGTTTCCGGCATATCGCAAGCTATGCGATTCTTGAAACCGTCTGATCCGCAGACGGTTCAATCATGGAATCATTCGGCGCCCGGCGTATTGATTTCCGGCGTTTTGATGGCACCGTCCTCGACGCCCCAATACTTGAGGATCTTCAGATACGTACCGTCGTCAATGAGCTTCTGCACGGCCTTCTGCACGGCCTCATCCATCTGGCTGTCGCCTTTCTTGATGACGATGCCTTCCGGAGCGACGCCCTCGACCTTGCCAAGCGTTTCCAGCTGTCCATCGGTTTGCGCGATGGCATAGCCCGCGACCGGCGAATCGGCATAGAACACGTCAGCCTTGCCGGTGACAACGTTCGTGGTCACATCGGTCTGCAGCTTGCTGGAGATCACTTCAAGCTTATCCTTGCCGTCGGCCTCGCATTGCTTGGCCATCTTGTTGGCTTCGGTCTCCTGCATGGTGGCGGTCTGCACGGCCACCTTCTTGCCGCACAGATCGGACGTGTCGATCTTGTTCGGATTGCCCTTCTTCACGGCCCATGCCGATCCGGCATCGAAATGGCTTACGAAATCAACCGCATCCAAACGTTCCTTGGTCACGGTGAACGACGAAATGCCGATATCGTACTTGGATCCGACCGACGGAATGATCGAATCGAAATTCGCGGTTTCAGGATCCGCTTCAAGACCGAACACCTGTGCCAAAGCCTTGGCGATATCGACATCGAAGCCGACCGGGGTCTTGCCGTCCTCCGCAAGGAATTCCGCAGGAGCGTACGACGTGTCCATGCCGATGGTGAGCTTGCCGTCCTTCGTCACATAGTCGGGCAACAGTTTGGCGATGTCATCGTCTTTCTGCACCGACGAAACATCGTACCCCGTCAGTTCGTTCGATTTCGAACCGCTATTGGACGAAGCCGCATCGTCGCTTCCATCACTGGTGCCGCATGCCGCTCCAGCAAACAACATCGCAACGCTCAGCACGCACGCGGCAGCCGCCTTCAGACTTTTCTTCGCTTCCATATCCTTCTCCTATGTCTCGCTCGGTCTATTCGACCGAATCCGAACCATACACTAGAGAAGTCAAGCTACAAAAATATTACGACCACCGCTTTATGTCAGTATGTGAAACCGGAAATTTTCCGGTTTCGACTTATCGCACTTGCTTGTTGGCATAGCGCATGGCACGCAACGCCTCACGCTTGTCTTGTTCCTCGCGCAACGCCTGACGCTTGTCGAATTCCTTCTTGCCTCGGGCCAACGCGATTTCCGCCTTGACGCGGCCATCCTTGAAATACAGGCTCAGCGGAATGATGGTGAAACCTTTAGCTTGGCTTTGACGTGCCAGCTTGTCGATCTGCGCCGCATGAAGCAGCAGCTTACGCTTGCGCTTAGGGGCATGATTGTTCCACGTACCATTGAGATATTCAGGAATGTTGGCTCCCTCAAGCCACATTTCACCGCGACGGTCGATGGTGATGAACGATTCGGCCAGCGATGCGCGTCCCTCACGAAGCGACTTCACTTCAGTGCCGGTCAACACCAGACCGGCTTCATACTTGTCTTCGATGGCGTAATCATGGCGTGCCTTCTTGTTCTGCGCAATCGGCTTCACACCTTGCTCCTTGGCCATGTCGGACCTCCTTTCCGGTTCTTCGAAGAAGTGTTTTGCAACGCAACAATCGACAATATCACGGGAGCGCGCCGCCCAACGATTCAGGCGGCGCGCTCCCGTGACACAACGTTCAAGGAAAAACTCAAACGCTCCTTGATGAATCAGTGCACATACCAGAACTGAGATGCGTTGTATAGCGTGCGGTACGACACGTTGAAGGGACCACCGGACGCGTTCATCTCGGAAATGGTGATAGTGCTTCCGTTCACCGCTTCCACAACGGCCACATGACCGTAGAAACCATCTGCTCCAGCCTGTCCGGGAAGGAAGGAGAGAGCCGCACCCACCTGCGGATTATGATCCACTCGCAGACCATATGAGGGAGCTGTAATATACCACTGACCACCGTTACCCAAATATGAAGGGGTTCCGATGCCCATCTGTCTACGACGGTCGTACGCCCACCACGTGCACTGGCCGGCCACGTAGGCATTGCCGTAATCGCCATTGGAGGTTCCCTGACCGGAATTGTTATTGGTGCTCGGCGCGGGAGCAGGAGTGGGAGTAGGCGCAGGAGTTGGCGCGGGAGCAGGCGTCACATTGTTGCTGCCATTATTGGTATTGCTGTTGCCTGGCTGGGTCTGCCCTTGATTGCCGCCATTATTTTGATTGGCTGCGGCGGCCTGCTCGGCTGCATACTGGCGATTGAAGGAATCGACCTGCGACTGCAACATAACCGTTTGCGCCGCCTGCTTGGCCACGTCACTATTCAGCTGCGACTGCTTGCTTTCCAATTCGGCACGGCGGGTTTCGCCTTCTGCGCGCAACTGGTCAAGCGAGTCGCGCTGGGTCTGTGCGGAGGCGGCAGCCTGCTGTGCGGATGCAGCCTTTTCATCAGCTGTGGTTTTCAGATTGGCGATCTGCTTTTCGATTGCGGCAAGACGTTCGCTACGGTTCATCGACGTGTTCAACGTATTCGCCGCATCGCTGGCCGCATTGGCCTCGGTACGGCTCAACGCATCACGCGACTGCATGGAGTTGATGAACTCCTGCGTACTTGTGGCACCGGTCACCACGCTCATCACGGTGGATGTGTCGGAACCATGCATATCTTCACGAGCCATCTGCGCCACGGCCGCATGCGCGTCGTCGTAGTCCTTGCCCGTCTGCTCAATCTGCGCTTCGAGGTTTTCCTTGTCTTTCTGCGCCGCTTCCAAACGGGAAGCGGCAGCCTCCGCCTCGCTTTGCGCCGAAGCGGCAGCGGCATTGGCCTCATCGACCTCAGCTTGGGCCGCCGGAATCTTCGTATTCGTCAATTCGTCCAGCTCGACGATCTTGTCTGCCAGATCGGACTTCACGCCAGAAAGCTGCGAACGCAACCGCGCTTCCCGCTGTGCGCTATTGGACTTCTGATTCTGCGCGTTCACCAGATTGCTATACGTATTTGCATGCGCCTGCGGAACAACAGGCGCGAACGGGGCGATCGCCATCGTGGCGCACATAGCCCCCGTTGCAAACACCGCAGCGGCCGGCTTGAGAGCTTTTTTGCTTATCATTCGGTCACTTGCCTCCCATCATTGTTCCACACCATAGCATCTCATGCTTAAAATCCGCGACACGTACCGCCACCTGCCATTAAGCAATACCTATCAGGCCTTCAGATATCTATGCAGCGATACCGTGGATGCAACCACAGACAGCAATACCGCTCCAAGAACCAGAATCGGCGAAATCCAAAGTACTGTCATCTGATTCACATACGGAATCCATTTCACGGAAGTCGCAAGCCAATCAGTGACGAACACCTTCACCAATACCGAAAGCGTGGCGCAAGACAGCAGCGAACCCACCAACGACGCGACCACACCTTCCAGAACGAACGGCAATCTAATCGTCCAGTTCGAAGCACCCACCAAACGCATGATTTCCGTTTCGGTTTTGCGAGACGCCGCAGACATGCGAATCGTGGTGCCGGTCAGCATAATGGCAACAACCACCATCACCGCGGCCAATGCGGCGGTCGCAATGGTAGCGCGGTTCAGCACGGCAAAAACCGGCTCGAAAATCTGCCGTTGGTCACTGACGGTATCGACGCCTTCCTTGCCGGAAAGCACTTCGGAAACCACCTGGTATTTTTCAGGATTCTTGAGTTTGAGCCACAATGAATCCTGCATGTCATCGGCAGTAAGCGTACGCCCCTGATATTCGCCGTTCGGATATTGCTTGAGGAAGGTGTCGTTATAGAAATCTTCCTTGCTGACGAAGGTGATCTGCGAAACATCATCGGCAAGCTCATTGCGGATGGTTTGCTGCAAGTCGTTGATCTGTGCCTGCGTCGCGGCGGTTCCCGCAGTGCAGTTCACGGATTGGCTGGTGCCGTCGGGGCACATCCACACCACCACTTCGACCTTGGAATACCAATCGCCTTTGGCTTTGGTGATCTGCGCCTGGGTAAGCACCGACGCTCCGATGAAAAGGAATGAGATGAAGGTAACGAGCATCACCGAAAGCAGCATGGGCACGTTACGCTTGAGGCTGCTCCAGGTTTCGGAAAGAATGAAACGCAAACGCATCAGTCGTTCTCCTTGTTTTCGGACGTTTCATGCTGTTCGGCGGATTGTTCTGCGCAGTTCGCTTCGTCATCGTCAGTTGCCGCGGGAACGGCAGGAGGGGCCGGAGGCGCTGGCGGCACGGGAGGCATAGGCGGTGCCGGAGGCGCAGGAACCGTTGGCTCCGCCGGCTGCTCGTTTTCATCCGCGTTTCCTGCTTCGACACTTGTTTCAGACGAAACGATAGTGGCATCGGCATTGGATTCGCTCTGGGAAAGTGCAGACGAATCAGCTTGTTCCTGTTCGGCAAGTTCCTCGATCTTCAGCCCCTTGCCCCAGGTCAGCGTGGTCTCCACCGGGGCGAACGCCTCTCCGTAACGGCCGGTGCGACCGGAATGCACGGAATTGGCAAGTCGCGCAATGCCCGCATCTCCATTGCCACTGTGGATGGCAGCGGCTACTGCATCGACCGCATTCGCCGCGGTTTCGGCTCGCGTCGCACCTTCCACATCCACCGTCCCATCGGAAGCATCGGACACGACCAAACCGCTTGGCGCACGGTATTTCGCGTCGGCATCGCCACCATTCAGCGCCTGATGCGATTTGGATTCCACTTCGGCATCCGGGAAGTACAGTGCGGAATCGTAGGATCCCTGCTGCTCGTCACGCACGATTTTGCCGGTATGCAGTTCGACCACGCGCTTGCGCATGGAGTTGACGATTTCCTCATTATGTGTGGCCATGACGACGGTAGTGCCGGTGCGGTTGATGGCGTCAAGCACTTCCATAATGCCTAACGATGTGGTCGGATCAAGGTTTCCGGTAGGCTCATCGGCCAGCAGAATCTGCGGATGGTTCACATACGCTCGCGCGATGGCCACACGCTGCGCCTCACCGCCGGAAAGCTCATGCGGGTAGCTGTCCTCCTTGCCGGTGAGTCCAACCGTCTGCAGCACTTTTGGCACCAACGATTTGATGGTAGAACGGCTTGTGCCGATCACTTCAAGTGCAAATGCCACATTCTCCCACACCGTTTTGTTGTTCAACAGCTTGTAATCTTGGAAGATGAAGCCGATGGAACGACGATAATGAGGCACCTGCCGTGCGGACAGGCGTCGCAAATCGTTGCCTGCGATGCGGATTTCGCCGTCCGTGGCCTCCTCTTCACGCAGCAACAGGCTCAGCAATGTGGTTTTGCCAGAACCCGATGCGCCTACGAGGAACACGAAATCCCCTCGATTGATGTCGAGATTGATATCATCCAACGCAGGCCTGGTGCCTTTTGGATACACCTTGCTCACATGCTCAAGTGAAATCAGCGCCATCGTCGTACCCCTCCACTATGTGCTGTTCTGATTACGGTAATCGCGGCTTTTAGGCTTCCGCTTCTTCCGCAGCCTCGCGACGCTGTTCATGACGCCAGCGGATACCAGCTTCGATGAACGCGTCGATGTCACCGTCGAACACGGCCTGGGTCTGCGAGGTCTCATAGCCAGTGCGCAGATCCTTGACCATCTGATACGGATGCAGCACGTAGGAGCGCATCTGATCACCCCAGCTGGCCTTGATGTCGCCGGCGAGTTCCTTCTTCTTCTTGGCTTCCTCTTCGTGGCGCAGCACCAACAGTCGGGACTGCAGCACGGCCATGGCCGCGGCACGATTCTGAATCTGCGAGCGCTCATCCTGCATGGTCACCACGATGCCGGTCGGAATGTGGGTGATGCGCACCGCGGAATACGTGGTGTTCACGCCCTGACCGCCAGGACCGGAAGAACAGTAGGTATCAACACGGATTTCGGAATCAGGAACGTCGATATGATCGGTCGCTTCGACAAGCGGCACCACTTCCACAGCTGCGAAGCTGGTCTGACGGCGGCCCTGGTTGTCGAATGGGGAGATGCGCACCAGACGGTGGGTGCCGCCTTCCACGCTCATGCGACCATACGCATAGGGGGCATCCACCTGGAAGGTGGCGGACTTGATGCCCGCCTCTTCCGCATAGGATGTATCCATGACCTTGGCCTTGTAGCCGTTGCGTTCCGCCCAACGCAGGTACATGCGCAACAGCATCTGTGCGAAGTCGGCCGCATCCACGCCGCCGGCACCGGAGCGAATGGTCACCACTGCGGAACGTTCGTCGTATTCGCCGTCAAGCAGGGTCTGGATTTCCATGTCAGCCAGATCGTTCTGAATGCTTTCGACTTCGGACCGCGCTTCCGCCAACGTGTCGGCGTCGTCTTCTTCCTGTCCCAATTCCACGAGCGTCTCGACGTCGTCGATACGCTGGATTGCGGAGGCGAGACGCTTCAGCTGGGACTGCACCGCGGAAAGCTTGCTGGTCACCTTCTGCGCGTTTTCAGGGTCATCCCACAGTCCCGGTTCGGCCGCCTGCACTTCAAGATCCTTGGCCTGTGCGGTCAGTCGGTCGACGTCAAGCGCCTTGGAAATCGATTCGTATTTGGCGCGTGCTTCGCCGATTGCTTGGGAAAAATCAAATTCTGCCATCGTTTACACCATACATTTCTTTATGCGTTCTTTATATTCTGTCATGGAGCCTCATACGGCTTTCGCACAATCCTCAATTTTCCGCATGCCCACATGCTCGCTCCCACCCTGCCGAACCGCGAACCAGTCTCGTTACGTATGGGAATGCAGACCCGGGGAGGATCGTACCAGACCAAGGGCGTCAAAGACCTGCGTAGATAGCAGGAATCACCAGACTCAGCAGCATCGCCGCGGCAATGACGATGCACACCGCTCGCACCAAAGTGCGGCGGCGGCGCTCTCGCTGCTCGCGTTCGCTTCTGTAGTCACTCATGGGGCACCAGTATAGGCAACACCTTCTACTTATCGACTTACGGCATTTTTGACGCAGTCTCGTATTTCATGCGCGGAAATCATGCACTAATCATTCGAAAACGTGAACGAATCATTTATGGTAGGGCTCTCCGGCATTGATTTTGTACGCACGATAGATCTGTTCCAACAAAATAACGCGCATTAACTGATGCGGGAACGTCATTTTGGAGAAGCTCAGCAGGTAGTCCGCCCGTTTCAAAATCGTTGGATCGAGTCCGAGCGAGCCGCCGATGATGAGTTGGATATGACTTGTGCCGTGCAGCCCGAGACCATCGATTTTCCGCGCAAGTTCCTCGCTGGTCAGCTGATGGCCTTCGATGGCGAGCGCGATGACGAACGCATCGTCACGTATATGCTTGGCGATGCGTTCGCCTTCCTTAGCTTTGATTTGCCGTTCAACTCCCTCACTGGCATGCTCAGGCGTTTTCTCGTCGGCCACTTCGACGATGTCAAGCTTGCAGTATCGGCTGAGTCGTTTCGAATATTCGGCGATGGCGTCGCGCAGATATTTTTCCTTGACTTTACCGACGGTGATAAGGGAGATTTTCATGGCTTGTTTTTTAGTTCTTGTGCAGTTTTTCGTTCAGTTCGATACCGGTCTTGCGATAGCGCGCTTCGATACGGCCGGACACCGAGTTGCGGATGAACAGAATGTTGTCTTTGCCGGAAAGGTCGGCACCCTTGACGGTCTCGAGCGGTTCTCCCGCTGCGACCTTGGCCTTGTCGTAGATGGTTACCTTGGTACCGGCGGTCACATACAGGCCGGCTTCAACCACGCAGTTGTCGCCGAGGGAGATGCCGATGCCCGCGTTCGCGCCGAGCAGCGAATGCTCGCCGATGGAGTTCTTGAGCTTGCCGCCACCGGACAGGGTGCCCATGATGGATGCGCCGCCGCCGATGTCGGAACCGTTGCCGACCACAACGCCTTGGGAGACTCGGCCTTCCACCATGGAAACGCCGAGCGTGCCAGCGTTAAAGTTCACGAAGCCGGCATGCATGACGGTGGTACCTTCGGAAAGGTGGGCGCCCAAACGCACGCGGTCGGCATCGCCGATACGCACGCCGGTCGGCACCACATAGTCGACCATGCGCGGGAACTTGTCGATCGACAGCACGTTCACGTCGGCCTTCGGCAAGCCCGGAGCGCTCTGGTTGGCAGCGGCCATCACATCGAGCTTGCGCAGAGCGAAATCCTCGACCGCGAACGGTCCATAGTTGGTCCACACCACATTGTTGAGGGCCGCGAAAATGCCGTCCAGGTTCAGTGTGTTCGGCTTGGCCAGACGCATGCTCAGCAAGTGCAGACGCAGGTAGGCGTCGGCGGCATCTTCGATTGGCTCGTCAAGCTTCGATACGGTGAACACCGGAATGCGGCGTACGCCGCGCGCGTCCGCTCCCTCATGGGCGAGGTTGTCGAAATTGTGGTTCGGGCGGGCCACTTCCTCCGGCGCCTCACCAAGCTTCAATTCCGGATACCAAACATCCAGAGTATTGCCGGCCGCGTCCACGCTGGCCAGACCCCAACCCCACGCAGTGCGCTGATCGGTCATTCTTCGCTCCTTCACAATAGTGATTGCATTACTTGCACGTTTCCGTGCAATACTTTAGCCGCAGGGCTTGGCGAAAGGCATCACGATTCCATGAAACAGCGAAAAAGCAACTATCGACGGTCGATCGGAACATAATCGCGTTCGGTGTAACCGGTGTACACCTGACGGGGGCGACCGATCTTGGTGTTCGGATCGGCAAGCATCTCACGATATTGCGCAATCCAACCGGGAATGCGTCCCAATGCGAACAATGTGGTGAACATCGACGGATCGAACCCGATCGCACGGTAGATCAATCCCGTGTAGAAGTCGACATTCGGATACAGGTGACGAGACACGAAATACTCGTCATTCAGCGCGATCTTCTCCAATTCCGTGGCGACATCGAACAATGCACGCTCATCGGCAGGCAGTTTCAACGTATCCGCACGTTCCATGATCTTCTGCAGATACGTCTTGGCGATCGCCGCACGAGGATCATACGATTTGTACACTCGGTGACCAAGGCCGGAAATGCGCTGACCACTGGTTTTGGCGTCTTCCACGAATTCCTTGACGGTTTTACCCGAATCGCGAATGGCTTTGAGCTGACGCAGCACTGCCTCATTCGCACCGCCATGCAATGGGCCCGAAAGCGCGTTGATGCCTGCGGCGACCGCGGAATACAGGTTGGCGTGGGCGGAACCGGCGATACGCACCACGGACGTGGAGCAGTTCTGCTCATGATCGGCATGGATGATCAGCAGTCGGCCGAGCGCGTGCACGTACAGCGGATCGGAGTCGAACGGCTCGTACGGCACCGCGAAGCACATGCGCAGAAAATCGTCCACGTAACCGCGCGAATAATCCGGGTAAAGCATCGGCTCATCACGACGACGGCGGAAAATGTAGCTGACGATGGTTCGCGCCTTCGCCATGATAATGGTCGCAGCTTCATCAAGCTGGTCGGAATCGTTGATATCCGTAGTATCCGGGTAGAAGGTGGCGAGCGCGTTGACCGCGGACGCCATCACGCTCATCGGATGCGCAGTACGCGGGAAGGAGCCCATGAAGGTGCGGAAATCCTCCCCCACCATCGTACGATGGTTGATGTCGGAAATGAAACGGTCGTACTGCTCCCGATTCGGCAGTTCGCCGTGGCGCAACAGCCATGCGACCTCAAGGAAGTCGGATTGCTCGCACAGTTGCTCGATCGGGTATCCACGGTAGCGCAGAATCGAGTTCTTGCCGTCGATGTAGGTGATTTTCGATTCGCATTGCGCGGTCGTCAGAAATCCGGGGTCAAGCGTGACCCAGCCATCATTACGCAGCGTTGATACCACGATGCCGTCCGCGCCTGCCGTGGCTTCGACCACCGGCAGGGTGAAGTCTTTGGATTCCACACTCAGATTGGCTGTGGCCATGCTTGCACGCTCCTTAACCGTCACAATCGTTCGGAAGTATCGAACACTATATGGCATCCGCGTTTCCAAGCATGGTTTCGTCTCAAAATCAATCGATTGACATTCGATCCCTCATTCCCGTATAACGAATAATCAGTTTTCCCGTGCGAAATTACGCATATAAAAAGCCGATGTCTAGAATTGCAAAAGAATTCCAGACATCGGCTTCGCCTGATGATTTTCGTTAGTCCACTACGAAATCACAACGTTTTCGACAACCACTGATCACTTGTCGCGAACGGTGAGAATCACCGGGCCATTATCGGTAATGGCAATGGTGTGCTCGCTGTGCGCGCCACGGGAACCATCGGAGCTCTTCAGCGTCCAACCATCCTTCGGATCCTGGTAAATCTCGTCGGTGGTCTTGAGGAACCACGGTTCGATAGCGATGACCAGGCCCGAACGCAGCTTGTAGCCGTGGTGGGCGCGGCCATCGTTCGGCACGTGCGGATCGCCGTGCATGATACGGCCGACGCCATGACCGCCGAATTCAAGGTTAATCGGATAACCGTATTCGCGGGCCACATCGCCGACGGCCGCGGAAACATCACCCAGACGGTTGCCCGGCTGTGCGGCGGCGATACCGGCTTCCAAAGCCTCTTCGGTGCACTTGATCAGACGTAGATCCTCAGGATCCTTATGCTCGCCTACCACAAAACTGATGGCGGAATCGGCAACCCAACCGTCGACGTTAATCGCCAGATCGAGGCTGACCAGATCGCCGTCTTTCAGGTTGTAGTCGAACGGAACGCCATGCAGCACCGCATCGTTCACGGAAATGCAAATGTAGTGTGCGAACGGGCCGGTGCCAAAATCCGGAGCGTAGTCGACGTAGCAGGATTCGGCTCCCTTGCGATCGACGATGCGCTTGTGCACGAATTCGTCGATTTCCAGCAGATTGGTACCAACTTTGGTGAATTCCTTGAGATCACGCAGAATACCGCCGACGAAACGGCCGGCCGGCTTCATCTCTTCGATCTCTTTCGGTGTTTTCAGTTCAATCATGCTTATAACCCTACTTCGTACGCCCTACAGTGCATGCGTTTCTTGCGATCAGGCAATCGCGTCTTGCATATGGAATTGCATAATGACGATTATTCGTTTCGGATACACTGTTTTGTCATCAAAGATGGATAGTGTGAAGTCATGAGTACCACTTTGAATTCGGGTATTGATCCGGCATCGTTCTCCGCCGTGACCGGCCCTGCGCAAGATCTGTTCCGCTATGTCAACGGCCCGTGGATCGACATGTATCGCCTTCCTGACGACCGTTCCCGTTATGGTTCGTTCGACAAGCTCGCCGAAGACGCCGAAAACCAGATTCGTGAGATTCTCGAGGACGATGACTGCCCTGCCGAGAAGTCCCACGCCCTGTATGCAAGCTTCCTTGATGTCGATACCATCAACGCTTCCGGGCTCGCCGCCATCGAACGCCAGCTTGAGGCCATTGATGCCGCTGCCAGCAAAACCGAACTCACCCGCGCTTTGGGCGCGATGAATCCGGCTGGCGGCCCTGACTTGATTGGCATTGCCGTATATGGCGATCCCGGCGCTCCCGAAACCAACATCATCCATGTTGAGCAGGCCGGTTTGGGTCTGCCCGATGAAGCGTATTACCGTGAAGACCACTATGCGCCGATTCGCGAAGCGTACGTCGATATGGTGGCCAAGCAGCTCAAGAACGCGAAGCTTGCCGCCGATAGCGAGCAAGCCGAAGCCGATGCCAAGCGTTTCCTCGATGTTGAGACGCGTATCGCCGCGAACCATTGGGACAATGTAGCCACCCGTGATTCGGTGAAGACCTATAATCCCACTGATTATGCGGAATTGAGCGGCATGCTTGCCGATTATGATTTCGACGCATGGATCGAATCTTGGCAGTCCGCATATGATCAGACTTCCGCAGCGCAGGTGCAACCGCTTGATTTCCGCGGTGTTTTCAACCGTGTAGTGGTGCATGAGCCGAGCTTCCTCACCGGTCTTAACGCGTTCTGGAAGACCGCGGACCTTGATGATCTCAAGCTGTGGGCTCGCGTGCATGTGATCATCGGATCCACATTGGAGCTGCCGCACGAATTCGATGAGACGAATTTCGAATTCTATGGCAAGACGTTGTCTGGCCAGAAGCAGCAGCGTGTGCGCTGGAAGCGTGGCGTTTCGTTGGTCAACGGCATTTGCGGCGAGGATGTGGGCCGCGAATATGTGAAGAGGCACTTCCCCGAGTCGTCGAAGCAACGCATGGAACAGCTGGTCGGCAATCTGATCGACGCCTACCGCATGTCCATCTCCAGTTCTGCCTGGCTTGGCGAGGAAACCAAGCAGAAGGCGTTGGAGAAGCTCTCCAAGTTCGTGCCGAAGATCGGTTACACGAACCATTGGCGTGACTATTCCGCGCTTGACGTACATGAGGATGCCGGTTTCGCCGAGAACATGCGTGCCGCCAACCTGTATGAGACCGGCTACCAGTTAGCCAAGGTCGGCAAGAGCGTTGACAAGGACGAATGGCTGATGAATCCACAGACGGTGAACGCCTACTATGAGCCGACCATGAACGTGATCGTGTTCCCGGCCGCCATTCTGCAGCCGCCGTTCTTCGATCCGAACGCCGAAGACGCCGCAAATTACGGTGGTATCGGCGCGGTGATCGGTCATGAGATCGGCCACGGTTTCGACGATCAGGGCGCCCAGTATGACGGCGACGGCAAGCTCAACGATTGGTGGACCGAAGAAGACAAAGCCAATTTCAAACAGCTCACGCAGAAGCTCATCGACCAGTACAACGCATTCGTACCGACTCAGCTCGCCGAAAAGTACGCCGATGATCCCACCCAGGCTCCGCATGTGAACGGCGCGCTGACCATCGGCGAGAACATCGGCGACTTAAGTGGCGTGAACATCGCACTCAAGGCGTACTCGTTCGCCCTTGACGAGGCAGCCGGCCGTGAGAAGAACGGATCCATGGACGCAATTGAGGATTCGCTGGCTGAAGCGCCGCAAATCGACGGTTTCACCGGATTGCAGCGTTTCTTCCTCAGCTATGCATCCATCTGGCGCACCAAGAATCGTGACGAGCTGGCGGAGCAGTATCTGCAGATCGACCCGCATTCCCCCGCTGAATGCCGCACGAACGGCATCGCACGCAACGTTGACCTGTTCTACAAGGCGTTCGATGTGAAGCCTGAGGACGGCATGTGGCTTGATCCCGATCAGCGCGTGCGCATCTGGTAGCGAGCCGCATCATCAGTAGGCAATCGTCGCCAATCGTACAAGGCATTGATGCCTCCTAATGTATGTCGCCGCCGAATTCTTCGGGATCTCCCGAGAATTCGGCGGCTTCGTCATCTTCGGGAACCACTATCTCAACCGGAGCCACGCTGCCATGTCTTGCGAACGGGTCGACTCCTACTTGAGGTTCCATGCCCTTCGTTTCCGGTTGGGCTTGGTCGTTTGGCTTGACGAACTTGCGCAACGTAGTGACGCCACGGTTGAGGTCATGTCCTGCCGCGCTGGCTTCCAGCACAATGCGCGACTGCGGTTTACCATTCATATCGGTCCATGTTTCCGTGGCAAGCGAACCCATTACAATAACCGGTTCGCCTTTCTTCAACGATTGGCAGATGTTTTCGGATAGATTCCGGTACGCTTTCACCGTGATCCACGTGGTGGGAAGATCTTTCCATTGCTGTGTGCGATTGTCGAAATACCGTCTGGTGCTTGCCATTCTGAACGAGCTGGCATGAGGCATGCCATCCTTGTTGAATTGCGTGGGATTGGCGCCCACATATCCGGTGATGGTGATGAGAGCTTGCTGTTGTGCCATGATCGGCCCTTTCTGTCGCTTTGGTAAATAAAGGGGCCGCGGAAAGCACCGATGAAGGTGCGAAAGCAACGTGCAGTCGGAGAAATGGGTTGCGAGAGAGGGGCTCTGCACGCCTTTCCGCTTCCTTGCGTTTCCGCGGTAGAACCACTATCACTGATTCGACCATACTGACACAAGCGCAACCGACAAATGTGGATAAAGGACGCCGTTTCGGGCGAGTCGTGGATAGTCGGTGGATAAATTTCACTTATCCACAGCAATGTACTGTCGATATGTGCATGTTTTCCGCAAAATCATGCTTCCGTCTATCTGTTTTCTAGATAAAAAAACGGAAGACTATGGAACATCCATAATCTCCCGTTTATATATGCTGAAATAATCGGAAAAAAGATTATTACCTCAGCAGTGCGGCGACACGGTCGGCGATCACCTGAGCGGCGTCGGCAACAGGCACGGCTTCGGCGTTCTCGCCATTGCGGTCACGCACTTCGATGGTGCCATTGTTGACAGTGTCACGGCCTGCGACGGCGACCAGCGGCACACCGATAAGCTCGGCATCCTTGAATTTGACGCCCGGGGAAACCTTCTTGCGGTCATCGAAGATCACTTCGATGCCCTTGGCTTCCAGCTCGGCGATCAGTTGCTCGGCGGCTTCGAATGCGGCCGCATCCTTGCCGGTGGCCACCACATGCACCTGGGCGGGAGCGATGATGGCCGGCCATGCCAAGCCCTTCTCGTCATGGTGGGTTTCGGCGATGCAAGCCATCACACGAGACACGCCAATGCCGTAGGAGCCCATCCACACCGGCACGGTCTTGCCGTTCTGGTCAAGCACCTTCAGGCCGAGCGCGTTGGAATACTTCAGACCGAGCTGGAACACCTGACCGATTTCCACACCGCGTTCGAAGCTCAGCGGGCCGGAACCGTCCGGGCTCATGTCGCCGTGGCGAACCTGCACGGCCTCCACCACGCCGTCGGCCTCAAAGTCACGGCCATACACGAGATCGTAGTAGTCAACACCGGCTTCATCAGCGCCGGTGAACCATGCGGAGCCGCGGGCGATATGCGCGTCGATAAGGTAACGCAACGTTTCGCCGGTTTCGTTGGCGTTTTCGGCCTTTTCACCGCCGCGAGCCTGCGGGCCAAACGCCATCGGGCCGATATAGCCCTTGACGAGTTCCGGATGCTTCTTCAGATCCTCGTCGGTGGCCTCTTCGATTTCAGCCGGAGTGAACTGCGCTTCAAGACGCTTCATGTCGACGGTACGATCGCCAGGCACGCCGACAACCACCAGTTCGCGCCACGGCTCGTCATGATCGTCATCCTGCGGATGCATCACGGCGATTACCACATTCTTCAGAATATCGGAAGCCTCCCACGCGCGGCCGTCGGAACGCGGATGGTTGGCGTTGGCGAATTCAACCATCTGATCGATGGTTTCAGCATTCGGCGTCGGACGCTTTTCAGCGGTCGGAGTGTTGCTGAAGTCGATGGCTTCCGGTTCCGGAGTGGTCAGCGCCTCAACATTCCAAGCCTTGCCGCTCGGAGACTGGGCGAAGGTGTCTTCGCCGATTTCCATCGGAGCAAGGAACTCTTCGGATTCGAAACCGCCCATCGGGCCGGCCATGGCGTGCACCGGCACATACTTCAAATCGAGACGGTTGAAAATACGCTCATAGGCGCCACGCTCGTCCATATACGCCTTGACAAGACCTTCCTTGTCGAGCGTGAAGGAGTAGGCGTCCTTCATGATGAATTCACGGCCACGGATCAGGCCTGCACGCGGACGGAATTCGTCACGATACTTGGTCTGAATCTGGTAGAGGGTAACCGGCAGATCCTTGTAGGAGGAGTACAGGTCCTTGACCAGCAAGGTGAACATTTCCTCATGGGTCGGTGCCAGCAGGTAGTCGGCCTCATGACGATCCTTCAAACGGAAGATGTTGTCGCCATACTCTTCCCAACGATGGGTGGCCTCATACGGCTCACGCGGCAGCAGACCGGAGAAGTGAACTTCCTGGGCGTCGATCGAAGCCATTTCCTCACGGATGATGTTTTCGATCTTGTTCAGAACATTCAGACCCAGCGGCAGCCAGGTCCAAATACCCGGAGCGGCCTTGCGCAGGTAGCAGGCGCGCTGCAGAAGCTTATCCGATACGACATCTGCATCGGCGGGATCCTCACGCAGAGTGCGCAGGAACATGGTGGACATACGAAGTGCTTTAGTCATATGCCCAAAACTACTCAGGCAAGGGGACGTAAGCCCAATCCAGACACCCGTTCACCGATGTATGGCGATGCACGGACGGAACACAACAGTCATATCCGTCGAATCCCAAAAATTATCGTAAATGCCGAACAAGGCAATCGCCGCACTAGAACAGCGCATCCTGCGCGAACTCGTCATCGTCGGAGACTGCAGTCATCTGCTGGAACGCGGCGATGCCATCGTGAGCCAATGTATCGGACGCCTGTGCCGAGGAGAGACGCAACTCGCCGTCCAGGCGCACCGCATCGGGCGAAACCAAAAACATGCGTTCGTTCACACCGTCCAAATACAGGCCCTGCAGGCCTTCCACACGAGACAGCGCCACATACCCCATGCCGGGCGCGAAGGTGCGCCGCAAATCCATCACCGCACGGTCGAGCGTCATACCTTGCGATTTGTGGATGGTGATCGCCCACGCGCAGCGCAACGGCACTTGGTTGACGCTGGCGAGCACTGTGTCGCCGTCCATCATTTCCCAGCAATTCGGCTTCATGGTAACGATATTGCCGTTTTCAAATTCAACGATCGGCCATCCGCCCTTGTTTTCGGCGGCAAATCCGCGCACGGTGCCCAATGATCCGTTCACGAATTGGTGGTCGGTGTCGTTGCGTACGGCCATCACCGCGGCTCCGGTTTTGAGCTGCAAGCGTTCGGGGGCAAGCATGTTTTTCTTCAAACGTTCCACCAGATTGACCGGTCCTGCGGCTTCGGCGAAATATTCGTGCGGTTCCTCGTTGATTTCGAACAGGCGCATGTCGTTGAGCGTGTCCGCCTGCTTGTTGACGGGAAACAGATTGACGGCCTGCTGACCAGGTTCGGGGATTGCGCCCAGTCTGGTGAGGAGCACATTGCGATCGTCATCGTTCACGCAACCGTTGCGAATATCGGTCAATACGGTGAGCAGACTGCCGTCATCCTGACGATGCTGTTCGGTCAGGTAACAGATTGCGGGATTCAATTCCCGCCATACCAATGATTCGGTGACGAAACCATCTGGATTGAGTCCCGCTTTCGCATATCGTTCGCGGGAAGCCACGAATTCCGGGCTTGGCGTGACCAGATCGTGGTTGCGTCCACCCACACTCACTGGAGGAAGCTGGAAGAAATCGCCGGACAGCACCACTTGAAGCCCGCCGAACGGGCGTTGGTCACGTCGAATGATGCGGCACACCTGATCTACCATGTCGAACAGCCACGCATGCAGCATGGAAACCTCATCGATGATGAGAATGTCAGCGCCCTGCAGCTTACGTTTGCGTCGGGTACGTATGGTTTTGATCAGATTGTCGGTGAGCGCGTTGGCAAGTCCGACACCGCTCCATGAATGAATGGTCTGCCCGTTGATATGCGTGGCCGCGATACCGGTAGACGCCGTCACCGACACCGCAGCACCTTCGGCACGGGCCTGACGCACGAACTCATTGAGCACGTAAGTCTTGCCAGCACCCGGCGCACCCGTCAGAAAGACGCTCGCACCACTTTGCAGAATCGCCAATGCCTCAGCCTGCCGCATGCCGCACCGCCTTTCCTGTTCAATCGACCATCAATTCCGAAAAACGGCTTCCTTACGCAATCAGCTTGTCGACAACCTGAAGCACCCCGTGATCGGCATTGGATGGAGCCACAAAATGCGCTGCTTGCTTCAACGCGGGGTGCGCATTGCCCATGGCGAACGACCACTCCCCTGCCGAAAGCATCTGCAGATCGTTGAGATAATCGCCGAATACCGCCGTTTGGGCCGCAGTGATGCCAAGCACGCGCTGCAACGCTTCGACGCCCTGCTTCTTATTGGTTGTGGCATTCATGATGTCGACCCACAGTTTGCCGGAAACCACCACCTGATAATCGTTTTTCAGTGGCGTCAGCTTTTCCGCGGCCATTGTTTCGGCATCGTCGAAATCGAGAATCGCCAGTTTGAGTATGGTGTCGCTTTCGCCGTTTGATGCGATTACATCTTCAAGCACGCTATGCAGATCGTCCACAATCTCCAGTGCCGCATAATATTTGCCGACTTCGTCAAGGAACGGCTTGTCCGTGCGCTGCACGTATGCCGTGCGCAGGCCACAAAGCACCAATCCCATATCGTATTCGCCAGCCGCGGCAGAAGCGTTCACCGTATCGATGGTCCAGCGGGTCACATCGGTATCGACGCCGTGCACTTCGGCGATATTACCGTCAATGGCCACGACATTGCCGTTTTCCGCGATATACGAAAGTTCGCCGCCGTCAAGCACCCGCGCCGCCTTATCGGCGAACATGGCACGCAAGGTAGCGTACTGGCGTCCGGACGCCGGCACGAATTCAACGCCTCGCGAGCGCAGCCGGGCAAGCATCGGCCAGAAACCTTGCGGAATCTCGCTATGCTCATCAAGCAGGGTGCCGTCCATATCGGCAACCACCAAGCGAATGTCTTGCGGGATTTCGATGCTGGTCCAATCGGCTGCGCTCACTGGAGTCCTTTCCATGTTTTCGTTGGAATATCAGGTTTTCCAACGATTGTGCGATATGCGGAATCAGTTGTTGTTCAAAATGCTGGTTGCCACGATCTGATCGGCGATCGCCTTGGCTTCGGCTGCGTCAGGACCGGGCGCCGCTGCCATGAACGCCTTACGGTAGTAACGCAGTTCATCCAAGGATTCGATGATGTCGGCGAGCGCGCGATGTCCACCGTTCTTCGGCGGACGGTTGCTGTATACGGCCGGATACCAGCGACGGGCAAGCTCTTTGAGCGTGCTCACGTCGATTACGCGGTAGTGCAGGTGTTCCATGAGGTTCGGCATGTAACGGTCGAGGAATTTTTTGTCTGATCCGATGGAGTTGCCTGCGAGCAGCGGCTTGACGCCGTCCGGGGTGAAGCGGGCCACGTATTCGGTGACTTTCCGTTCGGCCTCCTCGACGCTCAGGCCATTCTCCCATTCGTTGATGAGTCCGGAACGGGTGTGCATGGCACGCACGAAATCGTTCATATTGGCCACGGCCGCATCGGAAGGCTTGATCACGAAATCGATGCCTTCGTCGAGCACGTTGAGGTCGAAGTCCGTCGGCACTACGGAAATCTCGCACAGTTCGTCGTGGAAGATGTCAAGACCAGTCATTTCGCAGTCGATCCAGATCAGGCGTGAATCCTTCGCCGTGTATGTTTCACCGTCATGTGCGTCAACCATCTTGCCTCGTTTCCTTTGCGTGTGCGCGTGCCGCTCAGCACGCTTCAGCTGAACATTCGAAGATACCGCGAGGTAGGGAGATTGGAAAACCACGCACTGGGAAGTCATGCTTGTTTTTCGCGATTTGCTTCGTATATCAATGCCGCTACTTGGCGATAAGGCGACGTTCGGTGGTACCACGCAGCACAAGTGAGGTGAACATGATGGAATACGGTTCGTCAAGCGGTTTTCTTATATAAATATTCGCGTTGCAGATATGAATAAAGCCTCTTACTTTCGGTCTTTTCCGAGAAGTAAGAGGCTTTTACCGATTATTGATTACCGGAATTCAGCAATCACTGGCGACCGGAGTAGTTCGGAGCTTCGGCGGTCATGACGATGTCGTGCGGATGGGATTCGCGCAAGCCAGCGTCGGTGATACGGATGAAACGGCCACGTTCCGGCATTTCGGCGATATTGTGGGCGCCAATGTAGAACATGGACTGATGCAGGCCGCCGATCATCTGGTACAGCACTGCGTTCAGCGGTCCGCGGTACGGAACTTCGCCTTCGACACCTTCCGGAACGACCTTGTCGTTGGAGGTGACATCGGCCTGGAAATAGCGATCCTTGGAGTAGGACTTCTTGCCGCGCGGAGCCATGGCGCCGAGGGAGCCCATGCCACGGTACAGCTTGTATTGCTTGCCATGCAGCAGCACCTTCTCGCCCGGAGCTTCCTCGCAGCCTGCGAGGGTGCCACCGAGCATGACGGTGGATGCGCCGGCCACCAGAGCCTTGGCGATGTCGCCGGAATAGTGAATACCACCGTCGGCGATGCAAGGCACGCCAGCAGCACGGCAGGCCTGGGCGGCCTCGTACACGGCGGTGAGCTGCGGAACGCCGACACCGGCCACCACGCGGGTGGTGCAGATGGAGCCTGGGCCCACGCCAACCTTGACTGCGTCGACGCCGGCGTCAATCATGGCCTGAGCGCCCTGACGGGTGGCCACATTACCACCGATGATGTCAACGCCCTTGAACGCGGAATCGGACTTCAGGCGGCGGATCATGTCGAGAGCCAGCTTGGCCTCACCGTTGGCGGTGTCGACCACGAGCACGTCCACGCCGGCTTCCATCAGAGCGGAAGCACGGTTGTAGGCGTCGCCCAGGAAGCCGATGCCCGCGGCGACGCGCAGACGACCCTGCTCATCCTTGGTGGCGTCCGGGTACTGCTCGGTCTTCACGAAGTCCTTCACGGTGATCAAGCCGGTGAGGTGGCCTTCATCGTCGACCAGCGGCAGCTTTTCGACCTTGTACTTGGCCAGCAGGTCGTGGGCGTCTTCCTTGGAGATGTTGGACGGACCGGTGATGAGGTTTTCGCGGGTCATGACCTCGGAAACCTTGAGGCGGTCGTAATCCTCGGATGCGATGAAACGCATGTCGCGGTTGGTGATGATGCCAACGAGCTTGTTGTCGTTGTCAACGACCGGCAGGCCGGAGATATGGAAACGGCCGCACAGCTTGTCGAGATCAGCCAGCGTCACATCCGGGCTGACAGTCAACGGATCGTTAATCATACCGGATTCGGAGCGCTTGACGATGTCAACCTGAGCGGCCTGGTCGTCGATAGAAAGATTGCGGTGCAGCACGCCGATGCCGCCATTACGAGCCATGGCGATGGCCATATCGGACTCGGTGACGGTGTCCATTGCGGCGGAAATCGCCGGGACCTTCATCGTGATGTTGCGGGTCAGATGGGTGGTCGTGTCCACTTCGGACGGAATGACATCTGTCTCGTTCGGCAGCAGCAGCACATCATCATAGGCGAGGCCAAGCTGTGCGAAAATCGGAGGAAGTGGAGCGTACGTGGAATCTGCATTCATATCAGGAATTGTAGCCATAGGCCCACTATATGAACGTGGGCTGACTTACTGCGACACGGCAAAACCAACGTCAAACAAGGGTGTCGCAAAAGTCAACCAATACCGTCAGGCAAAGCGTTTAATCAGTTTTTACCGCGCTTCTACGACCGTACTGACGCATGCCTGCTGCCGTCCGCAGCATCCTCTTCCAGCATTTCAGGAATCCTATGCTTTAAATACGGATACATGGTGGCGACGGTCAATACCACAGCCGCAATCAGAAATCCGATAAGCACATACTGTGCTTTGAAAAACAACGTCATAATCGAACCGAAAGCGATCAGCGCTGCCCAACCCCACAGAATCAACACGGCCCCCTGCACAGAATGCCCGATACGCAACATGCGATGATGCAGGTGCATACGGTCCGGATGCATTGGCGACTGCCCCTTACGCAAGCGGCGCGCAATCGCAAGACACATGTCGAGGATCGGCAGGAACAATACCAGAATCGGCAGCAGAATCGGCATGAACACCGGCAGATAGATGCTGGCATGAATGCTGGCGGGATCAAGACGACCGGTCATCACAATCGAAGCGCAGGTGATCAGATAGCCAAGCAGCATGGAACCGGAGTCCCCCATGAACAGCTTCGCCGGATGCCAGTTATGCAGCAGAAAGCCCACGCACATGCCAACCATGGCAATGTCGATCAGCGTCGCCATCGAAGCGTATGAGGGCGAATTGCGGGCGATGATGTACGAATAAATGGCGAACGCAATGCCGCCGATCGCCACAATGCCCGACGACAAGCCATCCAAACCATCCACGAAATTGACCGCATTGATGGACGCGACGATCAAAAACGCGGTGATGGCCATCGACAGGCTCGGCGATGCCGTCACCAACGAACCAAGCGGAAGTGAAATGATCTGCAAGCCGCCCCATGCCACAAACACGGAAATCAGCAACTGGCCGGCAAGTTTGAGCATCCAATCAAGATCCCACAAATCATCGGCCATGCCCAGCAGACTGATCATAACTGCGCCGGCGAGAATCACCCACGCCTGCTGCGATTGCGCAAACAATCCCTGAATGAACGGAATGCGGGATGCGAACAGCATCGACACGGTGAAGCCGATCAACATGCCCAAACCGCCCAGTCGCGGGGTTGGAATGGTGTGCACGTCTCTCGCGCGCACTTCGCCGACCGCGCCGATTTCAATGGCGATATGGCGAATCAGCGGCGTAATCAGATAGGTGACGCCACCAGCAATCGCAGCAATGAACAGGTAAATTCTCATACGCCCAAAGCACCGCCATTCAACGTCAAGGCCTTTCGGATAACCGGCTCGCGAATCACTCCCTCCCGAAGAATCGCAATGCCGTCACGCCCATGAGGATCAGCCGCCACAACTGTGGAAGCCACATGACCGGGGGTCGCTCCCCCATCCAAGTACAGATCCACAGCATCACCGAGCGCTGCGACGGCTTCCTGAACCGTCTGCGCGCTTTCCTCGCCAGAACGATTGGCGCTGGTGGCAGCCAGCGGACCTGTGGCACGAAGGATCCGCAAAGCGACCGCGGAATTAGGAATACGGACGCCTTGCGTGGCCCTGCCCGTTGACGGATCATGCCGCAAAGTGGCAAGTGAGCAATTGCTTTCCGCTTCCGCTATCGGCGAAAACGCACCCGGCATGAACATGGCCGCCAAACGATTAAGCGGCACCGGCAGCGTCAAATGCAGTTTCTCCAAGCTTTCGATGGACGGCAGCAACACCTGCAGCGATTTGTATTTCGGACGATTCTTGGCAGCGAACACCTTGCGAATCACTTCGATATTGCGCGGATCACAGGCTACTCCATACACAGTGTCCGTAGGAATGACCACCAATCCGCCATCATGGATGATTTCAACGGCCCGGGCAAGGGATTCGTCGTTTACTGTGCAAATCTCGCTCATGACACCTCCCTTTCCAATCAACTCACCTATTGTAAAGCATGGAACGCGGATGCGGTCGAATAAGGCGAATCGACGCGTGTGTTCGGCACGAAACGTCGCAAAATGGACCAATCACGACGCAATGAAAAAAACGACGATTCACCGGCCCATTGCAACGCAAATAAGACCGGAAACGGCATAAAAAATCCGCCGGCCGGAATTATTTCTGATTCCAGCCGACGGAACAAGACGGACACTGTCTCAGGCGCCCAGATACGCCTTGCGCACCTGCTCGTTGTTCAGCAGCTCTTTGGCGTCGCCTTCCATCGTGATACGGCCGGTTTCCAGCACGTATGCACGGTCTGCAATCGACAGCGCCATCTTGGCATTCTGCTCAACCAGCAGAATCGTGATGCCCTGCTCGTGCAGTTTGCGGATGATGGAGAAGATCTCCTTGACGAGCTTCGGGGACAGACCCATGGACGGTTCGTCCATGAGGATCGTCTTCGGATGGCTCATCAGCGCGCGGCCCATCGCGAGCATTTGCTGCTCGCCGCCGGACAGTGTGCCGGCTTTTTGGTTGCGACGTTCCTTCAGACGCGGGAACAGACCGTAGACCATGTCAAGATCCCTCTTAAGGCTCGACTGGTCCTTCAGGCTGAACGCTCCCATTTCGAGGTTCTCCTCAACGCTCATGCGCGTAAAGACGTGACGGCCTTCGGGAATGTGAGCCATGCCGAGGGTCACGATTTTGTTGCTGTGGGTTTTCAGCAAGTCCACGCCGTTGTACATCACGGAACCGGATTTAGCCGGCACCAGACCGGTGATGGTGTGCAGCGTGGTGGTTTTGCCCGCGCCGTTCGCACCGATCAAGGACACGATCTCGCCATCCTTCACGGTGAAACTGATGCCCTTGACGGCTTCGATGGCACCGTACGAAACGGAAAGGTTCTTGACTTCCAGCATCAGGCTTCCTCCTCGCTTTCGTCATCTTCGTCATCGGAACCAAGGTATGCGGAAATGACCTGCGGATTGTTGGCAATCTCATCCGGCGTGCCGGCTGCGATGGTGCGTCCGTAGTCGAGCACCTGGATGCGCTGGCAGACGTTCATCACCAAGCTCATGTCATGTTCGATTAGCAGGATGGCGATGCCGAAACGGTCGCGGATGGTGTTGATGCAGTTAAGCAGATCCTCAGTTTCTGTCGGATTCATGCCTGCGGCCGGTTCGTCGAGCAGAAGCAGCTTCATGCCGGTGGCAAGGGCGCGTGCGATTTCCAGCTTGCGCTGGGCGCCGTACGGCAGATTCGCGGCTTCGGTTTCCGCCAGACCTTCCAATCCGAAGATCTTGAGCAGGTCGATGGCTTTGGCGTGCATTTCGCGTTCCTGCTTCCAGAATTTCGGCGTGCGGAAAATCGCGCCGCCCATGCGGTAGCTGAACGATTCGTTGAACGCGACCAGCACGTTCTCTTCCACCGTCATCTGACCGAACAGACGAATATTCTGGAAGGTTCTGGCGATTCCGGCACGCACTACCTGGTACGTCTTCTTGCCGTTCATGCGTTCGCCGTCCAGGAAGAACTCGCCTTCCGTAGGCTGGTACACGCCGGTCAGTAGGTTGAACACAGTGGTCTTGCCTGCGCCGTTCGGTCCAATCAGACCGATGAGCTCACCGGAGTTGATGGTCATGTTGAAGTCGGATACGGCCTTCAAGCCTCCAAAGGTGATGCCGAGATGCTCGGCCTTGAGGATGGGCTCACTCATGCCTTCGCCTCCTTGGTAGTGATGACCGTCTCAGCAACCTTTTCAGCGGTTTCGACTTTTTCAGTCGTCTTCTTAGCGTTCTTGACGGATTCCTTGGACGCCTTGACCTTTTCAACGGTTTCAGCCTGCTTCGGCTTGCCGTGTGCCTTGAACTTCATCGGGTAGAACAGCTTGTTGATGGTCTTGGTCAGGGAGAATTCCCAGTTGCCGAAGATGCCTTGCGGTCGGAAGATCATGATGAGCACCAGTGCCACCGAGTACACGAGCATGCGGTAGGTGGAGAAGGCGCGCAGCAATTCCGGAAGAATCGTCAGGCCGATGGCGGAGACGATGGAACCGGTCAGCGATCCCATACCGCCGAACACCACCATGATCACGTAATTGATCGACTGCAACCATCCGGCCATGGACGGATTCAACGAACCGATGTACTGCGCGAAGATGCCACCGGCGATGCCTGCGAAGAACGCGGAAATCGCAAATACGAGCACCTTCATGTAAGTGATGTTGATGCCGGATGCGCTGGCCGCGATCTCGTCGTCGCGGATAGCCTTGACGGCACGTCCGTAACGGGAGCGGGCAAACATGAACAGCAGTACAACGGTGACGACGGTAATCCAGAACACGACATACAGGTTGGCGAGACGGTCGATGCCGATCAACGCCTGTCCTGCGGCACCCTTGTCGAGACCCATGCCGCCGGCAACCTTCAGGTTCTGGATGATCACGCGGATGATCTCACCGAAGCCAAGCGTGATGATGGCGAGGTAATCACCATGCAGACGCAATGCAGGGATGCCAACCAGAATACCGAAAATGCAGGCGATTACACCACCGACGAGGGTGGTAAGCAGGAATCGCAAAGTCGGATCCATCGCAACGCCATTGGCGACGAGCAGCTTACTCAGCAAAGCAGCGGAATACGCGCCGATTGCTTCGAAACCGCAGCAGCCTAACGTAAGCTGGCCGAGCACGCCGATAGTGAGGTTCAGCGAAGTGGTCATGATGATGGCGATGCAGATGGTCATCATGATGCCTTTGATATAGGCGCTGGCCATGCCGGATTCACATACGCCCATCAGGATGCCGAACAGCACGACCACGCCAATCGCGCACATCAGATAGGACTGTTTGGTGGAAAGCATTGATTTCTTCATGGGATCACACCTTCTCTGTTTCCGGTTCGCCCATCAGGCCGGATGGCTTGACCAGGAGCACGATGATGAGGATACCGAACACGATGGCGTCGGAGAACGCGGACGTGATCACACCTCCGGTGATGGTGCCGATATACGCCTTGGTCAGGCTTTCGACCACGCCGATCACCAGACCGCCGACCATAGCGCCCGGAATGGAGCCGATACCACCGAGCACGGCCGCGACGAATGCCTTCAGGCCCAGCATCGCGCCCATCATCGGAGACACCTGCGGATAGGAAATGCAGTACATAAGCGCCGCCACCGCAGCCAGGCCGGAACCGATGGCGAAGGTCAGCGTGATGGTGGAGTTCACGTTGATGCCCATCAGAATCGACGCTTCTTTATCTTCGGAAACCGCACGCATGGCCTTGCCCTGCTTGGTGTGGGAGACGAACAGCTGCAGCGCGACCATGATGATGACGCCGAGCGCGATGGTGATGATGGTCGCGCCGTCGATCTTCAGCTTGCCGAGCGACAGCGTCGGAATCTGGATGATCGTTGGCACAGTCTGGTAATCGGCGCCGAAGATGGCCTGGGAGCCATTCTCCAGCAACAGGCTCATGGCGATTGCGGTGATGAGGGCCGTCATGCTGTTGCCCTTCTCACGCACCGGCTTGTATGCGGCCCTCTCCACGATGACGCCCACCGCCACGCACATGAGGATCGCAGGAATGACGGCCACCCATGCGGGCAGGCCGAACGCGACGATTGCCGGAATGGTAAGCATCAGCACATATGCGCCGACCATGATGAAATCGCCGTGCGCGAAGTTGATCAAACGAATGATGCCGTACACCATGGTGTAGCCAAGTGCCACAAGCGAGTACACGCTACCAATCTTCAAACCATTGAAGATTTGGCTGATGAACATGATGATCTGATCGCCCATCATTCCTCCTTTCAAAAATTTGTCTGCCGTCAGGCTCTCGAACCCGACGAATATGGATAAAACGCCTTGATACGCGAAAGGGAGAGAACCGGTTTCCCGGTCCCCTCCTCTTATATGCTCAGGCTTTCAAAATCCTTGCCTTCAAGCAGATGGAAATCACTTGGATGGCTGGATGGTGGTCTTGTACTGAGGCTTGCCGTCCTTAAGCTCAAGGACGATGACGGACTTCTTCGGGGAGCCCTTCTTGTCGAGCGTGAAGTTGCCGGTCACGCCTTCGAAGCTCATACCGGAGATGGCGTTGCGCACAGACTCGCGGGTGGCGTTCTTACCGGCCTTCTCGATCGCCTGAGCCATCATGTACACGGAGTCATAGGCCAGTGCGGTGAAGGTGTTTGGATCGGCGTTCTTGTTGGCCTTCTTGTAAGACTTGATGAAGTCCTGCACCTTGGCGTTGGAGGCGTCGTCTGGAGAATAATGGGTGGTGTAGAGCACATTGTTGTACAGCGACTTATCGTCGGTCATCTTCAGGCCATCGTAGCCGTCAGGACCCATCACATAACCATCGTAGCCGACGGAACGGGCCTGCGGGATGATGTACGGGCCAGCAACGGAGTAATAGTACGGAGCGTACAGGAACTCGGCGCCAGCGGCCTGAATCTTCTGCAGCTGGGAGGAGTACTCAGTGTCGTCGGCGCTGGAGGAATTCTCCTCTGCCACGACCTCAAGACCGGCCTTCTTGGCGGCATCGGCGAAAGCCTTGCCCACGCCGGAGGAGTACGGGTCGCCGGTGCCGTATAGCACGGCGACCTTCTTGACCTTCAGGGTCTCGGCTGCGAACTTGGCCGCGATCTCACCCTGATAGGAATCCTTGAAGCAGGTGCGGAACATGTAGCCACCAGTCTCGATGGAGTCGGAGGTGGCGGCCGGAGCGATGGCCGGCAGCTTGGCCTGGTCGGCCAGCGGAGCCACTGCTGCGGTGGTGGAGGAGATGGTCGGACCGAGCACGCCGAGCACGCTGGCGTCACCGGCGAGCTTGTTGAAGGCGTTGGAGGCTTCGGTGGCGTCGCCCTTATCGTCCATGGACTCGAGCTTGACCTTCTTGCCGTTGATGCCGCCCTTGGCGTTGATCTCGTCCACAGCCAGCTTGAAGCCGGCGACTTCGGCCTCGCCGTATGCGGCGGCGGTACCGGAGTTGGTGGTGATGGATCCCAGCGTGATGGTATCGCTGTTGGCCGCACTACCATTGGAACTGCTGGAACCGTCCATGCTGCCGCCAGAGCAGGCAGCGAGGGACATTGACATTGCGCCTGCCGCGATCACGGCAACGCACTTGGCGGAGAACTTGACGTTCATTCCGTTCTTCCTCTTTTCTTGAAAATGCCGCACATTCCTCTCAACGCGCACCATGAAAGCCATTCATGTTCATCTCAATCCCGTGCGCGGAACCGCAATGGCCGCTTATGGCTGCCATCCGTTCTTCATGTGCATTCCGATTGTTCTTTATAGCCCGACGGACAGCGCCATGCATAAAATGTTCTTATAGTGAGACTCAACTTCCGGCTATATCTTCACCGGCATGCCGCGGAACGTCTTGTTTTATCCGATTACTTGCTTTTCCGCCGTCAGATAACGCGGACGACCGGTGTAATCGTTGTGAACAACGGCATCGACGAAACCGCAAGTACGTGCGAAAGCGGCAAGCCGCTCCCCCTGCGTGACGTCGTGTTCCATTACCAGAAGCCCGCCTGGCTTGAGTAGCTTTGAAGCGCGTGAGATGATGCGCTCCGGGATGAGCGTGCCATCCGAGGAACCGCCGTACAGCGCCAGATCGGGATCGTAATCGCGTACTTCTGGCTGTACGGGAATGTCGAAAAGCGGCACATACGGAGGATTGGTAAGCACGATGTCGATTGTGCCGTCAAGCTGGTTCAGTGTCGGCATCTGCGTGGCGTCGGCGATTTCCAGATGATAATTACCTGCGATCGCCGGATACTGTTTCGTGGTTTCGTCAAGATTGCGACGCGTCCACTGCGCGGTCCGTTCGCTTTTTTCGACGGCCCAGACTTCGCTGCCCAGCACTTCCGTGGCGAAAGCAAGGCCGATCGCACCGCTACCGGCGCATAAATCGACCACTTTGGCACGGTACATGCCATGCCGGGTGGTCCATTCGATGCCTTCCTGCACCACCAACTCGGTTTCCTGTCGCGGAATGAACACGCCCGGTCCGACTTTCAGATCGAGATAGCGGAACGGCGCATGGCCGGTGATGTGTTGCAATGGCTCACGTTTGGCTCGACGATCCACCATGGAATGAAACCGTTCCATGGCCGCCGCGACGGTATTCCCGGTGGTTTTCGCATTCGCCCAAGCGCCCGATTCTGGCGAATCGGACGCCAAGGCACTGTTCAGATGTCCAACGTCGTCTCCCATAAGCATGGCCTTATCCACGTCCCGCAAGTCAATGTGGAAGGCTTCGGCGAGCAGCAGTTTGACGTCATGTTCCGGAGTGTCGACGCCCGCCGCGCTCAATACGGCCGCGGAGGAACGCACCGTTTCGAATACCGTAGCCACACCACGCCTTACTTCTGGTTGGCGAGACGATCGGCCTCATCGGCCTGAATGTCGCTATCGATCACAGCCTGCAGATCGCCGTCGAGCACGGCGTCAAGATTGTAGGCCTTGTAGTTCGTACGATGGTCGACGATACGGTTTTCAGGGAAATTGTAAGTGCGAATGCGCTCGGAACGATCCAACGAACGTACCTGGGAGTGACGCATGTCCGCGGCCTGTGCGGCTTCTTCCTCGTGCTTCATGGCGAGCAGGCGGCTCTTCAACACGCGCAGTGCGGCCGCACGATTCTGGATCTGGCTCTTCTCATCCTGCATGCTCACCACGATGCCGGTCGGAATGTGGGTCATGCGAACGGCGGAATATGTGGTGTTCACGGACTGACCGCCAGGGCCGGAGCTCATGAAGATGTCGATTTTCAGATCCTTCTGATCGATTTCAATCTCATCATCGTCTTCGTCAGCTTCCGGGAACACAATGACACCAGCCGCGGAGGTTTGGATGCGACCCTGCGATTCGGTGACGGGAATACGCTGCACGCGATGCACGCCACCCTCATACTTGAGGGACGCCCATACGCCATCTTCCGGCGCAGGAGTACCCTTAGCGCGAATGGCAAGCTGCACGTCTTTGACGCCACCCAGCTCGGTGGTGTTTTCGCTTTGCACGGCGACCGACCAGCCACGCTTTTCCGCATATCGCATGTACATGCGCAGCAAATCGCCCGCGAAAAGCGCCGCTTCCTCGCCGCCGGTGCCCGCCTTGATTTCCATGATCGTGTCACGCGCATCATCGGGATCGCGCGGAATCAACGCGGTACGCAGCTTCTCCTCCGCCGCTGGAAGCTCGCTCTCCAAACGTTTCGCCTCTTCCGCGAAATCCGGATCTTCGGAAGCCATTTCCTTGGCTGCCTCCAGATCGTCTTTCACCTGCCTGTATGCGGTGTATGCGGAAACGATGACGCCCAACTCAGCGTGACGACGTCCCAGCTTACGCATCTTATCCGGATCCGACGCGACTTCCGGCTCGGCCATCTGCTGTTCGATATTGTGATATTCCTCAAGTGCGGTAACTGCCGCGGGGAACTGCTCGTCTGCCAATGTACGCCTTTTCTGTCTGCTTATAAATCTGCGCTTCAGCGTGAACGCTTCGCTGAACTCCACTCAACCTATCCATCATATAAGGTGCCTTGGAAACGCTGCCGAAGCGCGGTATTTCGCAGGCATTCCACGCATCTTACGAATATCCCAATCGCATGCACGTCAGCGTATGCGCATCCGTTGCATAATGAAAAACGCCAGCCCACAATCGGACTGGCGTTTTTCATTGCCTAAGCAATAAGACTCACTTGGCCTTCTTGCCGTAACGCTTCTCGAAGCGTGCCACGCGGCCACCGGTGTCGAGGATCTTCTGCTTGCCGGTGTAGAACGGGTGGCAGTTGGAGCACACGTCAACGGTCATGTGATCGCCGTTGTAGGTGGAACGGGTGACGAAGGTGTTGCCGCAAGAGCAGGTAACCTGCACTGCGTGATAATCAGGATGGATACCCTGCTTCATAGTTTGTCTCCTAGAGATTCGGGGGACCCGGGTCGCAACGCCCCTATGGCATCGCGTGAACCGGATAACCTTTCAGATTGTATCAGAAGCCTTGACTTTACGAAAGAGTGGGGCGTCACGGGCTTGAACCGTGGACCGGCGGATTATGAGTCCGATGCTCTAACCGACTGAGCTAACGCCCCACGTTGCAACATGCGAACATGCCAACTCGGTAAGTTTAGCAAATGGGTGGACTAGTTTTGCCCCATGAAACGCAACGGGTTGTCGACGAAGCGTCGCAAGCCGATTTCGGCCGCGCCCATCAAGGCTGGACGGTCGACGACGTCAGCCACGAGCACGCTCGCTTCGACTTCCGGATATGCCAGCACTTGCGGACGTACCATGCGTTCGATCCTGCGGATCAGTTCAGGTTCGAAACGCGCCCACAGACCACCGAGCATCACCACGTCGACGTCGCAGACATTGATGGTTGATGCGATTACGGAGGATATGGCCTCCAAAGCTTTTTCCACAACGGCCACGGTCTGCGCGTCACGCTGTTGCCAACGGTTGATCAGTTCGTCGATGGCGCTACGTGTCGCGGCGGCGTCACTGCTGGCGATTCCGGCCGCACTCACCATGGAACGCCTGCCCGCATACACTTCAAGGCAGCCGCGACGGCCGCAACGGCAGATGGGACCACGCATGTCGACGGAAACATGACCCAATTCGCCGCCGAAACCGTGATCGCCGCTCACCACACGACCTTCGCGGATCACCGCACCGCCGATGCCCACATCGGTCGACATGTAAATAAATGAATCCGTCGGCTTGATCTGCCCCGAATCTTCACGTCGCGTGGCATAGCCGGGAACCTGCGCCAACGCAGCTGCATTGGCTTCGTTGCAAGCAACGGGATCAAGTCGTTTGACCACATTGAACTGTTTGAGATCCAAACGTTCCCAACCGAGATTGCGCGCGCCCAACAATCGCAAATCATCGGTGACGAGACCTGGCAATGCCAAACCGGCGCCGGCAAGCACATAACCTTTCCTCGCAAGAGCATCTTCCTGCTGCAAAGCAAGCTCATCGAGACGGGCGAAAATCTCCCGCTCGTCGGCATTGGACATGTCGGCGTCAACCCACTGCTCCCCCACAACGGAACCGTCGAGATCGAGCACCACCACGCCATAACCGTCTGTGTTGGCCTGCAATCCCATGCCGCACATGCGACCGCTCTTGATTTCAAGCGGAATGCTAGGACGCCCATACAACGTCTGGCCGGAGGGGGAACCCTCCACCAGAATCTCATTGTCGAGCATCAACGACACCAGCACCGACATGGCCGCTTTGGTCAATCCGGTTTTCTTGGCAAGATCGGCGCGACTCATCGGCTCGGTGGCACGCAATAGCGAATCGAGCACCACGGAAAGATTATGGTTTCGTAAATCGTCTTGATTGATACTCCGCAGTGAAGCCATGGTTCCCTCCTTCTCGACGCGTCTTCGCGGGAAAAGCGCACCGTCTCTATAGTCAAATCACTTTATGATGGTACACTAGACATTATAGTTCATTCATCTAACTAAATGAGGTGGCGGACGGTGCATTTTCCTTACATCGTGTTGCGCCAGCTCACTGCAAGGAGGCACAATGACTCGAACTCTCGTGGCCGGCGTCGACACCTCGACCCAGTCCTGCAAAGTGCGCGTGACCAACGCCGAAACCGGTGAAATGGTGCGTTTTGGCCAGACCAAACACCCCAATGGCACGTCTATCGACCCGAAATTCTGGTGGGACGCGTTCCTTGAAGCAGCCCAGCAGGCCGGCGGACTTGACGATGTTGAAGCACTGGCCGTTGGCGGTCAGCAGCACGGCATGGTGATTCTCGACCAGCAAGGCAACGTGATTCGCGACGCCATGCTATGGAACGACGTAAGCTCGGCGCCACAGGCCGCGGCCCTCATCGAAAAGATGGGCGAGGCTCCCGCCGAAGAAGGCGAACCGGAAGATGTGATTGCACGTGGCAAGCAACGCTGGGTCAAGGCCGTCGGATCCTCCCCCGTTGCTTCCTTCACGCTGACCAAGGTGGCGTGGGTGGCTGAAAACGAACCGGAAAACGCTAAGAAGATCGCCGCGATCTGCCTGCCGCACGATTGGCTGAGCTGGCGTATCGCCGGCTACGGCCCGGTCGTGGAAGGTGAGGACGCACACTTGGAAGCGCTGTTCACCGACCGTTCCGACGCTTCCGGCACCATCTATTACGATGCCGCTTCCAACGAATACCGCCGCGATCTGATCGCCATGGTGCTTGAGCCAGCGGAAGGTACCGAAGCGGCACGCGAGCACGCCAACGCAATCATGCTGCCGACCGTGCTTGGACCGCACGATGCCGCCACAGTCAAGGCAAGCCCGGAAATCGCCGGCAAGAACGTTGAGGGCGGTTGCATCATCGCACCGGGCGGCGGCGACAACGCCATGGCGTCCCTCGGACTTGGCATGAGCGTGGGCGACATTTCCGTTTCGTTGGGCACTTCCGGCGTGGCCGCAGCCATTTCCGAAAATCCGACCTACGATCTGACCGGTGCAGTGTCCGGTTTCGCCGATTGCACCGGCCACTACCTGCCGCTCGCCTGCACCATCAACGGTTCTCGTATTCTCGACGCCGGTCGCGCGGCCCTCGGCGTGGACTATGAAGAACTCGCCCAGCTGGCGTTCGCTTCCGAACCGGGTGCCGGCGGCATTACGCTGGTGCCATATTTCGACGGCGAGCGCACTCCGAACCGCCCGGATGCCACCGCAACCCTTTCCGGCATGACGCTGGCCAACACCACACGCGAGAACATGGCCCGCGCGTTCGTCGAGGGCCTGCTGTGCTCCCAGCGCGACTGTCTGGAGCTTATTCGCTCGCTCGGCGCTGAGATTTCCCGCATTCTGCTTATCGGCGGCGGCGCGAAGTCCGAAGCAATCCGCACGCTCGCGCCGAGCGTGTTCGGTATGGACGTGACCTGCCCGACCACCGACGAGTATGTTGCCATCGGCGCCGCCCGTCAGGCCGTCTGGGTGCTGTCCGGCGAAACAGAACCGCCCGCATGGCCACTCACCATCGACGGCGTAGAAACCGGCGAGCCGACCGAAGCCGTGTACGAGGCCTACGTAAAAGCACGCGGCTAATCAATCAGCCATCGTGAATCCGTGCATGATCCAACACAAAAAATGGGTGCCGTCGCAGCCCAAACCGTGACGGCACCCATTTTGCGTCAAAATCAGAATCGCACGATTTCTTTATTTTGTCGCACGTTCCTCTTTATTTGACCTCACGATTCCCCTTTTCTTATTAATTTACGAATCGTGAGATGAAGATACCGGTTAGAGGACATCAATCCTATATCCCATATTTAAGCATGCGGAAGCCGTCCGCAGACAACACAGTCAACGAACGGCTCACGCAAGGAATCGGAAGGAAAGATAAGGAGGGAGAGATGATGAAAGGCGAGCCGGGACGGAGTGCGCCCCGGCTCGTACTATGACCCGATTTGCAGCTGGGTCAGGCTGTTATCGCGAGATCAGGCCTCGGCCAGAGCTTCGACGATGTAGTTGTTGATCGTAGCCTTGACGGATTCGAGGTGATCGGACTTGGTGGCCTCGATGAGCTTGGACTGCGGGATATCCAGAG
>ENA-ORTH01000099-ORTH01000099.1-human-gut-metagenome-genome-assembly--contig:-NODE-99-length-100407-cov-4.818758_pt1 | contig 100407 bp, 137 predicted proteins | sample MGYA00241914_ERZ509192 | MGnify/ENA primary metagenome ERZ509192 (study PRJEB26280, sample SAMEA2338826) | human gut metagenome | biome: human gut; feature: human-associated habitat; material: faeces...
TAGAATTGATCATCAGGTCAAGCAGCTTTTTGCTCTCGGCCTTAAACTGATGCATAGCCATGGTAGAAAACCTCACTTTATACAAATGAAATTAGCACTCGTTTATTTCAACTGCCAAAGTTAGTTTAGCACTCTTTTCGATAAAGTGCAACCCTTGCGCAGCATTTTAACAAAAAATTTAAATTCAGGGCTTTTCAAACGTGGGAATTTGCGGTATGCTAACAATGTATAAGGTATTCTGTTAAACAGCGCGGCAGGGGCCGGGCATGCCCGGCCCGCGGGCTTGCCCGTGAATGTCTGCCTTCGTACAGCTGCGGGCCGCATATAGGCGGCCCCTACGCCCTGCCGACAAAAAACGATCCCTTACCATAGAAATACCATAGAAAGAAGAATCCATCATGCAAATATACACCCACACTCTCCCCGGCGGCGCACAGCTCATCGGGTATCTGCGCGATAGGACCGTCGAGATGCCTGCCTTCAACACCCGTCCGGCCATTCTCATCCTGCCGGGCGGCGGCTACGCCTGGTGCAGCAAACGCGAGGCCGACCCCGTTGCCATGCAGTTTCTGCAGGCGGGCTACAACGTCTTTACCCTCTATTACACCTGCAGAAGTGACGAGACCGTGCCCGCGCTGCGTTGGCAGCCGCTGATCGATGCTGCCGGGGCGATCCTGCATATCCGCCGCAATGCAGAGCAGTTCGGCACCGATCCGGCGAAAATCGCCATCTGCGGCTTCTCGGCGGGCGGCCATCTGGCGGCGTCCACGGCCATCCTGTGGGACGCCGAGCCTGTGCAGACCGCCCTTGGCATCCACGGCACCGAGGCTCGCCCCGATGCCGTTGTGCTGGGCTATCCGGTCATCACGGCGGGGGAATACCGCCACGACGGCTCCATTGTCAACCTCTGCGGCGATGACGCCGACCTGCGCGCCACAATGAGCCTGGAAAACCAGGTCCGCGACGGTCTGCCGCCCTTCTTCGTCTGGCATACGGTGGAGGACCCGGCCGTCCCCGTGCAGAACTCTTTGATGCTTGCCGGTGCGCTGACAGCCCATAAGGTCCCGCTGGAGCTGCATCTTTTCGCCCACGACGGCCACGGCACAAGCACCTGCACGCGGGAGGTCAACACCCCCAACAAGCACAACAGCGCCTGGGTGGCCCTCTGCACAGACTGGCTGGCCGAAACCTTTGATTTTCACCTGTAACAGGAGATGACAAAGCATGAAAATCATGTTTTACGCGCTGCGCCCCTTTGATGAGCAGCAATACTGCGAGCCCTACAAAGCCCGCTACGGCATCGACTACACCGGCACGCCCGACGTGCCGCGCCCGGATAACCTGCATCTGGCCGAGGGCTGCGACGCCGTCAGCACGAACCCCTGCGAGATACGCCCTGAATATTTGCAGACATGGGTTGAAATGGGCGTCAAATATCTGCCCTGCCGCAGCATCGGCTATGATCATATCCCACTGGACACCGCCAAAAAGCTGGGTCTGCGCATCAGCCACAGCCACTACCCGCCGGACGGCGTGGCCAACTATACGATCATGCTCATGCTGATGTGTACCCGCCGCATGAACGAAATCATGCTGCGCGCCAACGTGCAGGACTACTCGCTGCCCGGCAAAATGGGCCGCGATATTTCCGGCTGCACGGTGGGCGTCATCGGTACGGGCAAGATCGGCCAGACGGTCATCCGCCACCTGAGCGGCTTCGGCTGCAAGATTTTGGCCTACGACCTCTACCCGAACGACGCGGTCAGGCAGTACGCCGACTACGTCACGCTGGACGAGCTTTACGCGCAAAGTGACATTATCACGCTGCACACGAACGCCACGGCGAAGAACCACCACCTCATCAACGCCGGCGCCCTTGCAAAAATGAAAGACGGCGTGCTGCTCGTCAACACGGCGCGGGGCACGCTCATTGACCCCGACGCGCTGATCGCCGGGCTGGAAAGCGGCAAGATCGGCGGTGCGGGCCTCGACGTCATTGAGGATGAGACCGGTATTTACTATTACAACCGCATGGGGCAGGCCATCCCGAACCGCGAACTGAACCTGCTGCGCAGCTATCCCAATGTCATTGTCAGCCCGCACACGGCGTTTTACACCGACGTCAATGTCGCCAGCATGGTGCAGAGCCCGTTTGAGGCGCTGGACGCCTACGCCCACGGCCAGCCCTACGCCGGTGAGGTGCAGCTGTGATGCCAGCCGTTGAGCCGGGCCGCTGCGGCGAACACTGGGACGACTGCCCGCGGCTGGCGGCAGGGGACCGCTTTGACTTTGCCTGTGCGGGCTGCGGCGACTGCTGCCGCCAGAGGCGCGATTTGGTGCTGTCGGGGTATGACCTCTACCGCATTGCGCGGCGGCTTAGCTTGCCGCCCCGTATCGTGGCGGCGGCGTTCTGCAAAAGCTACCTTGCGCCTGAAAGCTGCCTGCCTGCCCTGCGCCTGACGCCGGACCCCAAAACCGGCAACTGCCGCTTTTTTGAGGGCAGCGCCTGCACCGTCCACGCCGCGCGCCCGCTGGCCTGTGCGCTCTACCCGCTGGGGCAGAGCATCGACACGGTGACAGCGCAGACGGAATATTACGTACAGACGCCCCTTTGCGGTGCACGGGCAGGGGAGGCACGGACGCTGCAGGACTATCTGCAGGATTCCGCCGTGCTGGACCGCGCGGGGGTGGATGCCCGCTGGGCCATCGTCTGCACGCAGCTTTCCCACCGGTTACAGGCCGCGGGCGGCACGGATAACCCCCGCTTCTCCACCGCTGTCAGGCGTATGGAGCGTGCCCTCTACTACGACTATGAGCTCGGCGACGACTTCTACCCGCAGTTTTGTCAAAACATAGAAATTTTAATGCCGCTTTTGGACAGGATGCTGTAAAAAACAGCTTTGTAGGGAGTGGTCTTGACCGCTCCGTGCAGCTCTGCGGCAGAAACCAACGCCCTGGAGGGGTCAAGACCCCTCCCTACAAAATTTCCCGTAAATTGTCGGATGCGGGTAAATAGACGCCTTGTAGGGGAGGCATTCTTGTCTCCCGTGTACCTTTCCACTGCCGCCAACGCCCCGGGAGAGACAAATCCCTCCCCTACAAAACAACAACAAAAGCGCTGTGACCTTTTCAAACAGTCACAGCGCTTTTCCTATATTGCTTTGTAGGGGCCGCACATGTGCGGCCCGCAGCCTGAAGATAACCGCGCATCTGCGGGAAAGCCATGCCCGGCCCCTACGTGTAAATCAGCAAATAAAGAATCCGCCTCTGCCGCCGCAGCAGCACCAGCTCAAAATATTGCACACCAATAAATACATCCAGAACGACAGACAGAAAGACCCCGGTCTGCCGCTGGGCTGGGCGTAGGGCTGCTGGTAGCTTGTGTAGCTGCGGCCCGGGCTTTGCAGCTGATCCAGCAGGTTTTGATAAGCGTAGTTGTTCGGCTCCATCGAGACCGCCGTCCGGGCCTCCTCCTGCGCGCGGATGTTGTTGCCAAGCCCCTGATTGGCCAGCGCGGCGTAGTAGTGCCACTGGGCTGTGCGGTTGGCAGTGGGGATGCCGTTCAGCGTGTTCATGGCCTCCTCATAGAAGCCGCTGCGGATGTAGTTTGCCGCGGCACGCAGCTCTGGGTCACCGGCAGCGCTGCCGTAGCTTTGCCGCCCGGACGAGCCGCTTGTGCTGTAATACCCAAACCCGAACGGTCCAAAGCCAAACCCGGCCCCGCTGAACGGGTCCTGATACTGCTGGCTGTAGCCGCTCTGGCTGCTGCCATAGCGCTGCCCGCCAGCACTGTAAGACGCCCCGCCGCCCTGCTTGATGCGCATGATCTCGCTGTAAGCGGCCTGTACCTCTTTAAAGTGCTCCTCCGCCGACGGGTCATCGGGGTGCAGGTCGGGGTGGTACTCCTTGCATTTTTTGCGGTAGGCTTTTTTAATCGTTTCGTCGTCGGCACTGGGGGTGATGCCCAATACACTGTATGGATCAGTCATGGCGCTTTGCCTCCCTGTGCTTGCGTACCAGCGCGTATTTGCTCCACACGCCGGAATAGATCGTGTTGTACAATAGCTTCCCCTCCGGGGTGTCCTTTAAAATCGGCAGCATCTCAAACTGCTGTGCGCAGCGGCCCATCTGCTGGGTCAAAAGCTCGTGGCAGCGCTGCTCATAGGCGGCGGGCGGCAGCTCGTCCGCCAGCTGCTGCAGGGCGTTGAACTGCCCGCGGCGGCTGTCCTTTTCCAGATCGTCGTAGGCGTCCATCAGGTAGATGAACGCCCCCAGCCCATTGCCCATGCCGCGCAGCGCCGGGGCCCAGATGTCGTCGCGGCAGGCGAACACCTCGCCCAGCAGTGCACCAAAAGCGTTGCACAGCGCGTCCAAATCGTGGCTGCCGGCGCTTTCCAGCGCGTTCAGCCTGTCCAGCTGCGCGGCCATGGTCTGCAGCTGGCGCGGCCAGCGCTCCCGCAGGGCGGGCAGGCTTGGCTCCAGCTTTTGCGCCTGCGCCAGACTGGCGCGGCGGTGATCGTCCTGCCAGTCATCGAGAAAGTTGTAGTACGCCAGCGCGGCGGTCATGTCGGCGGCGTAGTCCAGCAGCTCGTTGTCCGCGCGGGGGCGTTTTTTCAGTGGGTGGGGCACACAGCGGCCCTCGGAAAAGGCTGTGGGCGTGTCGTACAGTGCTGTCAGCAGAATGGCGACAAACGCCATGTCATAGCTTAATGCCAACTGTCCGGTGCGTCCGTAGCGGCGGCCCAGCGTCCGGCACAGCCCGCAGTAGTAAGCCTGGTAGCGGTCCATCTCGGCGTCTGCCAGGCCCTTACGGTAAAGCGTAACATATCCGAACATCGCGCGTCAACTCTTTTTGATGAACTGATGGCCGCACTTCGGGCAGGTGATGCTGATCTTGCCGCGCCCGCGGGGCACGCGCAGCTGCTGGCCGCACTGGGGGCAGCGGTAATAGTGATAGTCCTTGCGCTGCTTGAACCGCACCTGCTGCTTGCCAAACCACGTGGTAACGCGGTTCTGGTAGGAGAGATATTTGAGGTTTTCACTGTACCGCTTGCGGGTGTTGCGGCTCAAAATGCGGAAATAGCTGTAGACGATGGCCGCCAGCCCCAGCCAGTACAGCACCGGCGACACCCACGCGCCGATGACAATAAGGATAAGCGACGAAATACACAGGAAACCGCCGAACTGGTCGAACCCATATCGGCCCGCCATAAACCGCTGAAACCAGCCTTTCATGTAAAAACCACCTTTTTGCGGCAAAGCCGCATTGTTTTCATCGTACTATTATGGCACACAAATATGGGCAAATCGTGAACAAGCGGGGAATAGAGTTTGAACAAAAGCTAGATTTAATCAGCATCTATATGTGCTACAGGTATATAGACTTTTTTCAACGGAATCATTTTTTTGTATTTTTCACTAAGGTCATCATAATACTTTAAAATCAAATCAACTAGCTCGTTTCCGTTGATTCCCCGTATGATTGGTGTGTGTTGTAAATAAACTTGTGCATTCTTCGCATAATTAGAAAGCGATACAAACAAACCGTAATCGCCCTCGTGCATAGCACCCTTTAAAGATTGAATTGTGGTTTCTTTGATGTCGCTGTCTTGACTTTTGACTTGAACCAAAATGCGGGGCGGCAGTTCGTCCTTATAAGCTATAATGTCAATTCCATGGTCGCCACCGTGTGGTGAGACGGTTGTTCTATAACCCATTGCACGGAGCAAGTCGGCAACGAAATATTCAAAATCGAATCCTTTTAGATTTTTACTCAATTCTTTCAGAATGAAATCCTTTGTCGATTCTATAATATCATCCGCAGTAGCAGCAACACTTTCGTCCTCATCGTCTGGCACTGTGCTGCTGGCAGAAAAATTTGGGTCGAGAGCAGCAAGAAACTCATCTGCGTATTTTTTTATGGCAAAAAAAGACATTATAGAGCCTACCTCATATAAAGCTCCTTGAGAGAAAAAGGTTCTCGGTAAATGCTTTATCCATTTTACGGTACGTTGCTGTACATATTCAGTCGCAGAGGGAACATAAGTATAATTGCCTTCAATAATACCAATGTTGATTTTTCGGTCACTTTTAGATGGGAAGATTACATAATCACCGATTTGCATTTCGTGAATGAAACGAAACAGCATACCAGAACTGGTTGGAATGGAACCCTTTTTAGCGGCAGGGTAGGCTGTAATGTAGTGAGATTTGAAAGCCTCGCGAGATGCCTCGATTTTTGAAAGGTCTCCAAAAGCAGGCCAACCGAGAGCAATTTTGTTTCCGTTCAAAAACAATTTGTCATCTTGTGTATGGATTCCCCATACGTTACACTCATTATTTGAAGTTGCCATATCATACCTCTGTAAAGATGGATTAAATAAAGATGAATTTTAGAAGTGCACCATCTTCACCACACACTCCACATGCTTCGTCCTCGGGAACAAATCCACCGGCTGCACCTCCACGGCCTTGTAGCCATGCTCGGCCAGCCAGCGGGTATCGCGGGCGGCTGTTGCGGCGTTGCAGCTGACCATAACCACGGTCCGCGGGGCCATCTCGGCAATGGCGGTCAGGGTCGCTTCGTCGCAGCCCTTGCGGGGCGGGTCTACGACGATCACGTCGGGACGCGCACCCTCGGCGGCGAGCTGGGCAGCGGCTGCACCGGCATCCTGACAGCGGAAGTCCGCTCTGCCCGCGTCCAGTCCCAGCCGCGCGGCGGTCTCCTTCGCGCCCTCAACAGCCTGCGGCACGACCTCAACGCCGACTAAGTGCTTGCAGTCCGCCAGCATCGAAAGCCCGATCGTGCCCATGCCGCAGTACAGGTCCAGCAAAAAATCGTCCGGCTTCAGCCCGGCGTACTCCCGCGCCTTGGCGTAGAGCACCTCGGCGGCGGGGGTGTTGACCTGGTAAAATTCATGCACACCCATCCGCAGCGGCACACCGGCCAGCGTGTCCTCAATGACGCCGGGACCCAGCACGGTGCGGGTCCTGCGGCCCAAAATAACGTTCGTCCGCTCACTGTTGCGGTTGACCAAAATTGTCGTTAAGGCAAACTCTTTTTGCAGTGTGGCGCAAATTTCCGCCTCGTTCGGCAGACCGTTGCCGTTTACCACAAAGCACAAAAGCCGCTGCCCGCTGTGCCAGCCCTGACGCATGTACAAATGGCGCACGCGGCCCGTGTGGGTCTCCTCGTTGTAGGCAGTGATGCCGTTCTCCTCCAGCAGCGCACAGGCGCGGGCGGCCAGCTCGTTCATCCACGCGGGCTGCAGCTTGCAGTCGGTGCAGGCCACAATGCGGTGGCTGCGCCCGGCAAAAAAGCCGGTCACAATATGCCCGTTCTCGTCGGTGCCCACGGGCAGCTGGACCTTGTTGCGGTAGCGGTTCGTGTCGGGTGCGCCCAGCACGTCCGGCACCGGTACGTCCAGCTTGCCCAGCCGCGCAAAGGCGTCACGTACAAACTGGGTCTTGGCGGCGCACTCGGCCTCATAGCTGATATGCCGCAGCCCACAGCCGCCGCAGGGGCCGGCCACCGGGCAGTCCTGCCTGACGCGGCCCGGCCCGGCGGTCAACAGCTTCTCCACGCGGCCAAAGGCATAGGTTTTCATCGGCTTGACAATGCGCACCTCGGCCACGTCGCCGGGGGCGGTCAGCGGCACAAAAACGGCCTGACCGTCCTTGTGGGCCACGCCGTTTCCGTCATTGGAGAGCGCTTCGATCTCCAGAGTAATGATCTGATTTTTCGTAAAAGGCATGTCTGCTCCTTATAAATAGTGCGGGAAATGTTACGGGTTGATGGCCTGCGGTGCGGCAGGGCCTTCCTTCTCCAGCGTGGCCAGGTACTTGCTCGGCGGCACGCCCTTGACCTTCTTGAACACGCGGGAAAAATAGAACTGGTCAAAAAAGCCCACAGATACGGCGATTTCCGCAATCGACAGGCTGGAATTCTTCAGCAGGCTGCACGCCTCGCTGATGCGGTAGCTTGTCAGGTAGTCAATGGGGCTCTGCCCGACGTTCGACATGAACACGCGGTACAGGTGGCTGCGGCTGACGCCGACGGCCTTGGCAATGTCGTCCACCGAAATATCATGCGAGTAGTTGAACTGGATATACTTGATGGCGGCCAGCACGTACTGGCTGCTGGACGAGCCCACGTTGGGCATCGCCTCGCGGGCCTCCTTCATCAGGTGCGCCATAAAGATATACAGATAGCCCGTCATCAGGGCCTCGCACTGTGGCTCCGGCCCGCGGGAAAGGTAGATGTTGTACAGCGCCTCCCGCACGGTCTGCGGGTCCTTGCAGTGGTGTACGGGGTGCGCGTCGGAGAACGGCGTCTGCTGCACCAGCTTGTTGGCACACGCGCCGTTGAAGCCGACCCAGTAGTACTCCCACGGGTCGGTCTCGTCGGCGGCGTAGGTGATGAGCTGGTTCGGCTTGGCCAGGAACAGATCGCCCTCCTGCAGCGTGTGCGAGGCCCCGTTGACCTGATACACACCCTTGCCCGCCACCACCAGATGGATCAGGTAGTGGTCGCGCACGCCGGGGCCCCAAGTATGGCCCGGCTGGCAGTATTCATGCCCGCAGTTAAAAATCGAGAGCTCGACGTTGTCGGTATAGCTCTGCTTGTAGGATTGCTTCATCTCATTGATGGTCATGGCGGCACCTCGCTCGTGTGATATTTTCATTATACCAAGCTATTCATCAAAAGTCCATAAAAGAGGCGGAAAAAATGTTTGCTTTTTTTGCAGGATTTGCTATACTGAAAACAAGAAACCCGCAGAGAGCCGCTCCTTTGGCTGTCTGCCTAAAAACATAAGGCTCAATTTGTGCATATCTACGAAAAGAGCCGCCCGACAGGAAAGGTGAGTGGAATCATGGCAAATACCATAGAACTCAAACAGCAGATCGCACAGGGCGAATACGACGCCGCCTTTGCCAAGCTGTACGGTGCAGACGCCGTGCAGGAGCAGCGCAAGCGCTATACCGACCTGATCGACGAATTTGAAAAGAAATACGGCACCAACCGCACAGTGCGCCTCTATTCCGCCCCGGGCCGCACCGAGATCGGCGGCAACCACACAGACCACAACAACGGCGTGGTGCTGGCAGGCTCTGTCAACCTGGATATGGTGGCCGTCGTCTCCCCGAATGAGGAAAATGTCATCCGCGTCAAGTCCCTGGGCTTTGACAAAATTGACGATGTCGATGTCACCAACCTCGTCCCGCAGCCGCGCGAGGCCGAGCACTCCGCGTCCCTGATCCGCGGCGTCGCCAAGGGCATCGTGGATGCGGGCGGCAAGGTGGGCGGCTTTGACTGCTACACCACCAGCAACGTGCTGCGCGGCTCCGGTCTGTCCAGCTCCGCAGCCTTTGAGGTCTGCATCGGTGCCATCCTGCGCGGCGAGTACAATAACAATGACATGGAGAAGTTCAACCAGGTCAAGATCGCCCAGATCGGCCAGTATGCCGAGAATGTGTTCTTCGGCAAGCCCTGCGGCCTGATGGACCAGACCGCCTGCGCCGTCGGCGGCGTTATCACCATCGACTTCAAGGACCCGGCCCACCCGGTGGTCGGCCAGACGGCCATCGACCTGGCGAAGCACGGCTTTGTCATGTGCATCAGCGATACGAAGGGCAGCCACGCCGACTTGACCGACGACTATGCCGCCATCCGCCATGAGATGGAGAGTGTGGCCGAGCAGTTCGGCAAAAAGGTCCTGCGCGAGGTCGATGAGGACGAGTTCTACAAGGCTCTGCCCAAGCTGCGCAAGGCCGTGGGGGACCGCGCCGTCGTGCGTGCGATGCACTTCTACAACGACTGCCGCCGCGCCGCCCAGCTCTGCGACGCTGTGCGCGATGACGATTTTGAAACGTTCCTGCGCCTGATTATCGAGGGCGGTCACTCCAGCTTTGAGTTCAACCAGAACGCCTACAGCATCAAGAACCCGAAGGAGCAGGGCGTGCCTGTGGCCCTGGCCCTGAGCCAGCGCGTACTGAATGGCCGCGGCGCGTGGCGTCTGCAGGGCGGCGGCTTTGCCGGCACCATTCAGGCGTTTGTGCCCGTTGACCTGCTGGACGCCTACAAGGCCGCCATCGACGGCTGCTTCGGCGAAGGCAGCTGCCACGTCCTGAACATCCGCAATTACGGTGCCGTGCCCGTGACGCCGGATATGTGAGCGCATAAAAGAGTGTAAATAAAGCCGCAGCTGTGCAGAAAACGCATAGCTGCGGCTTTTTGAGCTTTTTTAATATCATCGTGCGGTAGGGGCCGGGCATGCCCGGCCCGGCGGTTACAAAAAAGTGCTGTGTAGGGGCGCACAGTGTGCGCCCGCAGGTTGCCAAAAAAGTGCCTCGTAGGGGCGAGTATTGCTCGCCCCTGCCAGTTTTTCTTGTGAGAGATTTTAGAAAAAATACGTTGCTACGTCAATTTGTAGGGGCGAACAATGTTCGCCCCTACAAACCGGCAGAATCAACAGGCAGCCGCTCCAAGAAGCCCCGTAGGGAGCGGTCTTGACCGCTCCGCATCCATCTTCCGCCGCCGCAAACACCCTGGTCGGATAAGGAAGCCGACCCTACGCCGCAGAGGTCGGCGGCCCCGACGACCCGTGACCGCTTTCGTCGCAGCAAGCGCCCATGGGATGTATAAAGGCATCCCACAGCCCGTAGGGGCGGATTCCATATCCGCCCGGGCACCCTCCGCAACCGCAGACCTTGTGGGAGGAACAAATCCCTCCCCTGAACCGCAGCCTCATTTCCCGTTCCTCTCCCAGATCAGTGCCAGCCCCTTGAACAGCAAATCGGCGTCATAGATGATCTTCCGCTTGCAGCAGGGCATAATGTACGGCGCTAACCCGCCGGTGGCGACCACGGTCAGCGGCTGGCCCAGCTCGGCCTCAACGCGGTCCGCTAACCCGTCCAGCATGGCGGCGGTGCCGAACATGGCCCCGTTGTTCAGCGCGGCGACGGTGTTCGCGCCAATCAGATGCTCCGGCGGCTCGGGCGCGATGGGCGGCAGCTGCGCCGTGCCCGCGCTGATGGCCCGCAGGCTCGTCTGCACGCCGGGCACGATGAATCCGCCCAGGAACACCCTTTTGCCCGATATAACGTTGTATGTCGTCGCCGTGCCCAGATCCACGGTCATGCAGGGCAGGGGATAGTGCTCCGCTGCCGCAGCGGCATCAGCGATGCGGTCCCGGCCCACCTTGGCGGGCTCGTCCACGGCGAAGGTCAGCCCGGTGTCCAGCGTGTAATTCACGACCAGCGCCTCGCGCCCGGTCAGCCGCTTGCAGGCGGCGGCCAGCACGCCGGTCAGCCGCGGCACGACGCTGCACACAATAACGCCCTCACAGGCGGTGGGGTCCACAGGCAGGCGCTGCAGCAGAAATTTCATCTCGGCGGCGTACTCGTCCTCGGTGCAGCGGGGGCGGGTGACCATGCGGGTCGTGAACGCAATGGTGCGGTGGTCCGCCCCGTCCAGCCCGCCAATGCAGATGTTGGAGTTGCCGATGTCAACTGCTAAAACCATAATCTATCCTTTTATAAAATAAGAAATAAAAAATAATAAATAACAAATATGGTGGATCGCGGCGCTGCGCACCGCTCAAAAACATTATACGCATTTGCATACGGGGCGTCAATCTGCTATAATACACGCAGAGCAATTTCGTTTTTGCCAAAGGCAAAAACTCCACATCATTTATTATTTTTTATTTCTTATTTATTATTTGTTTAGCAGGGGTGTGACCTTACAAATGCTGTTAAAAAATAAAACCGTCGTCCTCGGCATCACCGGGGGCATTGCCGCCTACAAAATGCCCAACGTGGCGCATGCACTCGTCAAGCTGGGCGCGGATGTACACGTTCTTATGACGAAAAACGCCACCGAGTTTATCTCGCCGCTGGTGTTTGAGACGCTGACCCGCCGCCGCTGCCAGGTCGATACGTTTGACCGCAACTTCCAGTACGACGTGGCCCATATCAGCCTTGCCAACGCGGCAGATTTGATGCTCATCGCTCCGGCTACGGCCAACGTCATCGCCAAGCTGGCCCACGGCCAGGCCGACGACATGCTGACCACCGTCACGCTGGCCGCGACTTGCCCCAAACTGGTCGCGCCCGCCATGAACACCCACATGCTCGAAAACCCCATCACCCAGGATAACCTCAAAACGCTGGAACACTACGGCTTCACGGTCATCCCGTCCGGCTCCGGTATGCTGGCCTGCGGCGACGTCGGCTCGGGGCGCCTGCCCGATGAGGGTGTGTTGGTCGACTACGTCCTGCGGGAGCTGGCCTGCGCGAAAGACCTTAAAGGCAAAAAGGTCGTCGTCTCTGCCGGTGCCACGCAGGAGCCGATGGACCCCGTGCGCTATCTGACGAACCACTCCACCGGCAAGATGGGCTACGCCGTGGCCCGCGCCTGTATGCTGCGCGGCGCAGACGTCACGCTGCTGGCGTCCACCGGCTGCACGCTGCCGCCCGTGCCGTTTGTAAAGACCGTTCCGTTCACCACTGCCGCCGACCTGTTTGAGGCCGTCAAGGCAAACGCCATGGACGCTGACGCCCTCGTCATGGCCGCCGCCGTGGCCGACTACCGCCCGGCCACTGTCGCCGCGGACAAGGTCAAAAAGCACGACGGCGAGATGAATATTGCCTTGGAACGCACCGACGATATTTTAGCCTGGGTCGGTGCGCATAAGCCGGAAAAGCTGTTTGTCTGCGGCTTCTCGATGGAGACCCGCGACTTGATTGAAAACAGCACGGCCAAGCTGCACAAGAAGAACATGGACATGATCGTGGCCAACAACCTGAAGGTGCCCGGCGCAGGCTTCGGCGTGGACACGAACGTTGTGACCATCATCACCGCCCAAGGCGTCACCGAGCTGCCCCTCCAGAGCAAGGATGCCGTCGCCGGTCACATCGCAGACGCGATTGCGGGAAAGTAAGAAACAGACCGCAAACGGCCAAAGCCCTTTCCCGAAACCAAAAAAATCATACCCACGCCTCCACCTGCATATTCATTTGTGAATCATGCAAAGGGGGCGTTTTTATGTGCGGAATTGCGGGGCAGGTCGGGCGCGACCCCCGGACCATCCAGCGGCGGTACGCGGCCTACTGCGCCATGCAGCAAACGCTGGCGCGGCGCGGGCCGGACCAGCGCGGTATGTACATCTGCGGCGCGGCGGCGCTCATCCACGCGCGGCTGGCGGTTGTGGATCTCGAAAACGGCCTGCAGCCCATGCAGCTGGACTGGCAGGGTGAAACCTACGTGCTGGTTTATAACGGCGAGCTCTACAACACGCCCGAGCTGCGCGCCGCACTGGCCGCCCGCGGGCACAGCTTCAACGGGCACTCCGACACCGAGGTACTGCTCCACGCTTTTGCCGAGTGGGGCGCAAACTGCGTGCCCAGGTGCAACGGTATTTTTGCGTTTGCGGTCTGGAAGCAGAACGCAGGTACGCTGTTTTTGGCGCGGGACCGCTGCGGCGTCAAGCCGCTGTTCTACACGCAGGCGGAGGACTCGCTGATATTTGGCAGTGAGCTGAAGACCCTGCTGGCGCACCCGGCTGTGCCGCCCCGCGTCGATGCCAACGGCCTGGCCGAGGTGCTGCTGCTTGGCCCCGGACGCACGCCGGGCTGCGGCGTATTTCAAAATGTGCGGGAGCTGCTGCCCGGCCAGTACGCTATCTATGAGACCCAAACCGCCCGCCTGACCCTGCACACCTACTGGCGGCTCGAGGACCACGACCACCCCGACGACTTCGCCGCGACGGCCCGCAGGGTGCGCGACCTCGTCACCGACGCTATCGAGCGGCAGCTCGTGTCCGACGTGCCCGTGGCAACGTTTTTGTCCGGTGGGTTGGATTCCAGCCTGATCTCGGCCATCGCCGATGCGCATTTTACGGCGCAAGGCAACCAGCTGCAAACGTTCTCGGTGGGCTACCGGGACAACAAAAAGTACTTCCACGCGACAAAATTTCAGCCCGGCGCGGATGCACCCTACATCCGCAAAATGAACGACTTTCTCCATGCCAGGCACCACTGGGTCACGCTGGACACGCCGGAGCTTGTGCCCGCGCTGTACGCCGCAGTGGACGCCCGCGACCTGCCCGGCATGGCGGACGTCGATGCGTCGCTGCTCGTGTTCTGCCGGCATATCAAGCCCCACGCCACGGTGGCGCTGTCGGGGGAGTGCGCGGACGAAATTTTCGGCGGCTACCCGTGGTACCGCGACCCTACGGTGCGCGAGCGGTACGGCTTCCCATGGGCGCAGTCCACGGCCTACCGAGCGTCGTTCATCAAGCCCGGTGTGCTGGGCGGTATCGACCCGGCAGCGTTCGTGGATGAACGCTATCGCGCCACGCTGGCACAGACCTCCGTCCGCCCCGGCCTGCCCGCCGCAGAACAGCGGATGCGCCAGATGATGAACCTGAATTTCAAATGGTTCATGCAGACGCTGCTGGACCGTAAGGACCGCATGAGCATGTACAGCGGCCTCGAGGTCCGCGTGCCGTTCTGCGATTACCGCATTGCGGAGTATCTCTACTCGGTCCCATGGGAGTTCAAGGATTATCACGGGCAGGAAAAGGGTCTCCTGCGCGAGGCCATGCGCGGCGTGCTGCCCGACGAGGTCCTGTGGCGGCGCAAAAGCCCGTACCCCAAAACGTGGAACCCCAGCTACCTGACTGCCGTCTCGGCGGAGCTACGCACCGTCCTGAACGACCCCGCCGCGCCGCTTCTGCGCATCATTCGGGCGGACGCACTGGAAACGCTGCTGGCCTCCGGCGCGGATAACCCCATCCCGTGGTACGGTCAGCTGATGACCACGCCCCAGACTATCGCGTGGTTTTTGCAGCTGAACTATTGGCTGGCAAAGTATAAGGTGGAGCTGGTGTGAACTTGCGGCGGGGTGGGGACACCCCGCCCTACGTGTATCATTTATGCGGGGATGTAGGGCGGCATGCCCTCATGCTGCCGTGCCCGTTCCCGTCACCGCAAGCCTCCCGCCACCACCGTAGGGGCGGATTCCCAATCAGCCCGCAAACCTAATGCAGCCGCACACGGCCCGGGCACATATATAAGGCACCCCTGCGTCACACAAACGCAAAAATAATTTATTTTCCCTCCCCATCTGTTCAAAACCGCCAAAACGTGCTATAATAACCCAATAGGACTATAAATAGAGAAGGGAGTCTCCTCATGCAGCAGGAAACTGTCATCGTTCTGGATTTCGGCGGCCAGTATAATCAGCTGATCGCCCGCCGCGTCCGCGAATGCAACGTATATTGCGAGATTTATTCGTACCGCACCGACCTTGCCAAAATCAAGGCCAAAAACCCCAAGGGCATCATCTTCACCGGCGGCCCCAACAGCGCCTACCTGCCGGATTCGCCCACGATCGACCCCGATATTTATAACTGGGGCGTGCCCATCCTCGGCATCTGCTACGGCAGCCAGCTGATGATGCACATGCTGGGCGGCAAGGTCTGCAAGGCACCCGAGCGCGAGTACGGCAAGACGCTGGTCGACTTGGACACCGCCAGCCCGCTGTTTGACACGCTGCCCGCGCAGAATGTCTGCTGGATGAGCCATAACGACTACATCGAGCAGGCCGCCCCCGGCTTTGAGATCGTGGCCCACACGCCCAACTGTCCGGTGGCTGCCGCGCAGGATAAGGCACGCGGCCTCTACGCCGTGCAGTTCCACCCCGAGGTCCTGCACACCGAGAACGGCACGAAAATTCTGCATAATTTCGTCTATAATGTCTGCCGCTGCGCCGGTGACTGGAAGATGGATTCCTTCGTGGAAAACTCCGTCAAGGCCCTGCGCGAGAAGATCGGCGACGGCAAGGTGCTCTGCGCTCTGTCCGGCGGCGTGGACTCCAGCGTCTGCGCGGCCATGCTGGCCAAGGCCATCGGCAAGCAGCTGACCTGCGTGTTCGTGGACCACGGTCTGCTGCGCAAGAATGAGCGCGAGCAGGTTTGCGAGGTCTTTGGCGAGGGCGGCCAGTTTGACATCAACTTTGTCTGCGTCGATGCCCGCGACCGCTTCTACAAGAAGCTGGCCGGTCAGGACGCCCCCGAGCGCAAGCGCAAGATCATCGGCGAGGAGTTCATTCGCGTCTTTGAGGATGAGGCTAAAAAGATCGGTGCTGTGGACTTTTTGGCGCAGGGCACGATTTACCCCGACGTGGTCGAGTCCGGCCTGGGCGGCGAATCTGCGACGATCAAGAGCCACCACAACGTCGGCGGCCTGCCCGACTACGTTGACTTTAAGGAAATCGTCGAGCCTCTGCGTGACCTGTTCAAGGACGAAGTCCGTCAGGCTGGTCGCGAGCTGGGCCTGCCGGAGTACCTTGTCGCCCGCCAGCCGTTCCCCGGCCCGGGCCTGGCCATCCGCATCATCGGTGACGTGACCCCCGAGAAGGTCGCCATCGTGCAGGATGCCGACGCCATCTGGCGTGAGGAGATCGACAAGCTGCCCATGGCCCAGCGCCCGAGCCAGTACTTTGCCGCGCTGACCAACATGCGCAGTGTCGGCGTCATGGGCGACGAGCGCACCTACGACTACGCCATCGCTCTGCGCGCCGTCACCACGACGGATTTCATGACCGCCGAGGTCACGATCCTGCCGACGGAGACCATCACCACCGCCGCCAACCGCATCGTGAACGAGGTCAAGAATATCAACCGCGTCATGTTCGACTACACCACAAAACCGCCGGCAACGATTGAGTTTGAATAAGTGACAAGCCCGGATATTGAACGAAACACCGTTCAATATCCGGGCTTTTTTGCGTTTGTGGCATTACTATGGCATTACGGCATCAAGGAGTCGAGTTTTTCGACCATATCGGAGGTTGTGGAGGGGTAAAGGTGGCCGTAGGCTCGCAGCGTCGTTTCGACGTTGTCATGGCCGAGACGCTGGCTGACGAGCAAGATCGGGTACTTCAAATTTATCAGCAGGGCGGCGTGAGAGTGTCGCAGATCATGCAGCCGTATCGGCTCCATCCCGGCAGCCGCGCACCCGGCTTGCATCTGCTTTCGGAAGTAGTGCTTCGTGTAGGGGAACAGGCGATCATCCGGGTCAGGCTCATACAGCGCGTCGATGTACGATCTGATCTCGTCGCACAGTTTTGGCGGCAGTGGGAGATCGCGCTTTGATTTTTCGGTTTTCGGGTCGGTGATTACCTCGCGGCCTTTGATCGTCTGGAAACTGTGCCGGACGTGGAGCATCTGTTTATCAAGGTCGATGTCATTCTGCGTCAAGGCCAGCAGCTCACCGATGCGCAGCCCTGTCCAGAACAGGATTTCCAGACCGATGCGGCCCGGCATCTTCTTCACATTTGGGATGAATGTCTGGAACTGTTCAACTGTCCAGAACTTCATCTCCGGCGCGTCATTCTTGCCAATGTTCCCGGCCTGTTTCACGGGGTTGCTGGGCAGGTGATAGTATTTCACGGCGTAATTGAAGATTGCGGAAAGCTGGTTATTGATGGTTTTTTGGTATGTCTCGGAGCCTGTTTCCTTGATAATTTTCGACTGCCATTGCCTGATCTGGGCTGGGGTGATCTCGTTTATTTTGCGATTTTGGAACGCGGGCAGCAGCTTTGACTCGAAGATGGATTGCTTTGTCTCCATCGTGTTCTCTTTCAGGCGGTTCTCCATGTCGGCGCAGTAAATCTCATACAGGGAGCCGAAAGTCATGTCACAGGTTCCGGCGGCCTTGACCTTGAACTCTGCCTCAAAGTCCTTTGCGTCCTTTTGTCGTTTGAACCCGCGTTTCTTTTTCAAGCGGCGCTTGCCTGTGTAATCCACATAGTAGAACGAGCAGTACCATGTGCCGCGCTCCTCGTCTTTGTATACGGGCATTGTGTTTCTCCTATCAACATTTGAGTAAATTTCAGCGGATTGCCCCTGCGGGCCGTCTCTGTGCGGCGATAACGCAAAAGGAATATCTCTTTATACCGTGAGGCAAAAACGTCTCACAGGGGCCTCTTTCGCGGGCTGACCATTTTCGTGACATCACGAAGATGGTTTCCATCTTGCCGGGGCTGGCAAAATGGTGGGTGCATTTTGTTGAGGCCAACAAAATGCTTTGAGGCTGCATATAACCAAAAACGGGCGCTTTTGATTATTAAGCGCCCAGCATGGTAGGGTATTTGACAAAATAGAACCAAATCTGTCAATTTACGCGGTAGGCTGGCAGCACATCTTTCAGGCGTACACCCTCGGACTGCTGGTACTCGCGTATCAGGCGGGCCACGCTCTCGGAGGTGCGCTCGTCGCCGCCGTCAACAGCGGATTGGTACATGGTCTGCAAGTAGGCCAGATGATCGGCCCGCTTCTTGGCACATTCAGGGCAGAGGCCAGAGACGGCGTCCGCTGGGTTAAACTCCATACCGCAATCTCGGCAGAAGATATACCCGAAGTTTTGAGTTTTCAACAGAAATCAACTCCTATCATTCGATGAATTTTTCCTGTTATCATCATCACCATATATGTTTATATATAGTTTATTTATGGGTGCAAATTTTGCACCCTATTTGCCCGGATTCGGTGCAAATTCTGCACCCTATTTTCGAGATTCGGTGCAAATTTTGCACCCCATTTTTTGGGTGTGAGAGGTTTTCAACTGGGTTTTAACATACTTTCAACAGAGTTTTCAACAACGGGGTTTTGAGGCTTCAAGCTGGTTTTGAGCATCCACAAAACCAGCGGCCTTGCTTGCGTTGCTGAATTGCAGAACCACATCCAGACCCGCGGGGTCAGTCAGGGCGATCTCCCCATATTTGCAGATCGGGAGCTGCCGATTTCCGGCAAAGCGCTTGTCAGGGGAGCCGTCGGCGTTGACCTTTTCCCATGTCATGCGCAAAACCTCTGTATCGGCTGGCGGGGGGTCATAGCAGATGTACGGGGAGTCTTTGTAGGAGAATCTGATAGAATTTGTATCAAAAGCGCTGATTTTCCCCTTGCTTACGAGAATGTATTTATCTGGCAGGAAGTACAAGGACTGCTTTTTGCCGATCTGGATGCCCAATGTGCGGGCGTTCGTCTTGATGTAGGGCGGCAGCTTGCGCAGAACCTTGACCGGGGTGGAGCCGATCACAGTACCAGCGCCGCCGTACACCTTGCCGTTCGCAAGGTCTGATTCCTGCGTGATGCGCCGGACGACCTTGCAACGCAGTACGCCCTCCCACTGGTCAAGCCAGCAGTTGTTGACTTCCTTGGAGCTTTCGTCAAGATCATAGTCAAGCCTGACGGTGAACAGGTGACGACGGAAAGGGTAGACGCAGAGGAAAACAGCGGCCAGACCTGTGAGGAACTGGTAAATAGCATGGACACTTACAAAAAGTGTGGCAATTAAGCAGAGGCCGAAGAACCCGATCAGGAACCCGCGCCACCCGCTGAATGTGGAGGCCCGCTGCAACTGCTTCATAAGATCGGCATATTCGCAGCCTGCGTAGTCGGTGCGGTCTGCGCTCTCGTGCTGCTCGGTCTGGCCGAGGGCCATCTCTTGCGGCTGCTGGGCGCTCTGTGCGTGGCCAGAGCTGCCGCCGCTCTCGGAAACATAGCTGATGCCTGTGCCGGGGATAGTGGCGGTGCGCCGGGTGCGCCCGTTTGCCATGTGGGTAACGCGATAGCCCTTACCGCCCCACGAGTAGCCGACGCCGCTGCCTGACACATTGATGCGGAACCCACCGCCGAGGTTATAGCTTTTTCTGATTCGCAATCCCATGGTTTTACCTCCTCAAAATGTTAGATAGATCAGATTGCCTCGCCGTCTGACGCGATAGCTATGTCTTTTTCGATGGGGCTTGCCAGCGGCTCGACCATCTCTTGAAGTCTGCCGATCAGCAAGATTTGCTGGCGCTCCGGCAGTCGCTCGTATAGCGCAAGCATTTCACGCCCGTTCTCGGAGATTCCGGGGACGGGTTCTTTTTTTGTTTCTTCACCTGTGAGCAGGTATTCGAGGGAACAGTCCAGATACTCACAAATGGGAATCACATATTTTGCGGGTGGGTCTGTACCACGCTGTTTCCAGTTCGTCGTCATGTTGGTGGTTATGCCTAAATGCTTGCATAGGCCGGAAGCACGGAGGCCGCGCTCGTCGAGCATTGCAAAAAGTCGCTCACTTATCGTCATTTTTTATCACCGTCCTTGAAGTAATTATGCACAAAAAATAGGGTATCTATTCTACGATATTTTACGAACAAATGTGAGTAAATATATTGAAATAACTCCCAAATAGGAGTATAATATAATCAAGCCAAAGAAATAAGGTAAAGCCCACAGGGCGGGAGGACACAACATGTTTAAGAAGCTCGTTTACCAGATTTCAAAAATCAAAACCGAGGATGATCGCAACCAGTGCTTTGGAGCAATCGACTATATGTTCAACAAAAACAAAATCAACTGGGAAGATCATGAAGCCTTGTACGCGCTGGCCGCTATGGTCACTGTGAAGTAAGGAGGCCAAGCAATGACAGCTCTTACCCTGAAAACCTACAGCACCGCGCAGCTCCTCGATCTGTGGGAACTGACCACCAATAACCAGAACGAATACATCCCGGCGGTTCGCGGCTGGCTCATGGACGAACTGGAAAGCAGACACCCGGAGGCGTTCGACAAGTGGCTGGACGGCGATGCCGAGGATGCCGATCTTAGAAAATACATTGAAGCCGAGGAGGGCTGAACCATGAAAAAAATCGAAGTAACCTACGAGGCGATGTATCCACTGCAGACCGGCAACTACGAACAAGGCGAAGCCGCCTTTATCCTGCCCGTGACCGACGAGCTGGCCGCCGAATGTCTGGCAGGACGCGCCACAGATCGCGGCGCGGTCAATCGGGTGGAAAACGCCATCTATTGGGTCGAAATGCTGCGGGGCCGCAAATACATCTGGGGCAGCATCAAGGACATTCGAGAGGCGAAGTGAGGAGGAAATACCATGAAGATGCTCAAAACGAAGCAGGAAATCGCGGTTGCGATCAATATGCACGAGATGCCCGTCGTTCGGATTGACCTTGCAGATGCCGACGAGTACGGCATCAAATCGCAAAAGGTGCTGATCGACAACGGGAAATTCAGACGCTTGAATCCCACCGACCCGGATATGCCCTATCTGGTGCGGGCCGAGATCAGAGCTTTTGTTGATGAAAAGAAATTCACGTTCGCATCGTATGGTTGCTGCCTGTCCAACACGTTCGGCTACCACGATATGGAAGAACTGCTCGACTACGCCAATGCACCGATCATCAAGCGGGATTCCGATGTGGTGCTGGCAATCGTGGACAGCCGCCGGAAGATCGCATACAAGCCGATCATCCTGCACACAAGGAACCGCGTTGACCCGAACTGTCAAGTCCCGCTCGGCTTCACCGACGAGGACAACGACGCAACAGAGTACATCCGGGCCGCCGGATGTCGTGAATGGAAATCTTGAGGAGGTATGCAAGATGGCGAACATCTACACGATCTACAACAGCGAGAACCAGCGCATCGGGCAAACCCCGATCAGGAGGCAGGCTGAGAACGCGGCCCTTGGGTACGCGAAACGTCTCGGACGGGTGATGTTCGTTGACCGCACCCGCCTTGAAGATGGCGACACGCGCCGGGTGCAATTCAACCCGGATGGAACGCTGGTTCTGCTCTGGAACGGCGGCGAGGTTTGGCAGGGGGTAATGGCATGAGAAAGACTGACGCGCCGGACGATAAGTGGCTTCATTACAATTTAGTGCTGTTCGTCGGCAAGGATGAAGAAGTTTACAAACTGGCCGAGCAACTTTCCCAGAAAACAGGAAACAGCATCGAGGAAGAGTTGCGGTTTGCACTGTTGCTGGGCTGCAATCCACACATGGTACGAAACCTGCAATTCCAGTTGCGTAGGTACGGCGAGGAGGCGTAACGATGGGCTACAAATACGGATTGGGCATGATCTGGTATGCACCCGCCAAGCGCAAGGGCAAAAGCCCGGTGCGCAAGGTATCGGAATCCACAACGGCGACGGGTAATTTTCTGGCGCTGGTTCACGAGATGCACCCGACGGCCACCATCGGCCAAATCCGGGAGATCATCACCGACAAGCGGCAATTCATCTTCGACCCGGAGGCCGTCAAGGTCTGCGACGACTACATCAAGGCGGGCTGCGCCGACAACGTGCCGAACTGGCAGTAGGAGGACATCATGGAACGGAACAATGAAATCCGGCATTATCATCACATCGGCAGCGACGAGGAGCTGCGCAGCTCCTATGTGTTCCTACGGGAAATGGAGCGCAGCGGGCAGATCAAGGTGCTGCCCAAGCTGTTTGACGATCTGAAACAGGTTATCCGGGAGTACACCCATCGCCCGCCGGAAAAATCCCGCATTGTGGAGGAAAGAGGCATCGACGGCTATGTGGAACTGATCGAGTTTGAGGCCGACAGCATGGAGGGAGCTGCCGCCGAGTTTGACGCAAAGTATCGGCGCGAATACTTCCCGACCTATTACGACTGCACGGGTCAGCGCTTCACAAACTGGGTTAAATTCTTCCAGCGCCGGGGCCACTGGATGGCCTATCACAGCGTTTCCGTTGATATTTGAGGAGGTACACAACATGGTCATTACTACACTGGAAACAATTCACCGCTTGCTCAAAATCGAGAAGAACGAAGCAGAAGCCGCGATGAATGAGACTCACAAGGTTTTAACCGCGGCGTACCACAAAATGGATGATGTGGAAAATATGCGGAATACGAATGACCCGGAATATGACGAGGCATACGCAAAAGTCGTTGACGAAGAAGTTGCCGAGGCGAAGGCAGACGATATTGCCGCTTACAAGCGTTTTGATGCTGCCAAGGATGCCCTGATCGACTTCGAGGGCTATCAATTCTGAACATGGGGTAAGGAGGATTGAACATGGAACTGTGGATTACATTCAGCTATGAGGGCAAGGAATTGGTGGCCTACACGGTCAAGGGCACGCACGCCGGGGAGGCCGCCGCCACGCTGAAAAGCATCGAAGTGGAGCGCGGCATCCCGGAAGATCAAATTCTGGTCAGCGCCGTCATGCGATAGATCACAGTTTCTGGTGTTTGCCAGGGTGCAGCTCCATGTCGTCGCTGCGGCCCAGCAGGTAGTCCGTGGAGCATTTCAGGTAGTCAGCTATGCGGACAAAGGAAATGATCGACATTTCGCTGCCCTTGGCAAATTGAGAAATTGCGTTGATGCCCATGTTCAGATCAGAGAGCATCGTCCGCATGGTAACGCCGCGCAGTTTGGCAACCTGCTTTATACGGCCAGATATGGCAGATGTGTCATACATACAGTACACCTTTTTGTGCAAAATGCTATTTTCACGATTTATAGTGATTGCATATTGTAATCACGATATAAAGTGATATAATATATATAGGGCGAATAAATAAGGTAACGAAAGCCCAGCGGGCAGACTACCCCAAATTCAAGTATAACCGAAAACAACACAAAAAACAAGGCTTATAAATAAGGAGGCCGGGACAAATGCGAGTAGCAAACAGAACCAAACCCAAGACCGATTTCGGCATCGAGGTTCGCGTTTTTACCGCGACCACGGGCATGAACATGAAAGAGCTTGCCGCCAACGCCGGGGTCAAGTACACCACGCTGGTTGAGACGACCACAGGCCGCTGCGCTGGCATCGAGCTGATTCCCAAGGTCAGGGAGTACATGCAGAACTACGGGGAGGAGAACGCCTGATGAAAACCACGCAGACCACGGCCCGCACGGCCCGCGAGATGTTCTACTTCGTGGATGATGTGCAGAGGATGCTCGGCTACTCCCGCTCCAAGAGCTACAAGATCATCAAGCAGCTCAACGACGAGTTGGAGGCGCAGGGCAAGATGGCCTTTGAGGGCCGGGTCAATAAGAAATACTTTGATGCCCGCGTGGGCATCGAGAGCTAAGGGGGCGCGATATGAAGCAGAAGATCATCACGGTAACGCTGCACAAGCAGCCGCCGCGCCGCGGTGTGTGGGCCTATGTTCTGACCTACATCCGCATGACGATCATCGTTCTGGCCTGTTCGCTGACGGCTGGCAGCGTGGATGTGGCGGTCAGGATCGCGGCATCCAGAGGCGGCACGGTGGGCGGCGAAATTTTCCTGCCGCTGATGGCCCTGTTCCTGATCTACGTCGGCACCCAGCTTAAAAACTGGACAAAGCAGATTTTGGAGGTGCTGATGCAGTGAGCGTTCGCAGATGGTACTTCCAGCGCGGAACCTGCTACGAAGAATTCAATGTTCTGTATGACAACGGCAGGTTCATGCTGGTGCAGAACCGGGAAACAAAGGCTTTTTCTTTCGGTCTTTGTGAGGACTTTGGAACGCTGTTCGGGTTCCCGGTAAACTGGTCTTGCCTGACGAAAGATCAAGCAATCGAGCTTTTACGGGGGTTGATTCGCATTGACAGCGTCAATCCTGAATTGGATGCGATCTGGAAAAAGCAATACGGGTACACCGAGTCGGAACAGTGGCAAGCAATGATCGAGGCCGTTTCAAGGGTTGCAGACTGAATCGGCCACACAAATTTTAGGAGGCGTTTTATGAACTACTACGAAATCAACGAGGACACGGCCCGCCGCGCCAAGCAGATGCGCAGCTTCGACGACTACTGCGAGGGCAGCGCCACATGGCACTACCGCAACCGCTGCGACGAGGCCGCCGCGCTGGCAGAGCAGGTCAAGGCCGAGCGCTGCAAGACGGCGGCCCAGCGGGAACACATCGACTATCTGCTGAATCGCTATTGCAAGGTACTGGCCGAGGCCACCAACAAGGACAACGAGATCGGCACACGCTGCCCGTCCGTTATGATCTCCGGCGGCGGTAATTTCCCCGTCGCCAAGAAAGAGAAACAGATTGCGGCGTGGGAGAAGAACGCGGAGCGCTACGGGTATGCGGACAGCATCCTCAACCAGATTCGCTACTACGCCGCGGTGGTCAAGTCCGACGACCCGGAGGCTCTGCCCGTGCTGAAAGCCCAGCTTGACGAGCTAACGGCCATGCAGGAGAAGATGAAAGCCGTCAATGCCTACTTTCGCAAAAACATGACCTTGGACGGCTGCCCCGATCTGCTGCCGGAGGAGCGCAAGGAGATCGAGGAACTGTGGGAGCGCGGCATCCGCATCCATGCACCGTACCCGTACTATCACCTGACCAACAACAATGCAGCGATCAAGCGGCTACGCACACGCATCGAGCATTTGGAGACGGTCAAGACCATGCAGGTAGAGCATCATGGGTACACCTACAAGGAAAATGCAGAGGCTATGCGGGTGCAGTTGATCTTCCCCGACAAGCCGGACGACGAAACCCGCACCTTGCTGAAAAGCGAGGGATTCCGCTGGTCGCCGCGGTACGGTGCATGGCAGCGGCAGCTCACCCCGGCAGGTAAGATGGCGGCCCGCCGCGTGATGAATAAGCTGGATGAACAGGAGGCAGCAGAATGAGTAGCATCGCAAGACTGGAAACCACCTACGCCTACAACAAGCAGAAAGTGGTGATCGACGTAGCCGACCTGATGAACACCGAGGGTTATTACGAGGCAATCGCCATGTCGCCGGATGGGCGCATCGAGTACGAGGTGATGCACACCAAGGACAGGCAGGAGGCGCTTGACGCTTTCGAGCTGTACAAGCTGCGGGCGCAGGGCGGCTACCCGGAGGGCGTTTACACCAAAGAGCAGTGGCACAAGGATGGTTCATTCAATGCTTTCCCGGGTCAGGAGGTCAGCCGGGAGGTCTACGATGAAATGCTGGACGTTCTGCCGCCGTTGTCGCTTCCCATCGAGCTGCGGAACAGAGGCTTTAATGGCTTCATGGTGGGCGAACCCAAGAGCAGCAACAGCAAGGGTCTGACGTTTGATACGTTCGTTCGCATGGGCTGGCGCTGCTACTACCAAGGGGCGCTGAACGCGGATCGCGGCGAGTACGAGGGCTGACCCGTTCAGCATCATCATTATATCCCGAAAAGGAGTGATTTTGCGTGTCAATGGTTATCACAAAAAAGCCTCCCGAATATCTACGGGAGGCAAGAATCAGGGCCGGATATGTCAACCGCGGCACGGCAGCAATGGTCGTCCCGTATTCGCCCGAAACTATCGGGCGGCACGAGCGTGGGGACATCGAGATGGAGCCGGAGGACGCAGTGGTCTACGCGGACTGCTATAACGAGCCGGGCATCATGGCCCGCTATTGTGCAACCTGCCCGGTGGGCCAGCGCATGGGCAAAAAGCTGGTTGATAGGCCGCTGCCGTTCGCTACGCTTCGTGTGCGCCGTCTGATTCACGATGCGCAGGATGTGGCAAGCCGTCTGGAAGAAATCGCTTTTGACGGCGTAATCGACGACACGGAACGGCAAGATTTTGAATCGGCGCTGTCGTTCCTGCGCGATCTGGAATCCAGCATTCAAGAACTGATCGTCACAGGCACGGCAACGGACACAAAAAAAGAGCCGCCCCTCGGTTGCAACGAGGAACGGCAATGCAGTAAGCGCTCAACTACTACACCCACATCTTACAGCATGGCGGGTGATTTGTCAAGGAGGAATCCCTAAATGATCTATCAGTTGAACAAGTACCCCGCCGACAGGTACAACGTGTTGGTTCCCGTGACTACCTTGCAGGCAGAAAGCAACCTGCAAAAGATCACGGTTTCGGAAGTCCAGCTCGATACCCGACAGAGCTACGACAATAAAGGCCCAAGCAAGGACATCTATTTCGAGAAGTCCAGCAACGCTTATGCGATCACCAAGGTGGCCGGCATGAAGCTGGCCGCCGCTGCCAACATCTCCATTATCTCCACCACGCCGGGCCGCACAGAGGGCTGCCAGCGCTGCATTGAGATGGCGCGGGTCACGGGCAAGCCCGCCGTGTGCGGAACCTGCCCGCACACCTACGACGTGGCTGTGACGGTCACGATCAGAGTGCCGGAACCATCCGGCGGTTTTCGCATCATGTCGGCCACTAAGGAGATCGACTGCGTTCTGACATCCCAGAGCATGACGGACGCGCAGTACAAGCGGTTCTTGCCGCACAGAACGGCAATGGCAGAAAGTAAGGCGTTCATGCGCGCAATTCGCGCGGCGCTGGGCCTTGCCGGAACCTACAATCTGGACGACCTGAAAAAGCCGTTCATCGTGGCCCGCATCGTTCCGAATCTGGATGCGCCGGAGATCAAAAACGCCGTTGCCAACAGCTACTTGCAGAGCATGGGCCTGTTGTTTGAGATGCCGGATGCAAAACCGCAGATCGCGGCACCTGCGCAGCCGAAACAGGTTGTGCAGCCGTTCCCGGACGAGGACGGCATGACGCCGCCGCCGCAGGAATTTCCCCCGGAGCCGCAGGAGCCGGAACCGCAGCAATGGCAGCCAGCACCGCCGCCCGTCGCGGCACAGCCCCGGCAAATTGCCCCGGCAGCACAGCCACGGACCGCGCCGCTGGTCTGCGCGGATTGCGGCCAGATCATCCAAGACACGCCGATGCGTAACGGCGGCACATTCAAGGCGGCCAGCATCGCGGAATACAGCAGCAAGGCATACGGACGGGTGCTGTGCATTGAGTGCCAGCACAGAGCGAACAGGAGATAAGCTATGATTAAGATTTTACATACGGGCGACATCCATCTGGGCAGCCTGACCGGGCCGGAGAAGAACGGTATCAACCTGCGCCGTGAGGACACGCTGCGCTGCATGGACGAGATCGTGCAGACGGCCCGTGAGGAACGGCCAGACCTGACGATCATTGCGGGCGACCTGTTCAACCGCTCCCGCGTGTGGGCCGATACGGCGCTGGACGATGTGCGGGATGCTGTGGAGCGTCTGCTGCGCCCGCTGTGCGAGTGTTCCGGCCATGTGGTACTGCTGTTCGGTACGGCCAACCACGACAATCCCAAGGCGTTTGAAAACATTTTCACAGTGACCAACGACCTTGAAAACCTGAATGTCGATACAGCCCCGGCATTATACCGACTGCGCTGCAACGACGGTAGCTGGGTGCAGATTATGTCGGTTCCCGGCTTTGATAAGGGCCGTCTGCGCACATTCTGCCCCGGCATGGATAAGGAGGCCGAAAACTTCAACGCGACGGCGCTTATCAATGACACGATCATGGGCCTTGCGGGCAGATGCGACAAGGACATCCCCACCATCCTGACCGCCCACTACACCGTGGCCGGGGCCGAGGCAGACAACGGCAGCACATTCCTTGCGGGGCAGGATGTTGTGGTGCTGCCCGCCACCATCGACGCGGCAGGGGTTGATCTGGCCTGTCTGGGCCACATCCACCGCCCGCAGAAGATCGCTTGCAACACGCCCGCCTATTATTGCGGGTGCATCAACGAGCTTACCTTCAACGACGAGGCTACCCGCCACGGCTTCTATATCCACACGATGGACGGTCACGGCATCGTCAAGAGCGAGTTTCACGAGCTGGAAAGCAGCCGCAAGCATTACACGATGCGCATTGACCGTCCGCAGATCATGCAGTTTATCGCGGACGGAACTCTGAATATCGCCGCCGATCAGGTTTACGGCAAGATCGTTCGTGTGCGCTATTCCTGTACCAGCGAGGAGGAAAAGGCACTGAACAAGGCCGAGCTTCAGCAGAAGCTCATGCAGATGGGCGCGTTCTATATCTCCGACATTTTACCGGAGGATGTGGAGGAACTGGATGCCAAAGATCAGTTGACCGAGCATGACGGCCCGACGGAGGCATTGAGCCGCTGGCTTGACCTGAATAATGTGGAGCCGTGGCAAAAAGCCCGCCTGATGGAGCTTGCGGCGCCAATCATCGCTAAGGCAGATCACGGCATGGACGACGGCCACAGCACCGGGGCGTTCCTGCCGATCAGCATCGAGGTCAAGAACTACCGCAGCTACACGGACGCGGCGTTCAGCTTCGAGCCTGTTCACATGGCGATGGTCAACGGAGCGAACGGCGTGGGCAAATCCTCGCTGTTTATGGACGCGATTGCCGACTGCCTGTACGAGCAGACCCGCAAGGAGGACATCGGCGGCTGGGTGCGCGAGGGTACAAAGAGCGGTTCGATCATCTTCACCTTTGCAATGGGCGAAAAGAAATACCGCGTCGTGCGCACCCGCACCGCGTCTGGCCGCGGCACACTGGCCCTGCAATGCTTCAATGCGGAAAATCAGGGGTGGGCCGACGGCTCCGACACCACTATGCGCCTGACGCAGACCAAGATCGAGCGGCTGCTGGGCATGGACTGCAATACGTTCTGCTCCATCGCGCTGATTCGGCAGGATGCCTACGGCCTGTTTCTGGATGCGGATTCTGACCGCCGCATGGAGGTTTTGAGTGCCCTGTTGGGCCTTGACCTCTATAACCGCATGGCCGAGATCACCGCCGCGGAAAGCAAGGAACAGCGCCGCACGATTGCCTCCGCTAAAGACATGCTGACCGTCTACACGGACGAGATCGCCCACAAAGAGGAGTTGCAATCTGCGCAGGATGCTGCGAAAGCCAAGATTGCAGAGGCTGAACAGCAGATCGCGTCCGCGGACAAACTGATCGCTGCCGCCAAGGCAAAACAGGCCGCCTACGATACGATCATGCAACAGATCACCAGCCGCGGGGTGGAAATCTCCGAGTGTGACGATCAAATCGCCGCCAAGAGTGCAACGGTGCAGAATCTCCTCACCGTCAAGATTCCGGCAGCCCATCAGGCGGCCAGCGGCGAAAAGCTGGCGCGGGAGGCTTCGGAGGCCCTGCCCGCGCTGCGTGACCGGGAGCGTGAGCTGATTCCCGCCGACGAACGTTGCAAGGCACTGCTTGCGGAAAGCGATCAGCTCAGCAAACGGGCCGAACAGCGCGTAGCCTTGCATCCTCAGTTGAACGAACAGCGGCAAAAGGCAGAACAGATCGTTGCTATGAAAGATCAGGCAAAGGCTGACGAGGCCGAGCTGGCGCAGATCGCCCAGCGGTGCGCGGAGCTGGATGTCAAAATCCAGCGGGCCGACGAACTGGCAAAGCAGGTTGAAACCGCCAAGATGAAGCTGACGGAAGCGATCTACGACGCTAAGGAAAAGGAAGAAGCAATTCAGCGAAAGATTGACGATGCCCGCAATGCGGCCAAGCGGCTTGAACTGGCAAAATGCCCCATGGAGGGGGAGGCAACCTGTGTTTTTCTGGCCTCTGCCACGGAAGCGGCCCGCCAGATCGGCGATCTGGAATACCAGTTGCAGGTGCGGAAATCCCAGAACGACACAGCGATCAAGAGCCGCCGCGTGATTGTGAACGAAACGCAAGCAGCGCTGGATGCGCTGAACAATCCTCGCAATGAGCGTGGCGCACTGGAATTGCGCCGTAGCGCCCTGTATTCTTCCATGATTCGCATGGAGGCGGTGGAGGCTGCGCAACAGCAGCTCAAAGAGATTGCCCAGAGACAGGCGGAAATCGTCAACGAAACCTTTGCAGACAGAAAGCGCATGAATGAAATCAGCGCAGTTATAGAGAGTCTTTCCGGTGCAATGGAAGAACTGAAAGCTCTGCAAGGCAAGATCAAGCAGACCGAGATGCTGGCGGCCAAGCTGCCGGAGGCTGTGGAGGCCCGCGAAAAGGGCGCAGCCATGAAAGCAGATGCCAACCGCTTGCAGCAGGAGGTTCTCGATCTGGCCCGTCGTAAAGATCGGCTACTGGAAGAAAAAAACAGCCTGATGCAGAGCTTGCCGGGTCTGGATGATACCAGTGATCTTGAACGTGGCCGCAATAATGCGGCACAGGTTCAGCGCCTCGCCACGATCAGCCTCGGGTCCATCTCGGCCAAGCTGGAACGCATCGCGGATGCGGAGGAAAAGGCCGCCGACCTGCGCGAGACGATCAAAAAGACCGCAAAGCTGCTGGACGATTATCGGGTGCTTACACAGGCGTTCAGCCTTGACGGCATCCAGTACATGATTGTGCGCGGCGTTGTGCCGGAGATCATGCGGCGCAGCAATGATATTCTGGCGGCCATGACGGGCGGCAGGATGGCGGTAGACATCCGCACCGAGCGTGAGCTGAAATCCACAAAGCAGATCGTCAATTCGTTGGAGGTCTGGATTTCCTCAATCAACGGCGGGCATCGCCCGTACCAGAGTCACAGCGGCGGCGAAAAGGTAAAAATCGCGCTGGCCGTCACGCTGGGGCTGGCAGATGTCAAGGCGCACCGCGCCGGGGTGCAGATCGGTATGCTGCACATCGACGAACCGCCGTTCCTCGACGCTGCCGGAACCGAGGCATACGCGGACGCGCTGCTCAACATGGCACAGCGCAATCCCAATATGCGAATTTTGGCGATCAGCCACGACCCAACCATGAAAGCGCGTTTCCCGCAGACAATCACTGTGGAGGCGGGGGAGAACGGCAGCACCGCCTATATGGAGTAACACAGCGCCGCAGATACAGGGGGAGGGCTGATGAATTATCTGCTTGAAATAAATGCTTTCGAGCGAAAAATGAGAGAAAGCCCTCTCCCGATTGCGGCGCAGTTGATGTGGTACAAGCTGATGCAGTTCTGCAACGGGCTACGCTGGCCGGAGACGTTTCAACTGGACACGGCCCGCCTGTCGGAGCTGATGGTTGGTTCGTCAAAGCACACCGTCATAGAGGCACGGCGGGCGCTGATCGAGGCGGGGTTTCTGGAATTTAAGCCGGGAAGTAAGAAATGTCCAAGCACCTACAAGCTGATCTCACAGATCAGCGTCGAGCCTGTGGAGCCGGAACCGCTGCCGGAGGAGCCGACAGATACCGAGTTTCTGGAAGTGGACGGCGGCAGCAACGACATTCGGTGCTACTTCGGGTTTACCGAGGACACCGAGGCCGAGCTGCACAAAATCGCGTCACTGCTCTATCAGGAATTTTTGCCGGACAAGCGGCCCAGTGCGGACGACGAGCGCCGTGTGTTCCTGTACTGCATGGAGCAGATCGGACAGGGTGCAGACCGCAAAATTGAGTTCCCGGAGCGCCGCAAGGAGCTGCTGGCCTATGCGTTTGGCGTGGCCCGCACCAACGGTAGCCTGAATTGGGGCTATATCGACGGTATATATCGCAATTTCCATGAGAGGGGCATTCAGACTGTGGAGGATGCCTACAGGTATGATGGATTGAGGGCAAAGAAAAATGGACTACAAGGATAAAATCAAAAAGCTGCTGGCGCTGGCCGAAAGCCCTAACGAGAACGAGGCGCAAGCGGCGCTGCTGAAAGCGCGGCAACTGATGGCAGAGCATAAGATCGGAGAGGCCGATTTGGAGGAGCCGGAGGACAAAGAGATACTGCACAAGCGCACCTCGGTCACATTCTCCAAGCGCCGCGACGGCTGGATCGGCAATCTGGCCGTGGTGATCGCAGAAAACTACTGCTGTATGGCGTCGGTTTGCCACTACAAGGGCAAGCAGACCTACACGGTGCAGCTGAACGGCTTTAAGAGCGACGTAGAAATTTGTGAGCGCGTCCTGCTGTTCGCTGTGGAGTTTGTTCGAGGCAAAAACAAAATGCGTCAGTGGAGCGATAACTACCCCTACTCACCCAAGGAAAAGTTGGCGATCTGCAACGCATACGGGGAGGGCTTCACATCAGGGCTGGACGAAAAATTCGACAAGCAGAGCCGCCAGCAGGCGGTATATGCGCTGGTTCTGAAAACGCCGCAGAAGGTCAAGGATTCCTTGAAAGATTACGGCACGTTGAAAGCTGATTTCACCCCCACGCTGGACGGCATAGGCTACGTCGCAATGTCGGACATGGCCGCACGGCACGGAGAGGGTCTTTACGACGGCAGAAATTTTGATGTGAGGGAAAAGTTGGAGGCGTAAGGCATGGACAATCAGAGCAACGAAATTTTCAAAATCCCGGCCCGCCGCTGCTCTGTGTGCGGTGGCCTGTTGACGAGCGACAAGTCCATCCGGGAGGGCTGCGGCCCGGCTTGTAAGCTGAAACGCAAACGCGCCGCGGAGGCGCATGAGGCCGCCAAGAATCAGTGCAGCCTCTTTGATATGGAGTACATCGAGGAGATAAAAAATGAATCTTCACAAGACTAAGATAGATTGGGCAACCCACACATGGAACCCGGTCACGGGATGCTTGCACGACTGCGAATACTGCTACGCCCGCCGCTTCATCAGCAGGTTTGCGCCACATGCCTGTGAGCGCCCATCGGAACCGATCAAGAAGTTGGACGGCCTGTCCTGCTACCAGATCGACCACCCGGCGCGGCTGTTGGACGAGCGCGGAGACTATGTGCGCTCCACGCCCTATCCGAAAGGTTTCGAGCCGATGATAAGCACCTACACGCTGGACTATCCGGCCAAGCGGAAGATTCCGTCCCGCATTTTCGTTTCCAGCATGGGCGACCTGTTCGGTGTGTGGGTGCCGGATGAATGGATTGAACAGGTGTTCGAGGCGGCCAAGGCGGCCCCGCAGCACAAGTACCTGTTCCTAACCAAAAATCCGAAGCGATACTACGATCTGGCCCGTTGCGGGAAACTGCCCGGGGATAAAAATTTCTGGTACGGCACTACGGTTACAAAGGGTGGCACTGCATGGCAATGGTGCGGGGAGTGGTCGATGCCGAAAGCATGGCACACGTTCCTAAGCATCGAGCCGCTGCTGGATGATGTGACGATCTGGCTTGAAAACGGCGGCTACTACCCTGACTGGCTGATCGTGGGTGCAATGACAGGCCCGGGCAGCAAAGATCATCAGCCGCGGCGCGAGTGGGTGGAGCGTCTTGTCAACTATGCGCGGGAGCGCAATATCCCGCTGTTCATGAAAGGCAACCTCAAAGCAGTGTGGGGCGACGATCTGATTCAGGAATACCCGCCTGAACTGCTGTAAACGGGGTGCAGTAAATGCGCTATAAAATCTACTGCGAGGCACCCGCAGACCGTGATGCACTGGTTACAATCCTCGCCAAGAACGGCTACACCGTAAGAATCAGCAAGGAGCAGAAAACCAAAAATTCACGCTACACCTACTACATCGAGTATTGGAGGGAAGATCGAGATTGAAAAAGAAAAACTGGCAGAAAACGCCGGATGAAAAGGCGATTCATCAACAGGCCGTCAAAATCCGCAAAATGACCGATCAGCAGATTGTGGAACGGTTGGAAAGCAGCGCGAAGGTCAGCGCCGATCAGCGACGCGCCGTTATCAACGAGGCGCTGGACGCTATCGCAGTGCGGGATGAAAACGGAGATCGCGTCAGCGACATCACCATCCGCAAGATCAGAAAAATCTTGCAAGGCAAGGGGCTGCTGTGATGCGCAGGAAAAGAGCGCACAGGATGCGCGTTCTGGAAATGCCGGAGGATGATCTGCACGTCAGAATCCCGGTTCCCATTGGCAAGACGGTATACCGGGTGCATCCGAACCCGGCTTGCCACTACGGCGTGAGAGCGGCAGAGAGGGCCGTTTTCGGGCGCGTTATCACACCGAGGTATGTTGTTACCCCTGTGCCGTTCGCTGTTGAGATGATGCGCGAGTGGAACCGCACGGTGTTTGCGCGTGTGCTGGACGCGGAAAGGAGAGCAAAATGGTTGATCGCAAAGTCGCAGGACTAAAAAACAAGGTGAACGGCGCGTTCTTCGAGGACATCATCAATCAGGCTTGCGATTTCTACCGTGTGCGCGGCGTAGCTGACATCGAGAAAACGCCGGAGCCTGTGCGCCTGATAAAGCCGATCAAGGGCAAGTCGGGTTACTTCGTGGCCGTCCATAACGAGGCTGCGCAGGTGGACTACAAAGGTTTTCTGCGCGGCGGCCAGGCAGTGGAGTTTGAAGCAAAATTCACCGATACGGGCCGCATGAAATTCGAGCGCGTGACCCCAAACCAACAGGCCCGGCTCCGGCGGGCGCAGGAGTTTGGCGCGGTTTCGTTCGTGATCTGCTGCTTCGGCGGGGTGCAGTTTTATCGCATCCCGTGGCCGGACTGGCAGGAGATGAAAACGGTGTTCGGCAGGAAATTTGTCACGCCGCAGGACTTAAAAGCCTACGAGATCAGGTTCCGCGCTCCGGGGGCTTTGATGTTTCTGGACGGCTACTATGACGAATGATCGGGTGCAGCCTGTGAAATTTGAGGTTTACGACGCGGCAGGCCGCAGGATGTTTCACACGGAATATGAAAGCTGTCTGCCGACGGAAAAAGAAATTCTGGCTATGAGGGCAGCCGGGTATAAATGCTACATGGACGGGCGAGTTTACCCGCCAAAAAGGGGGAATGCAAAATGACGGATGCAGAAATGTGGATGCACATAGATAAGCTACGCAGCACGGCCAGTCAAGTGACGATGTGGTGCGGCATCATTGCGCTGCATCAGGAGGATGGCATCGGAAAAGACCGCCTGAATAAGCTGACGCAGGGCATCATGGATGCCGAGAACGCAGCGGCCTTGCAGATCGTGGAGCTAGGCATGGCCGAGGCAAGCAGGAGGCTGCAACGCGAAATGCACGGCATCTGCGAAATCTCGTTTCATGTGCCTTACGTCAAGCGGCCCAAGAAGCATCAGGAGTTAAAAGACCAGATGGAAAAGGACGCGGCGGCTACATTCGGTTGGCTTGTGCTTGCCAAGGCGATGCACAAAACCTACGGTTACGGAAAAGATCGCCTTGCCCGCCTGTACAAGAACACACAGGAAAATTACCGTCAGTTTGTTGTCTGGTATGCGGAAGATGAAAGCTGGGCCTACGAAAAGCTGCGCCAGTGCATTGCGCGGGCCTTGCAAGAGGAGATCGTGGTCGTGCCGGACAACTACGGAGAGCTGACCTTTACGCTGGCATCAGAACAGCAGGAGGCCGCGCGGCAGATCAAAACGCAGGTGTTCAACGAGATGGCCCGCCGCAACAGCAAAAAGCAGGTTTGCCCGCTGCTCTCCGAAAAGGAAATGCAGCGCCGTTGCCGGGAGGTACAGAAACAAATTTTCGGAGGTATGAATTGAACAATAGAGAGATCGAACAGACCCGCTGCCAGATGTGCGCGGAGCATGGCAGTTGTAACCCGAAATGCTCGCTCTGGGTACTGCGTGAGCATGGCAAAACATGCACATGGAGCGTGTTTGCACACATCGGCTGGGCCGAGCAGAAAATGAAAGAGTGGAGGGCCAAGCATGAAAAATCTGTTGGAGCTTAAAAGGTTCCAGATCAAGGGCAGCCGCGTCAACCAGATTTACCCCTTGACGGAGCATAGCGGTGCGTTTCGGGTTTACATCGGCGGCAGATCGTTCGATGTGATCGCCAGCGTGGACGAGGGAGGCGGCGAGGCGTGGGAACATGTCAGCGTGTGCCGCCCACACAGCGACAAGCTGCCTACATGGGAGAAAATGTGCGCGGTCAAGGATATGTTCTTTGAGCCGGAGGAGGAATGCGTTCAGTTCCACCCCAAGAAAAGCAGCTATGTAAACATCGCCCAAAACTGCTTGCACATCTGGCGGCCTGTGGATGGCGTACTCTACATGAAATCGCCCTACAAGGAGGAAATTTGCAATGGCAATGAAAACTAAATTTATCAATATTCGCATCCGTGAGAGCAACGACGGCGAACCGTCTTGCTTCGACATCGAAGCGGGCGGCTCTCTGGACGACATTCTGCACATGCTGTGCGGCGGTATGGATGCCATTGTTACACAGTTTTGCGCCGAAGATGGCGATGCAAAAATGCGAAAAGACATGCTGCGCAGTGTAGCAATGGAGATTTTGAGCCTTGCGGATGCGGGCGGCGCTATTCACGATGCCGTAATGATTAAGATTCCCAGAAAGGGTGAAAACAATGGATAATTTGATTCTCGACCCGAAGATCAGGTCGATGCTGGAAGAAGCGTTCCCGAAATGCTTCATCAATATGCGGTTGGAGTTGGTCGTCTATCCGCTTAGAAACACATGGGTTCCGCTGGATGGGGTGCAGACCATCGACGAGTTGCGGGCGCGGGTGATCGAATATCTCAGCCGTGAGGCGTTCAAGGGTGGCAGCAACCGAAGCCAGAATTACCACCTGCACGGCATCAACAAGGTATGCGGCATGTCGTTCAGCCGGGAGTCGATGGAGTTTATCTACTGCGAGCTGGGCAACGCCGTGAACCCTAAGCTGTGCCGCAGGTTTGTGAGCGAGATGGACTGCAACCTGAACAAGCTGCAACGCGCAGTGCTGGAAATGCGAGGCGTGAGAAATGGACCTTACTAAGTTTTGCCCGATCATGTCCAGACGCGGGTTCGGCCTGTGCATGAGAGAACGCTGCGCATGGTGGAGCGAATGGGGCCGCTGCTGCTGCATCCCCATGCTGGCCGAGACTCTATGCGATCAGGCCGCGCAGGATTGCGTATATGCGCCGGACATTCAGCCGGATGGTGAAAAAGAGGCAACGTGAGTTGTTATGCGCGGCACAATTCAGAAAAAGGAGACAGGATCATGGCCTTTAACGATTTGACCCCCGATGATCGGGAACATGCAAAGATGGAAAACGGAAAGAACAAGCGCCCTGCCGAACGCCTGCGCTGTGAAACTTGCCTGTATTGGGAGGATTTCAACGGCGTATGCTTTTGCGGCGCAAGCCCCTATTGTGCCGACTTCACGGACGGCGATGACGGTTGCTGCTATTGGCAGAAAAAAGAATCCATTGCCCAGGCGGATACGGAGGTGGAATAATGGCGATCAGCAAAAAGACTCGCCTTGCTGTGTATGAAAAATACGACGGCCACTGTGCCTACTGTGGTCGTGAAATCCGTTACGAGGATATGCAGGTTGACCACTTTAAGCCGCAACGCGCGTGGAACGCGCAGGATTGCGGTACGGACGACATCGAGAACCTGATGCCGAGCTGCCGGATGTGCAACCATTACAAGAGAGCGCACAGTCTTGATGTGTTCAGACAGTACATCGCATCCATCCCGGCCAAGCTGCGCAAGAACTACATATACAAGATCGGCGTGATTTACGGCAATGTACTGGAAAATCCCAAGGAGATCAAATTTTATTTTGAGAAAGTGAGGGATAAAGGATGCTGACCCTGCCCATCAAACAGGAATGGTTCGACATGATCTGCCGGGGCGAGAAGCGGGAGGAGTACCGCGAGGTCACGGAGTATTGGCGAAAACGCATCGACTCGGCCAGAACCCTTTACTACAAGCAATACAAGGAAATTTTCGAGGTTAAAATCCGCGCCGGGTATAACTCGAAAGCGCCAACAGCAACCTTGCGGGTACATCTGGCTTTTGGCAAGGGGGTGCAGGAATGGGGTGCAGAGCCATATAAAGACTACTACATCCTGCAAATTCTTGAAGTACAGAAGATCGAAAATTGGAGTCAGGAGGCATCAAAATGAATACGATGGTAGGTTGCCCCATCCCCGGCGCAAGCCAGCCGAGAAAATCCGTGCGGCCCGTTGACGCGAACGGCATATTGCGTTCGGTAGACATGAGCGGCTGCGCCTACGACGGCAGCGAATATCAAGCATATAAAGCTGGTGTCGAATATGTGCGCGGTCTGATTGAGGATGCGCCAACCATCAACCCGAAGAAAAAAACGGTTCTTTGTGGCTTTGGTCATATTGACACACGATTGGAGGAAATGTAATGAAAAATCGAAAGGCTTTTGTGAAATGGGCGCGGCCTTACTTGAAAAAGAAGAATGTGGCCACTATGACAAAAAAGAGAGCTATTAAAATCATTATGGCAGCCACTTGTTGCGGTAACAGACGATGGGCCGAAGATATGTTTGTGGATGCGAAAAGCAAAATTGCCGGAAAGCCACGCAACGTCGATGTCTGCTACCGTGTGATCTGCTGTATCTACAACATCAGCAACAGGCCCGAATACGAAAAAAGCACGTCACTGATGGCGCACTCGATTGTGACGCAGTTAAAAGATCTGTACGGGCCCGGAGTTGGTGGAAAATTGATTGATGATTTGGGGAAAAGGACATGCTGATAAATGACCATCCGCGCTGTGGCAGGTGCAAATACTGGAAAGCAATGCGGTGCATAAACCCGGAAAGCAAGATGTATGAGTTCCAGAGGTTCCAGCGTGCAGATGGAAAATGTAAACTCTGGGAAGATGGCAGCGGACTTTTTGATGATTTTGATGATGAAGATGACAGCGATTGCAAGGATGGTGAAATAATGACTGAACGTGAAACCGCACAGAGCGCGGCAAGATCTTACAGACGGGCTATGCTCGGCAATGTGTACAGGCACTTCAAGGGTGCAACCTATGTTGTGGACGGCATCGCGGTACATAGCGAGTCGGCGGAGCTGATGGTGATTTATCACAGGGTTGGTGACCCTGCAAAACAGTGGGCGCGGCCCCTTGAAATGTTCCTGTCGCCCGTGGATAAGCAGAAATACCCGGATGCAACGCAGGAAAGGCGCTTCGAGGTGCTGACCGATGAAAACAAGTGAACATTGCCCGCACAAAGCGGATTGCCCGGCCCGCGGCCAGTGCGACACCTGCGCACACGGGGTACAATACGCCAAAATGGCGAAGATCATCAAGCGGCAGGGAAAAGAGCTGCGCCGCCTGAAATCCGGAAAGAGTGCATCAAAATGAGCAACATCGGAATCAATATGTGCCAGGTTACCTGTAAAACCTGCTATTAGTGGAAATTCAACTTAGAACTCGAACTCATTTTTGAAATCACTGGTTTATGGAGCTGGTTTTAGAAACAAATTCTTGTTTTTGAAGGCATAAAGTTGAATTTGATTTCGTTTAGATCGGATGCGGACATTTTTGTCACAGCCGCCGAAGGAGCGATAGAGATGACAACATATCACGACAAACGGTTAAAACCGTGCAAAACCTGCGGGGTAAAACCTGTTCTTGAGCATTGGAGCAGCGGCGGGCCTATGTTCGCTGTAAGATGTGACAATCCAGACAGGCCGAATTCATGCGATTTGGCATTTAATTATTCAAAATGCCGAAATCCTCAAGAAGCGATAAAACGATGGAACGAATATCAGGAGGAAAAACACGGCTTAGTCCATAGAGAAAAGAGAGACGTTAAGGACAGGATGCCACAGCCGCCGGAAGGAGAATGATTATGAGGCAATTTGAAATATCTTGCTCACGATGCGGTAAACGAAAGCGCGTCAGATGGGATAATTTCATTAAAACCACTTATTCATGGAAAAGCGGAGGCGGTACGCTTATTTGTCCAGAGTGCGCTCTAAATTGCAACACGATCACTTCAAGAGACCAGACTATCGAAAATATGGTGTTACGGTTTTTTGAAGCAACAGAGCCGTGGAAAGGAGAATGATTATGAAGTGCAGGGGATGCCCTGTCAATGGAGACTGCATAAAGATGTCTGGCAATTGTAAAGCTTGCTGGCTTGATTGGCTCCATCAGCCAGCGGAGGGGGAAACAGGAGAATGAATAACACGCCGTGCTGGAAGTGTAAGAAACGATCTGATGGCTGCCACAGCGAGTGTGCCGACTATAAAATTTTCCGATGCGAGGTTCAGGCCATCCGGGAATACGAGCGTAAATTCTTTTCGTCCATCGACAGCATGAACTTGACCCATGGGCAGCAAGTAAAAAATCGCAACAAAAAGTACAAAGGAGGAAATCAGTAAGAAGATGGCCCTTGTGACAAAGAGATGTGCGCAATGCGGCGAGGAGATGCACAATGTTTACCCCAGCAAAAGGTACTGCCCACGCTGTATGAAAGAGCGGGCAAATGAGATTTCCAGAGCTTACTACGAAAAGCACAAAAATGATAAGCCTAAGCCGGAACGCCCAAAAAGGAAGAAAATCCACAAGAAAAAAAGTCTGTCAAGGTGTGCGCTGGAAGCCTATATGCTCAACATGAGTTACGGCAACTATGTAGCGCAGGGCCTAGACAAAGAGGAGGTAGACATCGAGCTATGAACACAGAGATCATGTTTTCCAGCAAAACGGATATGTGGGCCACACCGCAGGATTTTTTCGATATGCTGGATTCGGAGTTTGGGTTTACCCTTGATGCCTGTGCTGTGCGCGAGAACGCAAAGTGTGCAACCTATTACACGCCGCAGCAAGACGGCCTCTCGCAGCCGTGGCCCGGGCGCGTGTGGTGCAATCCACCCTATGGCCGGGAGATCGGGCGCTGGGTGAAAAAGGCATACGAAACGGCTGCGGGGGGGGGATTTGTCGTAATGCTACTGCCAGCGCGAACAGATACAAAATGGTTTCACGATTACATCTACGGAAAATCGCAGATCAGATTCATAAAAGGACGCCTGAAATTCGGAGGCTGCCAAAATGCAGCACCGTTTCCCAGCATGGTAGTAATTTTTGACGGAAAGGACAAAAGAGTATGAGCGTTGAAAAACTGAAAGTATTAAAGCTGCTGCCGGAGGCAGAGCTACCCACCTACGGTACGCCGGGGGCCGCGGGCCTCGACCTGTACGCGGCAGAGGACGTGACGATTATACCGGGTCAGACAGTAAAAGTCAGAACGGGCCTCGCCTTTGAAATTCCGGCGGGCTACTACGGGGCCTTGCACATCCGCTCCGGCATCTCCACCAGCGGGCCGCTGATGCTGGCAAACGGCGTGGCTGTGATCGACAGCGACTACCGCGGCGAGTTGATGGTTCCTCTGTACAATCGGCCAAGCTACATCGTCACACGCGGAGAAGCGGGCGAGGATTTCGTCACAAAGCCAACGGCTGCGCTTGACATTACCCCAGTTTGCATCAGCAAGGGTCAGCGCATCGCACAGATTCTGATCCTGCCCGTGCAGCATCCGGCAATCGTGCAGGTGCAGCAGCTCTCCGACACACAGCGCGGCAACGGCGGCTTCGGCAGCACGGGGAGGTAGAAAGATGGATGATTTCATCAAGGGCCTGAAACTGCTACTGGCACTGCTGGGCAATGTGCTGTTCGGCGCGGCGGCTCTGCTGATTATTGCGGCGGCGCTGATCTTCACCGGGCTTGCGATCTGGAAAATCGCAATAATCGCTGCCGAGCTTTTCAAAATTGACATGTGAGGCGCGGCATGAAGAAGAAAAAGCAGGAGATCAGGATTCACCTTGATATGAGTTTGCAGCAAGCGCAGATTATCAGCGAGGCCGTGGAGGAATATATGCGGCTGCGTATGTACCAGTTTTCCGATCTGGCCGACGTGCTGGCCCGCCGCAACTTCCAGTACGATCAAAGCGACCCGCAGTGCGGCGAGAAATTCAAGGCGTATATGCAGCGTCGGGATGAAATTACCGAGCTGTTCGAGCGGATCAGGCGGGTGGCTCTTGACGGCGCAGAGTGTGCAGACCGCGGCGAGGATGCGGACATTGCGGGGGATCTATGGAGCGTTCTGCGACACGAGATTTACAAGGCGAAAGGCGGCGACCCGGCCACAGGGGCCTATGACTCCTACCCGGCTATTCAGCTTGCAAGGGAGCCACTGGCGAGGTGCTGGTTTACCGCGGGCGATCTTCACACGGAATCTCGGTACAGGGTGCTGGAATACTGCCGCCGCTGCGCAGAGAACGGCAGGTGCAAGGCCCGGTGCTTGCAGGAGTATCGTAAATTGGAGGGAGGAAAACCGAAATGATCTACTTATACTTGGGGCTGCTGATCGGCGGCTGTGTGGGCTTCTTTGCGGCGGGCTTGATGCGTGTTGCGAAGATAACAGAACTTGAAAGCGATCTGCGCAGCGCCAGCAGCCGTTTGAGCTGGGCGCTGAAAGAGGCTGATTTTTGGAAAGCTAAGTACGAACGCCTCGACACCTTGGTGCATGGAAATTGCATTATGATGGCGATGCAAGACCCGGCTGTGTTTCGGGAGAAGATCAACCAGATGCAACGAGCGCTTGACAAGATCACCGGGGTAAAGAAAGTCACGCAGCAGGAAAAGCAGCAATAAAAAATGCCGCCCACTCCTAAGAGTGAACAGCATAGCGGACGATGCTATTATAACATAAGAGAGGCGGCATTGCAAATGCAGATTACAAAACAGGAGATCGAGACCATGATTCAACAGGCGGTTCTTGCTGGTAAGGCAGCCGCCGACACTTCGGCCAAGGATTTTTACAAGGCTACCGAGCGCAGACTCTATGCGCTGGAAACGCTGCGGGCCAAGATTGCAGAGGATAAGGGACGGCTGGAAGAAATCAAAAAGTACGGCCCGGCCCAGCGCAGCAAGGGCATCGGGCGATTTATGAAAACGGGGGTGCGGCTGACCCCGGACGAGATTCAGGAGGCCGTCGTCTGCGACATGGAGGCTACCATCGCGGCGGACGAGTACGAGGTAGAGACGATGGACAATGCCCTTGCAAAGATCGCGGGTGACTTCTACTACAAAGCAGTCTCCGGCAAATACATGGAGGGCCTGTCGGACGATCAGGTAGCCGCCTACCTAAACTGCGATGTATCCACGGCGTGGCGTAACCGCAAACGGCTGGTGCAGAAGCTCTCCGTCTGGCTGTACGGCGCTGCCGCCTCGAAATAAAGCCAAAGAAATTGCAATTTTCCGGCGCAAAAAAGATGCAATAGACTTATGAAATTTACTGTGATATACTTTTTTACAGTGAAAAATTGTGGCAAGCAAAAATTCATCTTACGAGCGCCTGAAAACACAAAAAAGATTCGCTGCATCGTTAAAATATATTGAACATGCAGCGGAAATGTGGTATAATATGATATGGGAAATACCCATATATAAAAAGGAGCGCTCAACTATGAAAAAGATTTGCTTATTGGATTTGAACTACACTCTCGTCGGCAATCAGCGGGAAACCCGCCTGATTCGTCCGTTCAGCGCCCGCATGAGGGCTGAGGAGTACCGCACCGACCTGATCGAGAAAATCAGGGACGACTATGTGATTATCGTCACCGCCCGCCCGGATTACCAGATGCAGGAAACGATGGAAAACCTGTATCGAAAGACGGGCTGGAAACCGCAGGAGTGGTATTTCAACGACATCGACGCGCAGCCGCCCATCTTCAAGGAATCGGCCCTGCGTCGGTTCGTGTTCCCGAAGCACGGCGAAGCGCCGGAGCAGTATTACGCTGTGGAGAGCAATCCGAGAACCCGCGCGATGTACGCGCGTCATGGCATCTGCGCGGCCCCCTATGAGACATTCATCAGGGACGGGCTGGTCGAGGTTAAAAAGGTGCCACAGGAACCGCAGGCTGAACAGCTTGCGTTCTGCTGATCTGACATTCTCTCTCTGCCATATTTTCTCCTATCACAGTACCAAAAGGGCCACGGTCAAAAGCCGTGGCCCTTTTGGTTTGCATATCAAAACCCAAGGAGTGAAAACAGTGGAACCTATCAAAACGCAGGTGTTCAGGCTGGACGACATCAAACCTGCACCGTATAACCCCCGCGTAGAGCTGACCGCCAAAGACCGGGAGTTTAAGGCACTGACCGCCAGCATCGAGCAGCACGGCCTCGTGCAGCCCCTGATCGTCAACATCCGCGACGGCTACCTGATCGGCGGCCACCAGAGGTTGAACGTGCTGAAAGCCGCAGGGGAAACGGAGACGGAGGCTGTCGTCGTTGATCTGGACGAGGCCCACGCCAAGGCGCTGTGTCTGGCCCTGAATAAGCTCGATGGCGAATGGGATTACGGCATCCTGTACGACATCATGAACGAGCTGCGCGATGCCGGGGCCGACACTCTGTCCACGGGCTTTACTGACCGGGAGATTGACGACCTGATCGGCGAGATCGGGCAGGAAATCGACGAGGAAGAAGATGCCGACATCGAGGCCAACGAGCGCAAGGCCGACGACTCCGACGAGATCAAGTGCTATGTAGGAGTTTTCAAATTCAAGCTGACGCAGGACGAATTTGACGGCATGATCGCGGATGTCCGCGAAAAGGTCGGATTCACCCGTCAGCTCGTCGAGGAAGAAATCAAGAGGAGGCTGTTCCGCGCATGAAATACCAGATCAGATACCAGACCTTGAAGCTGGCAGACCTTGTGCATCCTCCCTACAATCCCCGTGTCCAGATCGAGCGCGACACGCCGGAGTACGACGCGCTGAAACGCAGCCTCGAACAGCACGAGCTGGTGGAGCCGCTGGTCGTCAACCTCTGCAATATGCACTGCGTCGGCGGCAATCAGCGATTGACCGTTATGCGGGATATGGGCGTTGAGGAGGAAACCTGCGTCGTGATCGAGCAGCCGGACGAGCTGAAAGAAAAAGAGCTGTGTCTGGCCCTGAACAAGATCAAGGGTCGCTGGGATACCGAAAAGACCGGGGAACTGCTGCGCGATGATGCCGTTCTCGATTTTGAGACAGGCTTTGATCTGGATGAAGTAAAGTCCTACCGTGCCATTGAGGAGGCCACCGCCACCGACGGCGACGACCTCGACGAATTGGAGGACGACACCGAGGAGCCGGACACCCTCGACGAGTTGGAAGAAGCTGCCGAGGATGAATTGGAGGACGACACCGAGGAGCCGGAGGCTTACGGTACATCTGCCAAGATCGGCCAGATCAAGATCAAGCTGACCGCCGACGAATACGACGAGCTGCTGAACGGCATCCGCGACGACGGCATTTTTGCCGAGAAAGACATCTCCGCCGAGATGAAACGGAGGATTCTCAAAAATGATTAAGCTCGTACCCATCGAGAGCATCCACGCCTCGGACTACAACCCCCGAAAAAATGATGAAAAGCGCCTGCACCTTGCCGAGCTGTCATTGAGAAAGCTCGGCTTTTTGCTGCCGATCTACGCCACCGAGGACGGCGAAATCCTTAGCGGACACCAGCGCACCCTCGTAGCAAAGCGCATCGGCTTTGAAAAGGTTCCTGTCGTCTACGTTGAGAACCGCGACCTGAAAGCGCGCAAAGGTGTCAACCTGATGTTCAACCGGGCCACGAACGACCTTGCCAAGCAGGACACCTGCGAGATCATCAAGGCGAGATTATACAAAATGGATATTGATTCCATGATTGACAGCTTGCCGGACATCGACCCGAACAGTGAAGAAGCGTTCCCGTGCATCTATCGCGCCAAGCACATGGACGTTGTGCGGCTGGCAAAGAAGAACCACCGCAAATTTAACCCTCACATCCGGCAGCTTGCAAAGGCACTGGAAAACAAAGTCGGCCTGATGCCGATTGTGATCGACCCGGAGGAAAATGTCATTAACGGCATTGGTCGCCTTGAAATTGCAGCCGACGCAAAACGCCGTGTGATTACGGTGGTTCCCGTCACCGCGGAACAGGCAGAGTTCGCCTCGGCCATGCTGAACCTGTTGAGCATGGATTTTGACATGCAGTCCACCTACGCCGACGATCTGCGCTACAACTCGTTCATGCGCGAGCGCAACACCCGTGAAACCGACGAGAACGGCAACTGCGCGTTTGGCGATGGATTCTTTAAGGGTGTTTGGCCCAAGGCCCGCGGCATCGACTTCTTTACGTTGGAGGGCAAGGCTCTGGAAACGTGGAAAAAGCACTACGGCAGCAGCGTGGTGGATTTTGGGGCCGGAAAGCTGAATAATACGCGCACCCTGCGAAAGGCCGGGGTGCATTGCGCCGCCTTTGAACCGTATTTCGTCACGTTTGGCGGGAAAATCCATAAAGAAAAAGTGCTGGAAATCGCAAACGAGTTTCTGGACGACGTGGAGAGCGGTACGCCGTACAGCACGGTGTTCATTTCCAGCGTGTTCAATTCCGTACCGTTCATCGCGGACAGAAAGAACATTGCGATCATCGCGTCGGCCCTTTGCTACCCGGACGGTATGACCGCCTGTTGGTGCCAAAGCTCCCAAGCCCCGCAGTTTGTGCAGACCAAGCGCAAGGTCGTTACAGACGAAAAGAAGCTGACATTCGATCTGGATTATGAGCCGAACGTCGTGCTGGGCGAGATCAGCGGAAACCCGAAAGTTCAGAAAGGTCACACCGAGGAGGAAATGCGAGAGATCTTCGCACCTTGCTTTGATAAGGTTGACCGCCTCGACATGATAAGCAAATTCTGGTACATGGAAGTGTCAAAGCCGACCATCGACCCCGCAACGCTGGCGGCGGCCCTCGATTTCGAGTTTGAACTGCCTTACCCGGACGGTTCCCGCCTTGGCCTGTCTGATCGGGCGAGAGCAGTATTTGAACACCGCCTCGGCATTACGCTGCCTCCGAAAGGTGGTGAAGAAAATGGATAAGATCGACAACGTGCATCCCGGCAGTAAGTGGGTATTCGACGGCGAGGTCGCCGGATGCTTTGCAAATATGCTGGAACGCAGCATCCCGGACTATCGCTCTATGCGCAGTCTCGTAGAAGAAATTGGAAACGACTACATCCGAGCCGGAACAGCGGTGATCGACATCGGCTGTTCGACTGGCCTTGCGGTGGAGCCGTTCATCCGGCGCTACGGCGATTCCTGCCGCTTCCTGCTGATCGACAATGCGCCCGCGATGGCGGCGACATGCAGGGAAAGGTTCGCGGATTGTGCGGGCCACGTCAATGTGATCTGCGGCGACATGTGGAATACCACGCTGCCGAAAAGATCGGCAAGCCTGATTCTGTCGGTACTGTCGCTGCAATTTATGCCCACCGCATATCGTCTCAACATCATTAAGACTGCATACGACAGCCTCGCGGACGGCGGGGCTTTTGTGTTTGTGGAGAAGATCGCGGGAACCGACCTTGACGATGAAATGGTCAAGCTGTACTACGACATGAAGCGCCAGAACGGGTACAGCGAAGATCAGATTATGTCGAAGCGCCGCAGCCTTGAAAATGTGCTGTCACCGCTCACCCCGGCATGGAATGAAGATATGCTCCGCGCAGCGGGCTTTGGGAAAGTCGAGATGTTTTGGCGGTGCCTGAATTTCTGCGGCTGGGTTGCTGTGAAGTAATGGCATCTGCCTTGATGGAAAGGTAGGTGTGAAATGCCGAAAAGCAGCGACGCGAAGCCGTGGGAACGTCAGGACGGCGAGAGCGCAAAGGCCTATCAGGCGTTTTGCAAATACCTTGACATGGGCGAAAAACGCTCCATCCGGGCGGTGGCGCAGCAGTTAGGCAAGAGTGCAACGCTGATGGCCCGCTGGTCGTCTACATGGCACTGGCCTGATCGCGTGGCCGAGTACGAGGCAGACCTCCGGCGACAGGCGTACAAGAAAGCACAGAACGACGCTGAAAAAATGGCGAAACGCCATATCAACATCGCACTGAAAATGCAGGAAAAAGCGCTTGCCGCGCTGAACGCTACGAAACCGGAATACATCCAAGTGCGCGACATGATAACGCTGCTGCGCGAGGCCACGAAGCTTGAACGTGATTCCCGCGTCGATGTGGAGACTCGCACAGCGCCGCCGCGCTCTGAACAGGAGGTCGAGGATGATCTCGTAAATGATTGGATTGCGGGGGTGATCGCTGCCGATGCCGAAGATCAGTAAGCGAGAGTTTTTCCTTCGGCAGATACCACGGTATCGCAAAGACCCGGTACTGTTCTTCCGGGAGGTTCTGGAATTTGAGCCAGACGATTGGCAAGCCGAGGCCGCGTCTAGGCTGGCAGATCATCCGCGTGTCACGATCAGATCGGGGCAGGGCGTTGGTAAGACGGGTTTTGAGGCCGCAACGCTGCTGTGGTTCCTGACCTGTTTTCCATATCCCCGTGTGGTTGCCACCGCGCCGACCCGCCAGCAGGTCAACGATGTTCTGTGGGCCGAGGTTGCCAAGTGGCAGGAGCGCAGCCCTATACTGCGAAACCTGCTGCAATGGACTAAGACCTACATCTACATGATCGGCTATGAGAAGCAATGGTTCGCCGTCGCCAAGGTCAGCAAACGGCCTGAAAGCATCCAAGGTTTCCACGCCGACAATATGCTGATTATCGTTGACGAGGCCTCCGGCGTTCCTGATGCGATCATGGAGGCTATTCGCGGTACTCTGACGGGCCTGAACAACAAATTGCTGATGTGCGGAAACCCGACGAAAACATCGGGAATGTTCTACGAGTCGCACACGTCGGACGCTCACCATTACGAGGTGCTGCATGTCAACAGCCGGAACAGTCCACGCACCAACAAGGAGAACATTGCGGCCCTTGAAGAAAAGTACGGCAAGGACAGCAACGTAGTCCGCGTTCGCGTGGACGGTGAATTTCCTGTTGCGGGCGACGATGTGTTCTTCCCGTCTGCGCTGGCTGAAAAAGCAATAATGACGGAGCCGGAGGATCACGAGAAGTCGATCATCCGCATTGCCATTGGCGTTGACGTTGCCCGGTTTGGCGACGACAGCACAGTTCTGGCCTCGAACATCGACGGCGACATCCTGCCTCTGATAACGCGCCACGGGCAAGACCTGTACTCCACCGCGGACGACATCATCGCGGAGTATAAACGACTGGTTCAGGCCTACCCGATCTACCACGGCCCAATCTACGCCAACATCGACGACACGGGCCTTGGCGGCGGCGTGACGGACATCCTGAACCGGGAGCGCATCAAGCAGAAATTGAAGCGCCTGATCGTCGTGCCTGTCAACTTCGGTGACAAGGTTCCCGACAAGGAGGCGGCAAAGAATTTCGGCAACATAGCAACATGGATGTGGAGCCTGATTCGTGATGCGGCCCGCACCGACTCGCTGCATCTGCCGAACGATGCCGATCTGGTCGGGCAGCTTTCCAGCCGCAAATATCAGTTTACAGGAACGCCGCCCAAGCTGATCTTGGAGAGCAAGGACGCACTGAAAAAGCGCGGGCTGCCAAGCCCGGATAAAGTCGATGCAATCGCTCTTAGCTTCTATAAGGGCGACACGTTCGTTCTGAACGGCCTTATCAAATGAGAAAGGAGGGAGAGTCTATGAGCAAAAGAAAGCCTAAGAACGCACCCGCCACGCCGCGGGTGCAGCGCGATCAGTTCCGTGAGGACGGCTATTTTAATGTGCTGACCAAATACGGCACACAGCACGACTCCACAACGCAGTATCAGTATTCCGCTGGCTCTATGGTATCGGATGCGGAACTGGCCGACCTCTATGTTGGAAACGGCCTGTTCGCCTCTATCATTGATGCCCCGGCCAACGATGCCATGCGCAACGGCTTCACGCTGGGCCTGAAAGATCAGGACATCCAGACAATGGTTGAGCGCCACATGAGCGCTCTGAAATATCAGAGCAGCTTTGCAAAGGCGCTGCGTTGGAGCCGCTTGTTTGGCGGCGCTTTGATCGTCATGCTGATTGACGACGGGCGGCTGCTGGAAAGCCCGGTAAACTGGAACGACGTTCACGGTGTCTCGGAGATGCTGGTTTACGGCAGAAACGAGGTCACGCCGATCTGGCTATACGGCTACGAAAACCGCCCGGACAGCCCTGACTACCGCAGGGGCAGCACCGGGCGGCCTGATCTGTACCAAGTGTCCAGCATCTACGGCACGTTCCGCGTCCATGCAAGCCGCTGCCTCGTGTTCGCCAACGGGGAAATCCCGGAGGGGTCGATGGCATCCAGCCTGTACCGCACATGGGGCATCCCGGAATATCTGCGCATCCGCGACGAGCTGCAAAACACCGTTGTTTCCAACGGCAACGCGGCCCGCCTGTTGGAGCGCTGCTCGATGGCGATTTACAAGATGAAAGGTCTTGCAAACCTGACCATGACCGAGGAGGGCGACGCGCAGGTCATGCGCCGCATGGAGCTGATCGACCTCGGACGCAACATCCTAAATTCCGTTATGATCGACGCGGACGGCGAGGATTACGACTTTAAGAACCTCACGTTGAGCGGCGTAAAGGACATTGTAGATTCGTCCTGCACGATGCTTTCCGCGGTTTCCCATATTCCGCAAACGCGCCTGTTTGGCAGGTCGCCGGACGGCATGAACAGCACGGGCGAGTCTGACCTGCAAAACTACTACGACTATTGCGGCGAAATTCAGACCAACGATGTGCTGGACAACACCCGCAAGGTGGTGGAGCTGGTTTTCCGGGGTATGATCTGGAACCGGGAGATCACCGAGATTCCCGATTACAATTTGGAACTTAACTCCCCGTGGAGCCAGTCTGACAACGAACAGGCAACACAGGATCAAAGCAAGGCGCAAACGCAGCTCCTCAAAGCCCAGACAGCCGCGGCCTATGTTACCGCGGGCATCTATGAGGTGGAGGAGGTGCGCCGGGCGCTTTCCGGTGATGATGCCTTTGACCCGGAGAACATTCTGGACGATCAGGATGTGATGGAGGATTGGGGGCTGCCGCCGGAACAGAAGGTTCAGATCATGCAGGAGGCCGCCGACTATAACAACAGTATCAAGCCTGCCGCACAGACCGCGCCGACACTCGCAACAGACGAGGGCGACAGCGGGTATGTGGCGGGCTTCGTTGTAATCGACGGAAAACTGCTGTGCGCCCGCCGCGCAGACGGTCAGGGCTATTGCGGCCCGGGTGGTCACATTGAGTCCGGGGAGACTCCGGGCCAAGCACTGGTGCGGGAGACGCAAGAGGAATTTTCCATAACGCCAACGGCCACGCAGTATCTCGGCAACGCGCCCGGTCTGCCTGACCAGAAAATGGCGGTGCAGATTTACAAGGTCAAGCACTTTGACGGGATGCCCCGCGCGGACAATCAGGAGATGATCGGGGAAAGCCTCTACACCATCGACCAGATTCTTGCGCAGGATGTGCCGGGCGGCAAGGTATTTGAGCCGTTCCTCAATTCTGTTCGCATCTACCGGGCAGACCTCGGAGGGTAACACATGAGCGCGAACATTCACAAAGCCGCGTGGGCACCGAATCGGCGGCGCATAGCCAAGTCCGCCGCACACCCGCTGCGGCTGGAAGTGAAGTTGCGCCAGAGCGAGATGCAGTATCTCAGGCAGATGCGGCAGCTCGTAAAATCTTACATGCCTGATCTGCTGACCGTCATGCAGCAGGAACATGACGCAACATTCCCGTTGCGTCTGGACAGCTACAGCGGCGGCACAGACAGAATCCGGCGCATCTTTGACCGCATCCGGGCCGATCTGGTCGAGAGCGGTGACGATGATGCAGTCCGGGAAGAAATCTACCGCCTGTCGTCCGACACTTCCACATGGAACCTCGAACAGTGGCGCAAGGTCGTGAAGCAAACGCTGGGTATCAACATCCGGCAGGATTACTTCATGGGCGGCAGCTACGAGCAAATGTGCCAGCGTTGGGCGGCAGAGAATGTCTCCAAGATCAAGAGTATCAGCGATACAGCGCTGGACGAGATGCAGGACATCGTTCTGGATGGATTCATCAACGGCAAATCCAATCGGGATATTGCGAGAGAGATACAGGGCCGCTATGATGTTTCAAAATCCAAAGCGAGGTTTCTTGCTACCGATCAGATCGGTACGCTGAACGCGCAGTTGAACCAGACCCGCCAGCGCTCTGCGGGGGTACGCCGCTATGAGTGGTCGTCCTCCGGCGACGAGCGAGTGCGCGAGTGCCACCAAGAGCTTGACGGCAATGTGTTCAGCTACGACGACCCGCCGGAGATGTGGTATATGACGAAGCACGGCATCGTCTACACGGGCCGCCGCTGCAATCCCGGAGAGGATTACGGCTGCCGCTGCGTGGCACTGCCGATCTTTGACGAGGACGAGATCGAACCGTCCGCGTTTGAGGATTGAAAGGGGGTATGCCGCGCCGAGAACAAAAATTGAGAGGAGGGATGCCGCAAAATGGAGAACACGCCGAATGTCCTCAAAGGGGAATACCGTGTCGATTCTATCAAGATCGACACCCATTCCAGCCGCGAGGGCTTTTTCTATGATGAACCAATTTTGACCCGCACGGGCATCTTCGACTACAAGAACCCTGACGGCAGCATACGGCGAGAGCTGCGACTGCCTGAACAGGTGTTCGACCCTGAAAGCCTCAGCAGCTATCAGGGCAAGCCGGTAGTCATTACCCACGACGCAGGGGAGATCAACAAAGACAATGTACGCTGGGAACAGGTCGGCAATATCTTAACAGAGGGCTACCGCGACGGCGAAACCGTCCGCGCTAAGATCGTCATTAACGATATTGATTCGGTCAAGTCCAGCGGTCTGCGTGAGCTTTCCCTTGGATATTTTAACGACCTCATCGAGAAGCCCGGCGAATGGAACGGCCAGCATTACGATGCTATTCAGACCAACATCCGGGTCAACCACCTTGCCGTTGTCGCTGTCGCAAGGGCAGGGAATGCGGCCAGACTCAACCTTGACAGCAAAGATCAGAAAGGAGTTTTCGCAATGGACGAGAACAACGTCAATCCCGCAGTCCAGACCAACGACGAAGCAGCCCCCGCCGCTGCTCCCGCGTCTCCCATTGACCCGGCTGCCTTTGCCGCGGCCATGGAGGCGTACCTGAAAGCCGTCGGTACTGCTGCACCCGCCGCAGCTACGGCAGACAGCGCCGTGGAGCAGCAGAACCCGGCTGTCAATACTAACGACCCCCCTGCACCTGATGCCGTCCAGACGGACGCTGACGGGGCAGAGACGGCGGTTCAGCCGGAGAGTGACCCCGCCGCCAGTGATTTGGATGCAATCTCCCAGATCACCCAGCGCCGCGACGCTATGGAGGATGGCCCCGCCAAGGAGGACATCAACACCCTGCTGTCCATGCTGGAAAAGAGTGCCGCCCGCGCGGACGCTTTGGAGGCTACGCAGGAGCAGCAGCCTACCGCGGACGGCGACGACTGCCCCGAAAGCAAACCCGCCATGAACACCGACTCTGCCGACGTACAGGAGCTGGTGCGTGAGCGCGTCGAGCTGATTCGTCTGGGTGATCGCCTCAATCTGGACGGCATGGACAGTCTGCCCGTCAAGGCAGCCAAGGCGGCTATCGTCAACAAGGTTATCCCCGGCATGAACCTGAAAGGCCGCGGCGATGCCTATCTGGATGCTGCCTACGACATCGCCAAGAGCAAGGCCACCGCGCGTCGCACTGTCAACGATCAGCGGGCGCAGGTGTTCAACGCTGACTCTGCCAACGGCGCTGTCGGCGGAGCGGGCATCAGCCCCAACGATGCCCGCGCAAAGATGATCGCAAAGTACAAGCAGGAAAAGGAGGACTAAACCATGAACATGGCTGTTCAGATGAATTACGGCGAGCCGAAAGCGGGTATGCCCGGTGGTCTCGTTGATCGTTCCAACTATTCCGCTGTCACCCGCCGCAACGGCGCTGACACGGGCAAGATGCTGTTTGGTTTGGGCGTTGTGCAGGGTGAGGAACCCGGTACTGACATTGCCCTGCCCGCCACTGGCGCAACCGCTGCCAAGTTCGAGGGCGTGACGATGTACAGCGCCAACGTCGAGATGGACGACGAGGGCAAGGTCAAACTGCCCAAGGGCGGCGTTCTGGATGTTTTGCAGGCTGGCAAGGTCTATGTGCAGGTTGCGGATAATGCCGACCCTGCCTACGGCAAGGCCGTTTACCTGATTATCAGCGGTGACGATGCGGGCAAGTTTACCGCTGTCACCTCTGCCACCGCCGTGGCGGTCAAGGCAAAGTTCCTCGGCGCTGCCGACGACGGCCTCGCCCCGGCCCAGTTCTACGATATGCCTCAGGCGTAAAGGAGGGTAAAAACAATGTCCAAGTTCAATCCCAACAACCGCAACAACCCCTACGATCAGGCTGACCGCGTTGCGCTGGAGCATAAGTGCGGCGACCTGATCTCTAAGGCGTTCGCAACTTCCATCCCCGGGCTGCGTCTGGATGCCGCCGAGAACCCCGGCATCTTCTTTGCCCAGCAGTTGGCCCACATCAAGACCAAGGCCTACGACAAGCTGTACCCGGAGCTGAACGGCCTGAAACTGTTCCCCATGACAAGCGAAGCGGACGAGGGCGCTGCCTACATCGAGTATTACAGCTACGAGCAGTCCGGCATCGCTGACATCATTGCCAACTACGCCGACGACCTGCCCCGCGTGGATGTCAAGGGTACGCCCCATCGTGCTGAGATCGTCAACATCGGCGACAGCTACGGCTACAATGTGCAGGAGCTGCGTGCTGCCCGCCGTCATGCTCTGATCGGCATCGGCAAGCCTCTGGACGCTGCCCGCGCCGAGGCCGCCCGCCGTGCCTACGATGTGCGCGTAAACCACCTGATCTGGAACGGCGACAAGAAATCCCACATCATGGGCGTTCTGTCCAGCGAGAACAACATCCCGCTGTACACCCTCACCAACGGCGCGTCCGGCAAGGCCGACTGGCTCAACAAGACCGCCGACGAGATCGCCGCTGACATGGCTGGGATCCTTAACTTCATCGACACTTCTACCAAGAGCATCGAGCATCCCGATAGCTGGGTCATGCCCAGCGACCTGTTTACCTCCCTCAATCTGAAGCGCATCGAGGGCACCGATCAGAGCGTCCTTTCCTACATCAAGGAGCATACGCCCCAGATCAAGAACTGGGAGACTGCCACCGAGCTGTCCAAGAACAACAAGGACTACAACAGCACGGGCAAGAACATCGGTCTGCTGTACACCAAGGATGCGGAGAAGATGGCCCACGAGGCCCCCATGCCGTTCATGCAGCATGCACCGCAGGAACGCAACCTCGAGGTTGTCATCAACTGCGAGGGCCGCGATGCTGGTATGCAGATCATCTATCCGTTCTCTGCCTGCCTCGTCTACGGCCTGTAAGATCAAGGAGGAAACCGACATGAAAATCAAAAACATCAGCATCAAGCCGATTGCTTTCGGTGATTACACTCTGCTGCCTAATGTTGAGGCGGTGGTCGATGATGATTTCGCACCCACCGTCGAAACCTATGTCTCTTTGGGCTATGTCTCCGTGGTCAAGGAAAAGGCCGCCAAGGCCGCCAAGACCAAAGAGGATAAGGCGCAGCCTGCCGAGCCTGTGGAGGGCTGATCTATGGTGGGCGAACAGCAGGACGTGATCTCCATTGTGCGCAAGATCGGCACGGAGTTTGCGGATGTAAAGGATGAAGAATTGAAGCAGTGGCAGGAGATTTGCGCTCCTGCCATTTCTGCTGCAAAATTCGGAAAAGAGTACAATCTTGCACTGGCCCTGCTGATCTGCCACAGCATGAAACTTGCCGGACTCGGCAACACCTCGCTCGGCAGCATTGCCGACACTGCCCGCTTCGCCAGCGTGTCGGAGGGCAGCACGAGCATTTCGTTTGCCTCCACCACCGCGGACGCGGGCGCGGATTCCGAGTACCGCCTTACCAGCTACGGCTTGCAGTTTTTGACGGTCAGGAGCCGCCATTGCATCTCTATCAACATTCGCAGATAAGGGGTGCATCATGGGCGAAAAACTGACGTTCGATCTGCAACTCAACGCCGCTGGGCAGCAGTTCATGCAGCAGCTCGACGAGCTGTGCCGCCTGTCCGTTCACGTCGGTTTCCAAGCTGGTGACACAGAAGAAGATGGAACGCCGCTGACCAACATCGCTTACTGGAACGAACACGGAACCATGGACAAAGACGGGTCGGTACATTCTCCGGCCCGTCCATTCATGCACGATTCGGTTCAGAACAATTTGGAGAAAATCAGTGATATGTGTGCCTCTGCTGCAAAGCAGGTCGGCACGGGTAAGGGGAGCGCCCAACAGGCGCTAGAGGGTATCGGCGTGAAGATGGTCGCGCTGGTGCAAAAAGAAATCCGAAACGGAGATTTTGCTGCCAACGCGCCCTCCACGATTCGGGCAAAAGGCTCGTCTAAGCCGTTGATTGACTCCGGGCGTATGCGCCAGTCGGTTACGTTCGTTATCAAGGAGGCCGACAAAGAATGAACATTTTTAAGCAGCCCTACACGCTGCGCCGCTATAAATCGCAGCAATGGGTAAAAGGATATGCCCGCAGCGAATATGAGGACAGCACTTTCATGCTGGATGTGCAGCCCGCGGGCGATTCCGTGGAGGTCAACACCGATGGCCGCCGCGTGGCCCGCCGCCTGACCGTTTATTCTGATTTTCCCATCAAGACGGAAGATCAGGAGAAAGGAACCAAGGCAGACCGCATCCTCGTGGATGGAACATGGTACACCTGCACGTCCTGCGCCAAGTGGCGAAATACCATTCTTGCCCACTACGAGTGCAGCTTTGCAGCGGTTCCCGAAACCGAAACGCCGAGGTGATCGCATGACCTCTCTTGAATGTCAGAGCGCGGTCTATGATCTGGCCGCGGAGTTTTTCAGCAGAGCCAACATCAATGTGGCCCGCCAGAACGCCGCCAGACCGCCCCTGCCGTTCGTTACACTCAACTTTGGTATAGTTTCTAGGGTAGACGGAATATGCGCCGTAAAGGCCGTCGTTGACGGCGTAGAGCGGCGCTCTTTTTCTGTACAGCAGAATTGTACCATCGAGCTGGTAGCGAAGGGCGAAGCGCCGGACGAAAACACACAGCCCGTCGATACCTCTGTTGAGGATTTGCAGCAATTCTCACTGTTCCTTAGCAGTGAGTACGCCGGGTACTTCATGCAGCGCCACAATATGGACATCCGTCCGAGCGGTGACTGCATCCCGATCTATAACCTAAGCAACGACGTTTCTGTACCGTTCAGAGCGTCGCTTGATGTCTCGATCATCTATCAGCAGACTGTGGAGGACATGGCTCTGCTGCGCACCCCCGGCAAGCAATATGCGCAGCGCGGCAGCTCCGGCTCCGCTGATCTCGCCGCTATGCAGGCGGGCTATATGAGCGAGGCAGAAATCAACTATAAGGAGTGATAAGTTTGAACATCGAGAATGTTGTTGACGTACAGATCAGCGTTTCTCAGGTGGTCGCCTCCGCGACCCGGTTCGGCCACATGCTTATTGTGTGTCCGTACCCCAAAACTCCCGGCTCCGCTACCGTTCCGGCGGTTACGGCCTACTCCGTCGCCTCCATTACCGAGGAAATCAAGACCGCTGGTTTTGGTGAGTCTGACCCGGTGTACAATGCCGTGCAGATGCTGCTCAAGGCGAAGCGGCTTTCCGACATTGTGTACATTGCCGTGCGGCAGAACACCACGGATTCCGTCGAGGACATCGCGCTCACCATGCAGCGCGCTTTTGACTATACGTCCGATTTCTGGGCAATCTGCCCGGTGGGCCTCACTGCCCCCGACGTGCAGAAGATTTCCGAGATCGTCGAAACCCAGAAAACCAACGGCTCCGGCTTTGCGCTGATCGCTGGCACGACCAGCGTTTCCGACCTGCCCATCACCGGGCAGCCCACCCGCAGCCATGCCATGCACCAGACGCAGGAAAGCGACTGCGCCAACATCGGCCTTGCTGCCGCCTGTCTGCCCTACGCCCCCGGCGAGGAGACGTGGCAGTTTAAGTCTATTCCGGGCCTTGCGGAGCAGCGTCTCACCAGCAGCGAGATCAGCGCGATGGAAGAAAACAACACGGGCTACTACGCCGCGCTGTTTGGCAATGAGTGTTCGATGGGTGGCCGCATGTGCGACGGCGAGTACATCGACACCGTGCGCTTCAAGGATTGGCTGGTCGAGAACATCGCCCGCAAGATCGTGGCACTGTTCGTTGCAAATGCCAAGGTTCCCTACACGGACGACGGCATCGCGCAGGTTCAGGCCCAGATCATCAAGGCTTTGGAGGAGGGCCGCGAGGCTGGCGGCATTGCCGACGACGAAATCCAGAGTGACGGCTCCACCCTGCGCGGCTATACCGTCACCGTTCCCAAGGCATCCGACCTCACCTCCGAACAGCGCCAGAAGCGTGTTTTGGAGGGTATCACCTTTACTGCACGGCTTTCGGGTGCAATCCACAAGACCGTCATTCGCGGCTCTCTGACCGCGTAAGGAGGTATGAATTATGCAGGAACCTAAAACCTACCGCTCCGATAATGTAAAGCTCGTTCTGGGCGGTACGCACATTGCCAGCGGTATGGCCAAAGACTCTTTTATCAAGATTACTCCCAACGGCGGCGACACCAGCTATGTGGCCGGGGCCTATGGCGAGATCGTGCGCACTATCGACCCCACCAAGATGTTTAATGTCACCATCCAGACCCTCTACGGCAGCGCCACGGATAGCTGGCTCATGCAGCGCTACAAGCGCGACAGAAAGAACGGTGACGGCATGTTCCCGATGATGGTCAAGGACTTGGGCAACGACCCGTTGTTCAACGGCCAGTATTGCAGCGTCGTCAACTACGCCGAGCGTGAGTACAGCTCTACCGCCTCCACCCACACATGGAACATCCTCGTGGGCTACGGCGAGTTCGAGGACGAATAAGGAGGTTTCCACATGGAGGTAAAAAAACAGCTCACGGCATCCAGCTATGTGATCTCTGGTATCACATACAAGATCACGCCGTTTGCAGCTATGAACGCAGTTGCGGTCATGGGTACGCTCACCGCGCTGCTTGTGCCTGTGTTGCAGATCGCTGTACCTGCCGTAAAGGGTGTAATGGATAAAAAAGGCACCCTTGATGTTGATGCGGTGGAGAAGAACATCACCCTTGATAATCTGGGCGACGCTATCCGCGGTCTGTCCGGCGATCAGATGGTACGCCTGTTCAATGATCTGCTGCTCAAATACGGCAACGTCATTTTTCTGGACAAGGAGAAGGGCAACGAGCTGACCCAGCTCGACATTGACACTTTCAACGAGCTTTTCTGCCAGAACCTCGGCGCTGCTGTCAACCTGTGCATCAAGGTTATCAGCCTCAATTACTCTAATTTTTTCGATGGGTTCGGCATCCAATTTGGCGATCTTATGCAAGCGGTCAAGGTGAAAACTCGTTCGCCCGTTATGGCCAGCTTGACGTAAGCTCGTTTGATTCCGATGTCGAAATGAGAATGTACACCCTCATTATGGCAGAAAAAGCCTCTATGTGGGAGCTAAAAAACTGCTATACGCTGGACGAGGCGCTTAAACTCTATGCCCTTTATGATATGGGGCAGGATATTCAGCGCCAACGTGCAGACGAAAGGAGGGAGCAGTAAGTGGCTGGTGGCGCAGCACAAAGTATCACGATTGCCGATCTTTCCAACGTGATACATTTCGTCATTGACGCGGCCTCTAAGGCATCCGCTGAATCCCAGATGAAGAAGATGCAGCAGGAGGCCAGCAAAAACAATCAGGTTCCCATCAAGCCGCAGGTGGATTCCGATGCCGCCGACAAGGCTCTCAATACGCTGCAATACCTGAAATCAAAAGCCACGGCCCTGCTGGGCTTCATCGGCATTTCGGTGGGCTTTGCACAGTTCCGAGAGCTGACAGAGGAGTTCAACGGCATCAACGACTCCATCAATTATGCCACCCAAGGGCTGGACAATCAAAAGGAAATCCAGCAGGAGATATTACAGGCCGCAAACGACTGCAAGGCAACCTATGGAGACCTTGCAGCCTATACGGTCAAACTTAAACAGCAGAACGAAGATTTATTCCCCATAGATCAGGCCGCACAGTTTGCAAAGCTGGTAAACCAAGTGGAGCAGAATGCTGGCAACGGAGATGCTGTTGGTACGGTTCAGACGTTGCTTAGCACGGTTTTTGCAACTGGGGAAATGTCGGAAACCACCCTCAACCGCCTTACGAAAAAATTCCCAGAGGTGGTCAATGTCATTTCCGACGGCATGGGCGTTACCCGCGAGGAATTTACCAAACTTGCATCTGCGGGCAAGGTTACGGCGGAGGATGTCAAAAACGCCTACTTTGCTGCCGCCGACAACATCCAGAAAACCTACGACGGGTTGGATTACTCCATCTCCGACGGCCTCACCAACATACGAAACCGCCTCGGCTATAAGCTGGACGAACTCAATGTTAAATTCGGCATCACCCAGACCATAGCGCAGACGATGGTAAAGGTGTTCGGTGTGATCGAAAAGGGAATAACCGTCGTTGAGAATGTCGGTGAGAAACTGGCCGATGCTGTCGGCGGCACGGAGAACCTGTTCCGGCTGGTCGCACTGGCCGTCGCCGCGATCTTCACCGCATGGCAGGGCGACAAGATCATCAAGGGAATACAGACCATCTCCGCGCTGCTTACCCCGGCCCGCCTCAAAATGATGGGCATAGCCGCCGCAATTCTGGCGGTATTCCTGCTGGTTGAAGATTTCGTCGCGTTCTTGCAGGGCAAGGATTCCGTTATAGGAGAATTGCTCAAAGGTGCGGGCGTTGATGTAGACGAGGCCCGCGAGAAGATCATAGGCTTCTTCAACGGGGCCAAGGAGGTTGCGGGCCGTGTGCTGACCGCAATCGGTGATTTCTGGGCAAAGCACAAAGACAAAATCTTTGCGGTTCTGCAAGGCGCGTGGTCGCTTGTGCAGGTTGTATTCAACCTGATCTACACATTTATCCGCGGCGTGATCGACAAGATCGGCGCATTCTGGGATGAACACGGCGACGATGTGATGTCCATTTTGAGCGCGATAGGCTCGTTTGTGCAGACTGTTTTCGGGGGAATCCAGCAGATCATCTCCGCTGTGGTTGCCAATATTTCGCAGTGGTGGAATACCTACGGCGACGACGTTCTCTCTATGCTTGCATCACTGGAACAGGCATTCAGCGATATTGGCGATCTCATTATGGACGTGTTCGGCGGCGCGATAGCGTATGTGGCCGATCTTGTCAACGGCGATTTCTCGGCGGCGTTCGACGATCTAAAGCAGCTTGCCTCGGATGTGCTGAACGATGTCAATCAGTTCTTCAAGGATGCGTTCGGCATCGACATTCTGGGTGCAATCGCTGATTTCGTCGATGGAGCAGAGAAGCTGCTGGACAAGTTCTTCGGCTGGGTATCGCAGAATTTCCCCAACCTTAGCGGTCTTATCAGTGGCGCGGTGCAGGGGGTACAGAATTTCCTCGGCGGTGGTGACTCCAACACAAACGGAGCGGTTTCTGCGGCTACCGTTGGCAATGCCGTCAGCGGCGGCCAGACCAACAACACAAACACCGTCACGCAGACCTTTAACCAGAATTTCAATGTCACGGAGCGCAACACGGCCAGCACTGCAAGCGATGCGGTCAAGAACAGCAGCAAGCAGGGGTCGGAGGCAATCTCCTCTAAGATGAAGTACATGGGGAGGTGATCGCATGGGAACCATAGCAAGTGGGCCGGGCAGCATCGGCGGTATCGAGTTTGATTCTGTCTACACGCAGGAGGAAGTTCTGGCCGCTGATGTGCCGGAGTACCCGGTGGAGGATGGATTCACTACCAGCGATAACGTCAATATCAAGGCCACGGTGCTGACCGTGGTTGCAATCATTGCGAACAATCCTATTACATGGGCCTCCCGTCACGGCTCCTCCTCCAACCGTGTGGGGGAGATTAAGCGCCAGCTCAAAAAGCTGTTCACAACAAAGCGGCCTGTAACCTATGTCTCAAACGGCGAGACATGGGAAAACATGGTCGTGCAGGGCCTCAAATTCCCGGACGACAAGGAGTCCGGCGATTCTATCAAGGCCACGCTCACATTAAAACAGATCACCATCACGGAAAAGCAGACAGCGCTCGTCACGATCTCTTTTCCGCGTGGGGGAACCAGTTCCACCAATGCGGGCAGTGTTTCCTCCAAAAAATCAGGCACGACAGGTAAGTCCAAATCGGCGTCGTCCAGCAAGAAAAGCGCCAGCACATCGAGCAGTAAAAAAAACGGCAGTTCGATTGCCTATGGAACGTTCTCTAAACTGGGCCTGTTCAGTAAATAGGGGGTGCAGCTATGTATTCTGAAATTCAGCTCCCCACGGGGCAGAATGACTATATTTGCCGTGTCATGCTGGATGGCGAACCGCGGGTGCTGCACCTATCCTATAACTCTACCGGGGATTATTGGACGGTTGGCTTTTGCGACAGCGAGGGCAACCCCATTGTTGACGGCATCCGCATCGTGCCAAATTTTCCGCTCAATATGTGGTATCTGAGCTACGCCATACCGCAGGGTGTTCTTTTTGCCAAGGCGACGGACGACATTACCCGCTATTCTTTTGATAACGGGGATGCCGTTCTTTGCTATCTGCCTGTGGAGGATCTGGAAACATGAAAAATTTCGGAAGAACCTACAGGCTGATCGCCGGAACTACTGGCACATACGGATTTGAGATCGGCAAGGTGGATGCCAAGACGGGCCGCGCCCTGCGCTGCACCTTTGAGGTGGAGCGCGGTGACAGCGAGTCAAACAACAGCGCCACCATCTCCGTTTACAATCTGTCGCCGCAGTCTTTGGCGGTGCTTAGGCAGGATAATTGCGTGATTGATCTTCAAGCCGGGTATGAGGGCGATCTTTCGACCATTATTTCCGGCACGGTCAGCCGCATTTATACAGAACACGACGGTTGCGATGTCTGCACCAATATAGACATAATCGACGGCCTCACCGCCACACGCGATACCAATGTCAGCATATCCTACCGCGGCAGCATCAACGGAAAAAAGATTCTTGCTGATGCCGCCGCCAGCATGGGATGCTCCATTGTGTTTAGTCCCAGCTGCACGTTCCCGTCATTCAAAAATTTCTCGTTCATCGGTTCCGCAACAACCCTGTTTCATCAGGTATGCGGGGCAAGCGGTGTAAACTTTTCCATCCAGAACGGCATCGTGCAGGTCTGCGCGGCCAATGAACCTATTACGGTGCTTACCTACAAATTGAGCACCGCAACAGGTCTGGTCGGGCGGCCTGAATGCCTATATGAGAACGCCTCCACCGCCAACACGAACAATGCCAACACCAGCAGCCGCAAGGTGCAAAACGGCTGGAAAGTTACGTTCCTGATGAACGGCCACATACAGGTAAATGACTATGTGCTGCTGGAAAGTCAGGAAGCCTCCGGCGCGTTCCGTGTCTCCAAGATCACCGCTAAGGGAGACACGGACGGCAGCGGTGAGGATTCGTGGGTCTGCGTGGCGGAGCTTTTGGAGGTTGGTTGATGGTACAGGAATTTGTAGATGAAATTAAAAAGCTGATTGACGATACCCTCAACGGGGTGCATACCGCAATGCCCGGTACCATTTCCGGCGCAAGCGGTATGACGGCCACGGTCAAGCCCTCGGTTACATTTAAAACCGCAGATGGCAAGAGCATGGCCTATCCAAGTTTAAGCGGCTGCCCCATCGTTATGCCTATGTCTGCCGATGGACAGATCGGCGTTGCGTTCCCGGTCAAGGCTGGGGATGCCTGTTTGATCGTCTGCTGCGAGAGTACCCTCTCCCAATGGCAGAGCGGCAACTACAACAGCGGGCTTCGCTTCGGCCTTAGTAATGCAATCTGCGTTCCTTGCCTCCTCAAAGCAGCTCCGGCGGCGGTATCCAAGGCGAAAGCCAAGGATGCCGCCATCCTTTTTTGTGAGCAAGCGGAAGTGCTGGTTGGCAAGGATGAAATTCACGCGGAGTACAAAAAGAATGTTGCGACGGTTAAGCTCTCGGACGAGGGCATCGAGACAGCGTTCAAACAAACAACAAAAGTCAGCATCAAGGAAAAAGAGATCACTGGTCAGGCAGGCGACGATGAACACAAATTCGTTGTGCAAGAGGGGCTGGCTCTGCTGCAATGCAAGCAGGCCAAAGCGCTCGTCAGTGATGATATTGCCTCCTTGCAGTTGGACACCGACAGCGGCGTTGTGATCGGAAAAAATAAGCTGACCGCATCCCTAGGCGCAGATGCCAAGATCGAGCTTTCCAAAAGCTCTGTAAAGGCCGCGCTTGGAGATCAAAAGCGCATCGAGATCGGAAGCGGTGCCGCGGGCATCTACTACGACAGCGGCCACTATATAGAGTCCAAAGCTGACGAAACATATGTCGAGGGAAATCTTCATGTTGGAGGCTCCCTCATAGGAGGTTGATTCTATGCTCAAGGATTTAGCCTTGAACGAAAAAGGCGACCTCTATATTTCCAGCGGTGGCGATTTTGCCATCGTGGACAGTTTGCGACAGGCTATCCAGATCAAATTGCGCTGGGCGCTGGGGGAGTGGCAGTATAACACCGACCTTGGCATTCCGTACTTTGAGAAGATTCTGGTAAAAAAGCCCAACGTCGCAGAGGTTACAAACATTATCCGAAACGCCCTGCTCGAATTTCAGGAAGTGACCAGCATTAAAAGCTGTCAGGTCACGCTGGACGACAGCTCCCGCACGGCAACCTGTCATTTCGTGATTCAGGCAGGGGAGGAAACCATAGAAAGCGAGGTGGGTTCCTTTGGCTGATGAATACGGTGCGCTGGCGACAGGTTTTCGCCGCAAGCGCCTTGACACCATCTACGACGAGCTGTGCCAGTATTTCAAGGGTACACTTGGCGTTGACCCATCGGAAAATCCGCAAAGCATCTTTGCGGTGCTGGTTCTTAGCTTTGCCGATCAGATAGAAAAGCTGTGGGAACAACTCGAAGCCGTTTACTACCAGAGTTTCCCCGGCAGTGCCTCCGGCGTAAACCTTGACAATGTTTTGCAGGTCGCTGGCTTTACGCGCAAGGAGCGCCGCCGCAGCCGCTATGTGCTGGCCTGTACGGGCGACGACGGTACAACCATTCCCTACGGCAGCGTCGTGAAGTCAACCACCCAGCCGGAGCGCCAGTTGCAAGCCTCTGTCAATCAGCAGATCAGCCGCCAAAATTTCTGGCAGATCAAAGTCAGGCCCGTGCTGACGGATATTTCCACCAGCACCAGCTACACCATCACGCTGCATCAGAACATTGACTCCGGCGCAGTTGGCACGGTGGTTCAGACCTACACAAAGACCATCACGGGTTGCGCAACCTATGCTGCCGCCTATGCGGCGATGAAAACTGCGTTCGTGGAGGCTGCCGAGAAGATCGGCTTCTCCGTTTCCGAGGAGGCAACTGGCGAGATGGACGATCAGGGCCAAGAAGTAAAGCTCGTTGTGGCCACTGGCCTCAAAGCGGACGATTCGTTCTTTGCTGATCTCACACCTAATGTGCAGGTCGAACAGGTTACATCCAACCTCAGTTACGAGACGGTGGAGTATGGCGACATCTCCCTGCCGCTCGGCACCATCACAAAGATGGTCACGGGCGTAAACGGTATGACCGCCGTAAACAATGCGATTAAGTATAGCCCCGGCAGACAGGCTGAAACCGATTCTCAAATAAGGGAACGCTACGCCGCCTCTATCGCCATTCGCGGCAGCGGAACCATCGGGCGCATCTGTGCCTCCCTGCTTTCCGATGTGGACGGCTGCGACTATGCGGAGGGCTACGAAAACCCCACCGACGCAACCGACGCGGAGGGACGCCCGCCCCACAGCATCGAGATCGTCGTGCGCGGCGGCGATGATACCGCCGTTGCAGAAACGATCTGGACGGGCAAGGCCGCGGGCATCCGCAGCTACGGCCAGCATTATGCCTACATCAACGACTCGCAGGGTGTGCAGCAGTATGTCCAGTTTTCCCGCATTGAAAATTGTGTACTGCACCTGCAAATCGCGCTTGAAGTGGACAGCGAAAATCTCGACAACAACTATGTCGAGAAGATCACTTCCATTCTCACCACATTGGAGCTTCAGGCGGGCGAGGATGTCAAGATGCAGCAAACACTCATTCCGGCCATCATGCAGGGGGTCAACGGTATCACCTATGTGGACATGAAAGGTCTGCTTGATGATCTGGACGGCGGCGGTTCTGGCACATACAAGCACGGCACGATCAAGGTAGGCTTGCGTCAGCAGCCTGTTATTACAAACGACAGCATCGAGGTGACGATCAGTGGCTAGAACGATCAGTGACGAATGGCTGGCATCACTGCCTAGCCAGTTTCACCCGGAGCACATCGCGCAGGAGGACTTGGCCTTTTATGAGGTCGATTCCACCGACGAGCTGCGCGAAATCCCAGCTTGCTCGATGGGCAGCGTCGCCATCCTGCGCGGAGAAAACCCGGTTATGTACATGAAGTCCACAACGGGCTGGGTTGCCCAGACTACTACCAACGGAAAGGAGGCAACGATCAGTGTCGATTGACCGCATCATCGGAAAACCTGTTGACACCATCGAGATCACCAACATTCGCCGCCTTATCGAGGCGTTTGGTGAACAGCTTACCTCCCTACAGAAAGCAATCAGCCAGCAGTACATCGTCCGGCAGATTGATTCCTGCACCGGGCAGAACCTTGACAAGATCGGAGAGGTCGTCTCACTGACCCGTCATCAGGCGGGCGTGATGATCTCTGATGTCAAGTTGGCAGAGAATGACGATGTGTACCGCATGATGCTCAAATACAAGTCTATGATGAACTCTTCCCTCTGCACGGTGGAGGAGGTTATCTCCGCTTGCCGCCTGATCTTCAATGCGGTTTCTGTCACCTACCGGGAGGTTCCCTCTATTCCGGCTACATTTTATGTATCGGTTACAGCGAAGTTCTCGGAGGCTGTTCTCTCGCTGCTGTCCAGCCACAGCATTGTCATTCGGCCCCATGGCGTGACGGCCCGAATCGCCTGTTCCGATACACAATATTTTGGTTTTGCGGATTGCGACGATGCAGCCCTTGGCTTCGGTCAAGGAGTGTTCGCACAATCCATCACTTAGAAAGGGGGATGAACCTTGGATAACATTTCTGCCGATCAGCTTTTTTCTGCGAACGGTGCAAGGGCGGACATTACCCTCGAAGAATGGTTGAACGGCTGGGTCAGTATTGTTGGCGGCGTAGGTGGCCGCCCGACGGCCCAGCAGTTCAACACACTGGCTTACATCTTGCAGGGCATGATTCTTGCCAACCAAAAGGCCATTCAAACGGCCTCTAAGACGGCAACGGATGCCGTTCCCACCAAGAGCTTTACCAAAGATACCATTGTCAATAAGATTGCTGATGGTACGCTGATCGAGAACCTGAATGCCGGGATGCTTGGCGGCCACACCGCCGACTACTTTTCCCCGGCTACCGCAGGGTTCTGTCGCTACACCGACAACGTGCAGAACGGCAATCATTATTTCACGGGTGAGGGTAATTCCCACGGCTATGTGTTCATCTCCACCGCCTACACCAGCGGGCAGGGCCTCTACGTCAACGGCGCAAAGGTTTCTGTCTACGCTGGCGGCGATGCTGTGGAGGAGATTGCCGCGGGCCACTGGTATGTTTTTACCTACGACCAGAGCCGCAAGATGATCGACTTCGTGGCGATGGGAACATCCAAATACCTTAAAAAGAGCGGCGGCCGGATGTCGGGCCGCTTGGAGTTTGGCTCCTCTACAAACTATGTCGATCAGAGCGGCAATGCACATTTCAATTCCGTTACCGCCACGAATGACATAACCGGGCGCAGGGTCTATCAGGCTGTCTACAACGATTACGCCGAGTTTTTCCCGCGCGGGGAAAGCACGGAGCCGGGAGACATCATTGCGCTGGATGCTCATTCCAGCCGGGAACAGTACGTCAAGGCTGTGGCAGGTGATCGTATCGTTGGTGTTCATTCCGACGAATTTGCCCATCTGATCGGCGGCGACCCGGCAGCGGATGGAGAAGATTTCTTCAGCGCAAATTTGCCTAAGTACATTCCCGTCGGCCTCTGCGGCAGATGCCGCGTTAAGGCCCTCGGAGCGGTTCATAGGGGCGATTACATCGTGCCTAGTACCTCGTACCCCGGCGTAGGTATCGCCGTTCAGAGCGTCGCTGTGCCGCCCGACGCGATAGGGTTTGCTGTGGAAGATTCCGACGATCCCGGCATCCATCGTGTGCGCGTCAAGTTAAGGGGGTGAGCGGATGGCCTACACTCCCAAAAGTCAATACAAAGGCTACCTGTTCAGCGCTGAGGATTTTAACGGCCTCAAAGAACTGCTCAACGGCGAGTGCAATCGTCGCCACGGAAACGGCTCTGTACAGGGTTACGCCGGGTCGGCGTACCAGTTTACCACCAAACCCGCCGCGGGCGGCTACATCATGGCAGAACATGGGAAAAAGCTGTCTGACCCGCTTCGGGCCATCAACCCCAGAGGCATTGAGGATGTGTCCCGCGGTACGGAGGTCAAGCTGGATGCCGTTGCAAAGAAGATCGTGGAGCTGCAAAAGAAAGACCCTCTTAGCAGTGACACGGGCTGTGCGGCCTCCTGCACGGGCCTCTGTGCAAGTGGATGCTATTCTGCCTGTTACAGTTGCTCCGGCAGTTGCACGGGTAGCTGTACGGGTACTTGCACGGGAACCTGCCAAGGCTCTTGCCAAGGTTCTTGCCAAGGCTGCACAGGAACCTGTTCCGGCAGTTGTCAGGGTTGCACAGGAACCTGCCAAGGCACCTGTCAGGGCTGCTCCGGCACTTGCACGGGTGGCTGTCAAAGCTGCACGGGAACCTGCACGGGCGGCTGTCAGGGTTGCACGGGCTGTTCCAACACCTGCAATAACACCTGTCAGGGATGCACAGGAACCTGCGAAGGCTCTTGTCAAGGATCCTGCAACAATACTTGTCAGGGCTGCACATCCTGCACAAATACATGTCAGGGCTGCACATCCTGTTCTGGTAATTGCGATGGCTGCTCCGGTTCATGCTCCGGTTCGTGTCAAGGCTGCGGTGGTGGCTGCCAAGGCGGCTGCCAAGGCTGCGGCTCCGGCTGTTCCGGCTGTTCCGGCTGTGGCGATTCCTGTCACACGGGCTGCGGCTCGGCCTGTGAGCTGGTCAACTGCTCGGCCACCTGCACAGGCCCCGGCTCCATCTGGGCATAAGGAGGTAAAGCATGGACAGAAATCTTTTACAGGCCACCGTCACGCTGGCAATCAGCGACGGCCAGCCTATCCCGCGCAAGACCTTTATTGAGTTTGCCAAAGCCAACCTGACGGACGTTGCCTACCCGCTCTCCGCGATTCAGATCGCGGAGATTTTTTGCGGCATCGTCATGGAAAAGTATGACGACAAAACCGTGCTTGCCTATGTGGGTGAGTATATCACCCACGCTCAGGATGTGATCGGCCATCAATTCACCGTGGCCGAGCTGGATATGCTCGGCTCTCTGGTGTCCTCCGTACAGGCCAGCTACCGCAATTTCGACATCTTCACCGACGAGGCTATGACGGCCCGCATGATGAAACAGGCCGAAAAGATCGACGAGCAGCTTGACGACGCAATGTTCTACTGCGCCTACAAGATCAACAGCGGTCTTTTGCGCTGCTGCATGGAGAATTTCCCGGAGAAAAAGGAGCTGGCCTATACCATCGTGGCCCGCATGAACAAACACCAAGAACGCTATGACGGAATCGAGTTCGTCGGAAAGGATCGTCGGCATGGATAAGATCAAGAGAAAGCACGTCAAAATCGCTGTTGAGGATAAACACATTGCGGAGCTGGAACGCTGCGCCTATGAGGTCACTGTCGCCAAGAACCTGATCTCTTATTTCGTCGGCCTCTGCAAAGAGCAGGATGCGGGGGAGATGCTGGACGGTTATATCAAGGACTACCGCGCCGACCTTACCAAAGCCGAAACTCACCGTCAAATGCTGATGAATAAGATGGTTGACCAGTATTTCCCGGACGAGCTGGGCTGGGAAAAGCAGGACACGCAATTCTACTTCGACTTCGACAGAAAGGAGATCGTGTTCAGCCATGCGGCAACTTCCGAGACTGCCTAACTACAACGATTATGTCCACCGCCTGTACCCGGGTGTGCAGGACAGATCGCTTGTGCGCGAGGTTACATTTCAGATCACCAACCGCTGCAATCTCTGCTGTGATTATTGCTATGAGCATCACAAGGGCAGCGAGGTTATGAGCCTTGACACGGGCAAGCGCATCGTGGATATGCTCATTCAGATGTGGTTGGACGATAAGCCCGGCGCTTTCATCAATCACGCCACCAAAACGATCATCCTTGACTTCATCGGTGGGGAGCCGCTTTTGGAGCCTAAACTGATCGGGGATATTTGCGAATACTTTTTCAAGCGCTGTGTGCAGACTGGGTGCAAACTGTCCAGCGGTGCGCGTATCAGCATCAGCACCAACGGACAGAACTATTTTGAGCCGAATGTTCAGGCGTTCATCCGGCGTTATGCACCGTTCCTCTCCCTCAATGTCAGCATCGACGGCCACAAGGCGCTGCATGATGCCCACCGCGTGGACGCTGCCGGAAACGGCAGCTTTGACAAGGCGCTCAAAGCCTACCACGCGGCGGCCCGCTTCGGCGGCAAGCAGACAAAAATGACCTTTGTGCCGTCCAGCTTTCCGCAGATCAGCGAGGCAATTTTGTTCATGCTCGACCAGAACCCGGACTTCATCGCGGCCAACTACGCCTACGAGCCGATCTACACGCCGCAGGATGCCTCGGTGCTGTACGATCAGCTCAAAATCGTTGCTGACCATCTGATCGAGACGCGCCGCGTGATCGCCTGTTCCATCCTTGACCACAACATCGGATACCCGGTGCAGAAGCAGGACGACAAAAACTACTGCGGCGGCTCCGGCAATATGCTGGCCTTTGACCCGCAGGGCCGCGCCTACCCATGCTTGCGCTACTGCCCGATCAGCATTGGGGAGGAGAAAGCCTCTAAAATCTGCATCGGTGACATGAAAGGCATCTACAATACACCCCACACCCTCAAAATCCGGGACTATTTGGATGCGATCACGCTGTCCAGCCAGTCAACGCCGGAGTGCATCAACTGCCCTGTTGCCGTTGGCTGCGGCTGGTGCAGTGCATGGAATTATGAATCCACTGGCGACGTGAATAAGCGCGTCACCAACATCTGCTGGGCGCACAAGGGGCGCGTTTTGGCATCCTGCTACTACCACAACCGCCGTTATCTGGAAGTGGGCGACACCGAGCCGAAAGACATTCGGCTGCCGGAAAAGGATGCCTTGCAGATCATCAGTCGGCAGGAGTGGCAGATGCTCAACCAAATGGCTGACTTCGCCGCCAAGGAATACAGGATGCAGGGAGGTGTAAACAATGGCATACAAGGTAATTGATACAGCGCTCACCACATCTACCGAGGCGCTGTATGTGTTCGTTGCGGACAACGAGGAGGACATCCCTAATTTGCCCAATATGGAGCAGACAGGCAACGAAACCAACACACGCTGGTATGCCAAGGCGGGGTCTGTGGTGCGCGTCGTCGCCACCGGGCGCTTTTATACACTGGCCCCCTCCAATAAGTGGAAAGCCCTCTACTATATGCGGGAGGAGCTGGAAGATGCCATCGACCACAACATCCCGATCATGAAGCAGATTTTGGCCGAGGCCAAAGTCAGCGCGGAGACCACCGCCAACAATGCCAGCGCCGCCGCCAAGAGTGAGCAGAATGCCTCCGCTTCGGCCAGCAGAGCATCCGAAAGTGCCAACAAGGCTGCGGAGAGCCAGAAAAACGCCGAGGCGGCCCGCACTGCCGCGCACGACGATCTGCAATCTGTTACCGAGGTCAAGATCGGTTTGACGGCGCTTAAAACACAGACGGAGGAAATCTGCCAAAAGGCAGTTGAGGAGTGCCGGGGCTACGCCGGGGCTGCAACCTATGCTTTCGGCCCGGACGAGAACGGCGTTTTTTCGTTTTTCCTCAATCAGTAAGGAAAGGAGGGCGAATCCGTGTATATTCTTGCAGAACAGCACCAATACGGCGCGGCCAAGGTCAGCCAGTATTATTGCGATGATCTGGTCGATCTGAACGACATCAAGGAGCCGCAGATTGGCGACACCGCTTACATCATCCACGAGAAAGCGGTCAAAATGTGCGACTCGCACGGCAAATGGTATGATATGTAGGAGGGCAGCACATGGACGTTATTACGATCAGTATTGCTAGAGGGCAGTCCACTGCCGAAGCCAAAAAGTATGCAGAAAAAGCGATGCAGGCCGCCCAAGAGGCGGCGGGGTATGCGGGTGCAGCAAAGTATGCGCTCGGCCCGGACGCTGACGGCAAACTCGCGTTTTTCTACAACGACGACGAAAAGGAGGGGTAAACCATGACCCTTATCAATCATCCGGCCAGCGATGAAACGCTGGGCCGCGTTGCCTCTGCGCTGGAAACGGCCAACACCCTGACCGCTGCCCAGCTTGCCGGAACCTCCGGCGCGGCTATCTACGATGCGTTCTACGCCGCGGGTGTCACGCCGGAGAACATCGACGATATGTTCGTATCGTGGTGGCATGGCGCGGACGACGGCCAGTATACCAAAACGCAGCTTTTGGCCCGCTGGTTCAACCTGCTGAACAGCGACAAGACTTTCGGCACCAAATTCTATAATTTCGGCACATCCCAGACCACGCAGGGGGAGCTTTGCGACGACAGCGCCGAGATCGGCGTGACCACACCCAGCACCAACACGGTAAAGGGCAAAGACCCGCTGCATCAGCAGTTTGCGTTCTGGACTGTGGAAGTTGAGTACGAGATCGACGCAAACGGCGAGATCGAGATCAAGAGCGTTGCCAAGGTAGACAGCAGCTTCAACCGTGGCGGCACCAACGGCATGGTTGGCGTGGCCCAGAAAACGGGCTGGCTCTCCATCACAAACGATTCTGTCAACTGGTGGGTACGCTACCGCACCGCACAGGCCCCCGGCTATGTTCCTATTGCAGAGGGTGTCAGCCCGGTGGACAACAAGCCTCGTGCTTTTGTGGTTCATGCAAAGTACATGGGCGGCAAGGGTGCAGACGGCAAGCCCACCTCCGCAAGCGGTCTGGCCCCGCTCAATTACACTTGGAGCCACAACTCGCAGATTGCGGAGTGGCGCAAGCGCGGCGCCAACTATGCGGGCATCTCCATCTGCGACATCTTCTTCCGCATCCTCATGTTCTGGCTCAAATATGCCAAGAAAGGCAACAGCGGCACCATGGAGGGCTGCACCAGCTACAACCTCCAGTATAAGTGCGCCGTCGCGGAGACGGGCGTTACCCGTGTCCTGCTGACCGAGGCACAGGCCAAGAACCTGCTGGTCGGCTCCTCCGTGATCGTGGGCGATGCGGGCAGCGGCACCAGCACTGACCGCGGCGTTGCCTCCATGTACAAATGCGCCAAGAATGTGCGCATCCTCTCCATCGTCAGCACGGTGGTTGAGGAAACCACCTATTACGCGGTCAATCTGGAAACCGACACCCCCTTTGATACCACTACCGACACCTACATCAGCACCATGCCGTGGTGGTCTGGTTCCTGTGATGATGTGCTGGGCGTGGACGGCAGCCCGACAAGCTGCACCAACGGCAAGGAGCCGTTCATCATTCAGGGCTTGGAGTCTCAGCCCGGCGCGTATGCCATTGTGGCTGACATCATCGACACCCTGTCTGTTGACACTGATGCCAACACCATGACGATTGCCCCTGCGACCGTCCGTCTGGCGAAGAACATTGCACAGAGCAAGTCTGCCAACTACGTCGATACCGATAAGCCGCTGACTGTGCCGAAGCCTGCAAGCTGGGCCTGGCACTACATCGGCGATCTGGCCTACGACAAGGCGCACCCGGAGTTTACGCTGCCCAGCATCGTTGACAACGGCGCAAACTCCGGCAACGGCTTCAAGTCCGCGGCCTATGTTCCGCCCTCCGGCGGGGTCTGTGGGTGGCTGTCGTGGAGTTACCTCCACGACTACTCGGCCTGTGGCCTCGCTTGCGCGTACTTGGCCAACGGGTTGGGCTATGCGGTCTGGCACGTCGCAGCGGGCGCGCCTGGCTCCGGTGCAAACCGGGGTGAATGGGCGGGCTGACCTTTATGGTCGGCCCGAACAGAGGGGCATAGCCCCTTATAACCTTCCGGCTGTTGCGAGCTGAAATTTTAGTCCGAAACAAGGGGATTACGGTGCTTAGTCCGCGGCCAATGTTCCGACCTCCGGCGGGGTCTATGAGTGGCTGTCGTGGAGTAACCTCAACGACTACTCGAACTGTGGCCTCGCTTGCGCGAACTTGAACAACGGGTTGGGCAATGCGAACTGGAACATCGCAGCGGGCGCGATCTGGTAAGAAAATGGCAAATACTTTGCATCGTAATTCGCCGTCGTAATAGGCGGCTGCGGCAGCGCCGCACCTATGCGCTGCGTTATGCAAGCGCATGAAATTGAGTGTAGCACGCGGCCCCGCAAGGGGCGACTCATGGCTTACGACCATGATCTGGGCTAGTAGAATAGGCCGAGAGCCGAAACCGAAAGTCCTCGTTCTCACCAGAGATTTTTACGGAGAAAAAATTGAAAACTTACTGCAAAAGAGTCGATATTACAAACTCCGATATAGTGTCTATATGGATATTTGATTACCTGCACGGTGACAACAAACGCCCGCCCAAGTGGTCGCGGCGGGATTATCAGGTGTTCATGGTGCAATGGTCTTGCTACACGCTGGGCGAGATCAAACTGGCGATCAAATATCAAAACCACAACGTCCTGATGGAAATTTGCAAAGACATTGCGCGGGAAGTCTGCCGCCGCATCAGGCAGCGCGACCTGCGCTTGACCCCGATCAGGTTCTTTAAGCGCATCGACGGCATCAGCGGCAAGGAGCGGGAGATCAGCCACGAAAGCATCATGCAGCAAATCATGGATGCAGTGGCCGTTACCGCTTTGATGCCGCTGTTCCGGGCCAAGATCATGCCCCACCAATACGCCAGCGTAAAGAAGCGCGGGCAGGTGGCGGGCAAAAGCAAGATCGAGAAGTGGCTGCGCCGGGATAAGCGATGCAGGGTGTACGGCAAGGCAGATGTGACAAAATGTTTCCAGTCGTTGAGCCGCCGCGTTATCATGCGACTGCTGCGTCGGGACATCCGCAAGAATGAGCTGCTGCTCTGGTTCGTCAACGAGCTGCTGTCCACCTACTGGAAGATCGAGAACGGCGTGGTAGTCATTCTGGGCCTCGTGATTGGCACATTGCTGTCGCAGTGGCTTTGCAACTACGCGCTTTCTTACATGTACCGCTATATTCAGACCTTGACGCGCGTACAGCACCGCCGCGGCCAGACCCGCACCGTCAAGCTGGTGCATCACATCCTGTTCTACATGGACGACATACTGCTGATCGGCAGCCGCGCCGCGGACATTCAAAGTGCACTGCGCAAGGCCGCTGTCTGGGCTAAGCGGGAATTGGGTGTCAAACTGCACGACAACTGGAAATTACTTGATCTTAAACGACACACCATCGACATGATGGGGTATGTGGTTGGCTACAAATGTACAACCGTTCGCGCAAGAATTTTTCTTCGCGCACGGCGGCATTACCTGCGGGCGGGCGTATGGCTGCGCCACAATCTGCACCTGACCTTACGGCGGGCGCGGGATATAGTCTGCTACTACGGTTACTTCAAGTATAGTGATTCCGTCAAGATCAAGGCCAAACTGGATGTGGAAAATATCTTTGTAAAAGCAAAACAGGACATTTCCTATTATGCACTACTGCATCAGAAGAAAGGAGCTTTAGCAGCATGATTCAGGTAACGACTTATAACGAAAAGCCCACCGAAATTTATTTTGAGAATTTCGGCGGCACGGCTGCAAACAAGGTCTGGATGCGAAAGAACATCAAGCAGCAGACCGTTCAGCCGGAGCAGGGCGACCCCTACAAGGTGTGGGTGGCCGATGAAGTCTACTTCGAGACGGCCCACACGCTGGACGAAATCAAGGCCGACACGGCCACCTACTGGCAGTACGGTCAGACTTGGCAGCCCGGTGTGCAGGACGAGGGCATCATGGACAACAAGGAGCTGACCGAGGGTTTCAACAATTTGCAGTCCGGCCAGCTTGACCTCTATGATGCCATCGCCGCACTGTACGAAACTGCAAGCCTGTAAGGAGGTAACAACATGGCATACACCTATGTGGTTCTGATCGTTCATGGCCGCCGCACCTTGGAGCAGGTTCCGGCCAAGCTGGGCAAGGCCGCCGTGATTGCCGAGGCGCAGAGGCGCATCGGCACGGATGTCAACGGCATCTTGCTTACGCAGGAAATTTTCGACGAGAAGTTTGCCGACTGATGGACGAGCAGAACAGGGAGCGGCGCTTGCGGGCGCTGCTGGATGAATCTCTCGATCTGATCGACAGTCTGCTGACCGAGATCGAACAGAACAGCGGGGATGCGGGCGATCAGCGCAGCAAATATGCGCAGCTCCGCTTCGATGCTTCTATTATCTGAAATAAGGGCGACAGCACCAACGCTGCCGCCCTTAAATTTTTTAAGGAGGGATACCACATGACCGATAAGGAAACTATTCTGACCGTCGAGGCCGAGGATGAACTGTGCGACGGAAAGGGGATAGAGGACGATGAGTGATAGCGGGCTGATTACCTATTCTGCGATCTCGCCCAACTGCAACCGCCCGCGCCGGTACCCGATTTCCAAGATCACGCCCCACCACATGGCGGGTAATTTGAGCCTCAAACAGATTGCGGAGATCGAGGGCCGCCCGGCCCGCCGGATGTCCAGCAACTACGCCATCGCCAGCAATGGCGACATTGCGCTGCTCTGCCACGAGGCTGATCGCAGTTGGTGCAGCAGCAGCCCGGAGAACGATCACCGGGCTATCACGATTGAGGTCGCCAACGATCAAATCGGCGGCAACTGGCACGTCAGCGACGCGGCCTTTGAGTCCTTGATCGCGCTGTGTGTGGACATCTGCCAGCGCAACCCGGCGCTGGCCTCCGGCCTCAATTATACGGGCGATGCCCGCGGCAACCTGACCAAGCACAGCTATTTCAAGAACACCGCTTGCCCCGGCCCCTATCTGGGCAGCCGCTTCGGCGATCTGGCAAAAGAAGTCAACCGCCGTCTGCTGGGCAACCAGCAGGAGCAGCAGGAAACCGAGCTTCGCGCGGGCATGGCACTGCACCTGACGGGAACCTCTCTGTTTGCAGCCAGCACCTCCCAGATCGTGGCTGGGACCCGCGCGGGTACTTACTACCTGTGGGGTAGCGCCATCGTCAACGGGCGTGTGCGCATCACAAACAGCACGGCCAATGTGGGTAAGTCCGGCAAGGTCACGGGCTGGATTGACGCCGCCGTCGCCCGTGCCGCCGCGGGCATCAAAGATCAGGCCGACGACAATCGCGGTCTGTACACGCTGGAAATTCACGATTGCCCCAACCGCAGCGCCTACACCATCTACCAGAGCGCCTTGCTGTATGATCTTGTGCAGTGGGGCTACTACCGCGCGAAATACTGCGATGCAGCCAAGACGAAGCAGTTTATTCAGATCGGCCAGATCAGTAAGGGCGATGCTGATGCGTTGCGCATGGTCTGCAACAAGTTGAGCGTAGATGTCAGGGGGTGATTCCGATGAACGAACCTCTTACCGTCACGTTCACGGTGCATCAAATTTGGCTGGCGGTGCTGGCTATCGCGGGCGGCATCGTCAGTTTGAGCGCCGCCGGAACCGTGATTGGTAAATGGATTGCCGGTGTCAAGAAGCCCTCGCAGGACATCCAAAAAAACAGCCGTGATCTGAAAGAATTGAAAGAGACTGTCGCAGACATGAAGTTAAAGCTCGGTGAGCTTATGCAATGGAAAGTCAAAGCGGATGGACTCTTTGCAAATGACAAGACCCGGTTAGATCGAATCGACGCGGGCCAGCGCGTGGAGCAGCAGGGCATCCTCGCGCTGCTCGATCATGGTCTGGACGGCAACAATGTGGCCCAGATGGAAAAAGCCAAAATTGCCCTGCAAGAACACCTTATCAATCGCTAAAGGAGGAACAACCATGACTGGTTTTGAAATTGCACTCGTTATCATCATCGTATGCAGCGCCGCCATCGTGGGCGCTGGTTTCGGCATCAAGTATGCCCAGAGCAAGAATGTCAATGTATCGAATATCATCGAGAGCGCGGGAACCGTCTCTGACACCGCAAACGAGGTGTTCGACAAGATCAAGGTGCTGCTGCCCCAGACCCCGGCGCTGACCATCATCGAAACCGTTCTTGATCTGGCCGAGGTGGGCGTAAACGCTGCCGAAAAACTGTACAAAACGGCCACCATCGGCAAGGATGATCGTTACCAGAGCGCAACTGAATTTGTTACTGATGCACTGAAAACCGCGGGCGTTGAGATCACGCCGGAGATTGAGAAAGTGATTGAGGGCGCGATCACGGGCGCGGTGGAGATGCTGCCCAAAACCCACGATGCCGACGGCAACGTGATTTCCTGAATGCCGGAGGTGCTGTATGCAGAATAGTATTGCGGTAGGTGATACCGTTTACATTAAACCCGGCGCGGTCTACGGCGGCTCCTATCCCTCGCGCGGCGCGGCGGTTCCTGCCTACATGGGCGGCTACCGCAGGTACACGGTGGGCAGGATAACCCACAGGCATGGGGCCGACGAGGCTTTTCTGTCGGAGATCAATAGCTGGGTTGCATTGCAGCACCTTCGTGTGATATAATACCCAGCAGGAACCCGCGGATTTTGTCAGTGACGGCCAGAAAATTTCTCGCAATAGACAAATCCGCGGTTTCATCAATTTTGATGGTTCGAGTGGAGCCGTGGCATTACGGTGGCATTACCGCTATTTGCAAAGAGGTAGAATATGGAGACTGCAAAGAATTTCAATGCAAATAAAACTCCAAAATTCGCATAAAATACCACAGATTCCACTTCTACAATCGAGTTTGAATAATTGCATAGGTTCAAAAAAGCCCGTAGACACTGGACTTTTTGAGCTTTGATGCCCCTCGTGGCAACGATTTGGCAACAGAATTTCATTATTCATAAAAAGAGAGCTAACTGATTTTGATTCGTCAGTTAGCTCTTTTTGTTTATTTTTCCGGATTGCTTTTTTTTTCTCTCTTTTCTCGGCGAGTTGCGAGCCATGCATTTAAGCCAATCTTACCGATGGTAAGTAAAACGATAGCTATTACAGGAGCTAAAAAAGGAGCAGAAGTTCCCAGAACAGGAGCAAGTGCAATGGATATACCACCCACAACATAGCTTTGAACAACACCAGACTCTTTTAAGATGGCAAGTCGGCTATCCTTGTATTTTTCATCTCCAGTAAAGAACGCTTCGATTTCATCTAAAACTTTTTCATAAAAGATAGAAGGGCTCTTCTGTGTTCCAAAAGGAACATTAATCGGGATAGTTGCTGTTAGCCATTTGTTTGCAACTACCTCATAGTCATTTGTTTGTGCATATAGCTGGCTGATTATATTTTTCTGATATGTATTCAATGAATCAATCCAAGAGTTTGGATCAACATTGAAAATTTCACTAATATCGTTCATTCTAACATCTCCTTGATATATTCAGCTGAAATAGCGTGTGTTGTTTGATGTAGGGTTTGAGGATCGATTCCTCCGATACTTATTGAACCATTTACTTGTGGAGCGTAGGAGCCTATTAAAAGTCCTGCAATAGCACGCTTCTCTGGTATAACAATAGGACTTCCAGATTGACCCGGACGGGATTGAATGTTCAAAACAATATTTTTGAGTTTTATACCGCTTGATTCAATGAGTATTTTAGCACCAATGGATGTGTCTTGCTGAGTCAAGACCATTCTACCATGATCGGAGTGAGGATATCCGAATACAGCTATAGACTCACCTACTTGAACTGAATCTGTAGAATCCAAAATAAAATTCGATTGTACGATAGTAGGAACTTCTAAAATACAAACATCAGCAATAGGGTTAATTTCCTTAATTTTTGCGGGGATACACTGTATAGCGTTATCAGAGGTATCTTGGTAGTCTTGAATGGAACTCACCTTGTTCATTACTATAACTAAACCACTATCGTTATTTCCGGTAACATGTGCTGCTGTAGCTAACAAGCCCCTTCGATTTATGAAAAAGGCAGTTCCTAATAAAGTAACACCATTGGGAGTAACTCTACCGACGGGATGCACTACATAACTAATATCTGTAAAGTACATTTTTCTTCACTCCTTGTTTTTAATAAATTCATCTACCAGCATATCGCTGAGTTCCTGCGAAGGTACCTTTGCCCAACGCTGCGTGGTATCGAACTCAGGATAGCGATAGCGCCAGCGGTCGTATTCTTCCTGCGTGATCTCGCCTGCTTTCAGCTTGGCGGCAACCTCGCCCCATGCGGTAAGCATTCTGTGAAGCTCCGCTGCGTCGCGTTCTTTGTGGATATGAACGCGCAGATGCACCTCATCCTCACACTCGCATACCTCAAGACCGTAACGGTCTTCCAGCGTAAACAGCGTGTGCATCAGCCCCACATAGGAGTCAATGTCCGGTACATCCAGCGCCTTGGGCGAAACGTCAAGCACCTGTGCCAGCGCAGCGGTTACATCCGCCTTGGGCGTTCTGGAACTATTCTCGTACTGCGCAAGGCGAACATCTGCGGATTTCTCCGGAAAGCCCAGCGCCATGCCAAGGTATTTCTGTGTCATGCCCCGCATCGTGCGGAAAAAGTGGATGCGTTCACCAATCGCCATAATAGCCATCTCCTGTGTCGGTTGTCTTTGATAACGAGTATAGCAGATATGTTTAATTTCGTCAAGAAGAATTTAAGCAAATTTATTTAATATTTTCCTACAAACCGGCTTGACTTAAACCAATATGTATAGTATAATAGTTGCAAGCTAAGCATTTCGGCTTAATTCATAGGAATTTTACAATTAGGATAGTCAATAAATGCAGAAAAAATGTCCGTTGTAAGGTGAGAGGGGGTGAAATTCAAAAGAGCCAAACTGAATGACCGTCCAAGGGATACTTTCTCCGGGGAAGCAGGCGATGAAACGAGCGTGCCAAGAAGGAAAGAAAACGGTACAGCGACGAAAAGGGTTGCCTGCCAGAGTCCTGCGGATAGAACGGCGAAGCAATCAACAACGAATCAGGAAAGAAAGGTATTTTGCCTATGGCAGAACAGTCGTTTATGAGAGTTGAAGAAGTAGCGCAGGAATTGGGCGTGTCCAAGTCCTATGCCTACAAAATCGTGCAGAAGCTCAATCAGGAGCTGAAAGAAAAGGGATACCTGACTATTTTAGGGCGGGTAAACCGCAAGTATTTTCAGGAAAAAGCCTGCTATGGAGGGCTGGAAAGGAAGGATTCATAAAGGCAGTCTATAAGGAAGAAAAAACAAACACGTGGCGTGTGATCTACCACTATACGGACTGGACCGGAGAGCGCAAGCAATCGCAAAAGCGCGGCTTCAAGACAAAGCGGGAAGCGCTGGCTTGGGAGCGCGAACAACTCAACAAAGCTACCGCCAATCTAGATATGACGTTTGCGAGCTTCGTGGAGCAGTACACTGCGGATATGAAGACCCGTATCAAAGAAAACACATGGGCAACGAAAGAGCATATCATCCGCACCAAGCTGTTGCCCTACTTTGGAAAGCTGAAAATGTGCAATATCACGGCGCAGCAGATCATCACATGGCAAAACGAAATGCTGGATCATAAGGATGAAAACGGCAAGAAATATTCGCCTGCCTATCTCCGCTCTGTGAACAATCAACTCAGTGCCATCTTCAATCATGCCGTGCGATACTACGATCTGCGGGAAAATCCCTGTAAAAAGGCCGGCAGCATGGGCAAGAAGAAAAACCGGAAAATGCTTTTCTGGACAAAAGAAGAATATCTGAAATTTGCCGAAGTCATGATGGACAAGCCGCTATCCTTTTACGCCTTCGAAATGCTCTACTGGTGCGGCATCCGCGAAGGAGAACTACTGGCGCTGACCCCCGCAGATTTTGATTTTGAAAAATGCACCGTGTCAATCACAAAATCCTATCAACGCCTGAATGGACAGGATTTGATTACGACGCCCAAAACAGAGAAAAGCAACCGCGTCATAAAAATGCCGCAGTTCCTCGCAGATGAAATGCAGGACTATCTGAAACAGCTCTATGGCATTAGCCAAATGACCGGATGTTCGCGGTTACAAAGAACTATCTTCACCGTGAGATGGGCAGAGGCGCAAAGGAAGCAGGAGTTAAACGCATTCGGATTCATGACATTCGCCATAGCGCAGTCTCGCTGCTGATTGACATGGGATTCTCCGCAACGGCCATCGCGGACCGGGTTGGACATGAGAGCATCGACATCACCTATAATTACGCGCACCTGTTTCCATCCAAACAGACGGAGATGGCTGAGAAGTTAAATATGGAAAGGAGTAACTGAAAATGTCACTGAAAAACAGGGACAATCACAACTGCTGGCGCAACAAGACTGTTGCCTTCCGGGTATCACCGGAGGAAGATACGCAAATCGAAACCTTTGTCAAGCTCTCCGGGCTGACCAAACAGGACTACATCACCCACCGTCTGACTTGCAAGGACGTGGTAGTACAGGGCAATCCGAGGGTTTACAAAGCACTGCGCGACCAGCTTGCCGCCGTGCTGGACGAGCTGCGGCGCATTGAAGCGGGCGGCGGCGTAAATGACGAGCTGCTGGACGTGGTTGAAATGATCGCCGCCATCATGGACGACATGAAGGAGGAAAATGCCTATGGAGAATGAAACCTGCAAAAAGAAAACGACCGCCCCCGACACATCTGTTGGCGCAGATGATGGGCAGTCGCTTCTCAATTTAACTGTGAACAGTATATCCGCTTTTGAAGAAGAAATCAACGGTGATTTTCAAAACAGCTCGGAAAGTCTGAACGAAACCTATCGCAGGATACAGCGGTTGACCGACCCGCATTACCTGCACACGATCTCCATGACCGAGCTGTACCAGACCGCGTATCAGAGCAGACCGCCGATCATCGACGGCTTGCTCTATGCGGGCACGTACATCCTCGCAGGTGTGCCGAAGATCGGCAAATCATTTCTGGTGGCGCAGATCGCCTATCATGTCAGCACGGGCAAAGCTCTGTGGGACTACGAAGTCCAGCCTGGTACGGTGCTGTACCTCGCCTTGGAGGATGATTTTCAGCGTATCCAGAGTCGAATGTTCATGATGTACGGCGTCAACGACACCGACCGGCTGCACTTTACAACCGCTGCGGGAAAGATCGGAAACGGGCTGGACGAACAGCTTGAGAATTTCGTGCGGAAACACCCCGATACCAGGCTCATTATCATCGACACTATGCAGAAAATCCGGGAGGTCGGCGGCGAGGCATACAGCTACGCCAGTGATTATGAGATTATCGGCAAGCTCAAGGAATTTGCCGACAAGCACTGCATCTGCATTCTGACTGTTCACCACACCCGCAAGCAGCCTGCCGGTGACAGCTTCGAAATGATCTCCGGTACAACAGGGTTGCTCGGCTGCGCAGACGGGTCGCTTCTCATGCAGAAGAAAAAGCGCACGGCATTGGAGGCAACTATTGATGTGGTGGGCCGCGACCAGCAGGATCAGATTCTCTATCTGGAAAAGGATGCAGACACGCAGATCTGGAATCTCGAAAAGGTGTAAAACGAGTTGCACAAGGAACCGCCTGATCATATTCTGGAAGCGGTTGCCGGTCTTGTATCGGCAGCGCAGCCAACTTGGACAGGCTCTCCCTCTGAGCTTGCCGATGTCGTTTCCGTCGGCATGGCGGCAAACACTTTGAGCAAGTACCTGAATGTTAAATCCGGCAGACTGCTGGACGAATACCACGTCCGCTATGAGAACAAGGTTCGGCACGAGGGGTGGCGCATCACACTGGCCTCCGTAGCTGCAAGTGAATAAGCCGCGCGACGGTTGCGACGGTTGCAACGGTGAAAATGATACTGTCAAAATAGCCGTCGCAATCGTTGCAATCGTCGCGGAGGAAGGCCAGCAGCACGACCTTTCGCGTCCCTCGTCCCCATCGAAAACTCTGCTGAGTTTGAGATAGTGTGGGCAAAAGATTATGCGCAGGAGCTGTCTGCAAATAAGCTGCTGACCACGCCGGTTTTTGCGGTTTGTATGGACACCGCAAACCGCAAAACCGGCAGAGCCATCCGCAGATGCCGCATACCCCCTCGGAGAGCCCACGATACTTTGCAGCCGCAGGATGAAAGTATCATAGTGAGTTATTACACTTCCGCAGAAGTGCTACCCCGAAAACTGCCCCGTCCTGCACAATCTGAAATCAGGAGGTAAACTGCCTATGGCAAGAGGCGACGCTATTCACCGTACCACCGCAAGAAATGCAAGAATGAAAGATGCAGACATCGGCAACGCACAGGCTCACAATGAACGGCAGAAAGAAAGTTATGTAAATCAAGATATTGTCACAGAACGGACGCCGATGAATGTCCACTTCAAATCTCCATCAAGCGACTACACCGCAATGTTTGATGACATGGTATCCTCCGGCACCATCTCTACCCGTGGTCTGAAAGCAGACGCCGAGAAGTTCGGAGAACTGATCTTTGATGTCAACTCCGCGTACTTCTTCAACCACGGCGGCTATGAGTTTGCAAAACAATTCTACGCCGATGCGTACAAAGCCGCAATCAAAATTGTCGGCGGCGAGCAGTACATCCTGTCTGCAGTCATGCACGCCGACGAGCGCAACCGCGCCATGTCTGACACACTGGGGCAGGATGTGTACCACTACCACTTTCATGTGGTCTATATTCCTATTGTGGAAAAGCAAATCCTGTGGTCGAAACGCTGCAAGGATAAGTCTCTGGTGGGGACAGTCAAAGAAACGATACAACAGGTCAGCATGAGTAAGAAGTGGGCTTCCAATCCCGCACTGGACGAGAACGGCGAGCCGATTCTGAGCACCAAGGGCAAGCCTGCTCTCAAAAAAATCCTACAGCGTTCTGCAGGATGATTTCTTCCGGTATATGCGCGACGCTGGTTACGACGATGTGGAGCGAGGCGAACACGGCAGCTCGGAGGAACACTTGACCGTGACACAGTTCAAGGTGCAGCAGGAGCAGGCACGGCTGGCAGAACTCACAGAACAGAACCGCCAGCAGGAGCAGCAGGCAGCGACGCTCGGCAGACAGATTGAGAAAATTCGGAATCAGCAGGTCAATGTGGCGGCTATCGAGAGGATTGAGGACAAGCCCGTTCCGCTGTCCTCCAAGGTGATATTGGAGCGGCCTGAGTACGAATCGTTGGCAATGGCGGCAAAGAAGTACGTTACAGCCGCGAAAAAGGAATCCAAGTTGCAAAAGGCATTGGATGCAGCAAACAGACTGATTGCAAAGCTCAAAGCAGAGATCGCCGGTCTGAAACAGGAGCTTTCCGAGTACAAATCCGTTCGCAGCAAGCTCCGTACACCAGACTTGGAACGCGAGAACGCAGAGCTTCGCGGAAAAGTGCAACGCTACGAGGACGTGATTCAGCGCAATAACCTCTGGCATTTCTTCCGTCCGCATAGAGAAAAAGTGGCAACGCGTGAAGATGTACGCTGATGCCGTGTTGAACTGAGAAAAACGGATTTTATCGAATGGGAGCGTCCAGATCGAGCAGCGTATTGTCCGGGCGCTCCCCATTCAAAAATCAGCCTGTTTTTGCGGGTGTAGAGTCGAGAAAAACTTGAAAATGCGCCCGTTTTCGTAGAACAGGCAGAAATGGAGGCAATATGAAAACTGGACTGACTAAACGGCAGAAAACGACCTGCATCTATTTTGACGAAGCCAGCAAAGCCGTCGAAATTCAGACGCATAATACCGCGCTCAAAAAGCGGCTGACACAGTATGCAGCAAAGCATCCCGATTTGTGCAGGCAGACCGACGATGACGAACAGGGCGGGCTGACCTTCGAAATCGACCGCAGACGATTCGCTGTCCGTCTAACTTCGCCGTATTCTGATGAGCGTCGGTAAGCAGCAAGCGAGCTTGCTAAGAAGAATGGGCTGAGAGGACGAGTATAAGCTCATATCAGCCACGGCCGTCCGCAGGAGTTTGGATGCTCCTACGGACGGCTTTTTCTTTGCAAAGAACATCTCACGTTTTGAGGAGATTATCTTGCGAACATCGTCGCTTTGTGCTATAATACAATCAGTCTAAATTTGGAACGGAGAATTGCAATGCCTATTTCCTACGATAAGCTCTGGAAGCTGCTGATCGATAAGAAAATGAACCGGACGGATTTGAAGGACTCATCCGGTATCAGCTTCAATGTGCTTGCCAAGATGGGAAAAAACGAAGCTATATCAATGGAGAGTTTGTATAAGATTTGCGCTGCATTAGATTGCGGCATTGGCGACATAGTGGAGTTTATAAGTGATGAAAATGATTGACCATGTTTGTGCAGCCACAGTCGAGTACATCGACCACATGCCAAAGGACAAAAGAAAGAAATATGGGCAGTTTTTCACAAGCAAAGAAACTGCCGTATTTATGGCAGGACTTTTTTCGATTCCCGAAGGTCGCACTTCTCTCAGCATCCTCGATCCAGGTGCTGGTTCAGGAATTCTTTCGGTTGCACTCCTTGAACGATTGGAGTCAAACGCCGAGATTGATTCCATTGAGCTGGTTTGCTATGAAAATGATGCCAACATTGTAGACTTGTTGTATTCAAATTTGGAGTGGGCATGCAGCCATATAACGAAAGATGTTTCTTTCAGAATTGTAACTGATAATTACATTCTCAGTCAAATGCTTGAGTACAATGGTATGCTAGGTGCAAGTCCGGAGGCAGATAAATTCGATATGGTTATTGGCAATCCGGCTTATATGAAAATTGCCAAAAATGCGCCAGAAGCAACCACAATGCCAGATGTATGTTACGGTGCACCTAACCTATACTTTTTGTTTGCGGCTATGAGCATGTTCGATCTCAAAGCGGGCGGAGAGATGGTGTATATCATCCCTCGCTCATGGACATCCGGTACGTACTTCAAGCAATTCCGCAAACGTTTCTTTGAGGAAAGTGCACTAGAGCATATCCATCTATTTGTCAGCAGGGATAAAGTATTTGAGAAAGAAAGTGTTTTACAAGAAACTATCATCATTAAAGCAAAAAAGATGCAGAGCAAGCCAAATACGATTACTATTACGACTACACAGAGTAATGCTGACTTCTCTAATCGAACTGTTTTTGAAGCTCCCTATTCTACAGTAGTAAATGGCGATGAGTCCTATGTCTATCTAATGACGAACACCGAGAAAGTCCAAACTCTGAATGAGCTGAACCGATGGACAGATACCCTTCCTGACATTGGGTTAAAAAGGAAAACAGGGTTAACGGTTGATTTCAGGAATCGTGAAGCATTGCGTTAGCAGAAGACGATGCAGTTCCGCTGTTTTATTCGCAGCACATTCAGGATGGAAAGGTAGTATTTCCTGCTGGAAAGGAACATGAATACATCGTTACTGAACAGCGCGGACTTCTACAGGAAAACACCAACTACTTGTTCGTGAAGCGTTTTACAGCAAAAGAGGAACACCGCCGCCTGCAGTGTGGTGTGTACTTAGCTAGAAAGCATCCTGAATATACGGAAATCAGTACGCAGAATAAAATCAATTTTATCAGTGGACTCCGTGAGCTGTCAGAGTGTGTTGTCTATGGACTCTATGTGCTATTCAATTCTACGCTGTATGACAGCTACTATCGCATCTTGAACGGATCTACACAGGTGAACTCCACCGAAATCAATTCCATGCCAGTCCCCCCCTATGAATACAATTGAAGCGATGGGAAAAGAATTGATCCGTGTTAGGGATATGTCGGAAGCAACTTGTGACAGTATTTTGAGGAGCTATATATGAGTAAATTAGAAGAAGCAAAAGAAATTCTGAGTTCGTTGAAAGTTCCAGCAAAACAGCAAAACGGTATGTGCTGCTGTGTATTGTTTGCAATGGCTAATCTGACAGAAGAAGAGACATGGGGTTCTGCCGCAAATATTGGATTCGGATTCACGATGTCATTGCGTTTGCAAACAGCAATTACGGAACAACCTATGCAGAGAATAGCCGTGAAACCTTCCGCAAACAAGCCATGCACCACTTCAGAAATGCAGCATTCATTGAGGATAATGGTAAAGCAACCAACAGTCCTAATTACCGGTATCGCTTAACGAATGAGATGCTGCACTTGATTCAGAGCTTTGGCACGGCAGACTGGGAGAGGAGTTTGGCGCGTTTTATGGAAAATCACGACTCTCTTGTTGACCTCTATGCCTCTAAACGGACAATGAGAAAAATGCCTGTAAAAATCAATGGCGAAGACTTCACATTCTCGCCGGGCAAGCACAATCAACTGCAAAAAGCAATTATCGAGGAATTTTCTCCCCGTTTCGCGCCCAACTCCGAGTGCCTGTATGTCGGTGATACCACAGAGAAAGACTTGGTTAAGAACGTGGACAAGCTCCGTGCTTTGGGCTTTGAAATAACGCTGCACGACAAGATGCCCGATGTTGTCCTCTACTCTGAAGACAAGGATTGGCTATACTTCATCGAATCGGTTACATCCGTTGGACCGATGAAGCCTAAGCGTATCAAAGAAATCGAGGAAATGACGACTGGTGTTACAGCCGGAAAAATATATGTTACGGCATTTCTGGACTTCAAGACATTCAAACATTTCTCAGAATTTCTTGCATGGGAAACAGAAGTTTGGATCGCTGATATGCCAGATCACATGATTCATTTGAACGGAGATCGGTTTTTAGGGCCTCGATGAATGACTTGACAGTTGTTTATTACACAGATATCCATTGCATCATCGATATAAAGAAAGAGATTGAAATGACAAATCACGAAACTCTACAGCAAATTTGTGAAAGAGCAAAAGAGAATATTGATATGCTCAATGCTTCTGGAAAGCTAGATGCACTTAGTAAATGTATTGCTTTTGTTGATGACCTGCACAAGTGGGTATCTTATTGTGATAATTTAAAAAACTACATTTTAGTTGAGGAGGCCCAAACTGAGTGTATAAATTCAATTTATATGTGTGCTCAGGGCTTTTATAAGGAAGCAATAACAACTCTGCGCCAGTTTTTTGAGCATATGCTGTTCGCCATTTTACTGTCGACAAACGATTACAAGTATAGACTCTGGCAAGTCGGAAAGTATGATATGTCATGGTCGCAAATTGTAGATGATCAGAATGGTATATTTGGAAAACAATTCATTAGCGTATATGCAGAAAATTTAGATGAGGTGCGGAGTGTAGAACTTATCACAATTGCTAAAAATGTATATAGAGAATGCTCAGAGTATGTACATGGAAATTTTGAGAAGTTAAGCTCGCTGCCCGATAATCTGCTATTTGACGAAAGTGCTATCGACCAGTATATGGATTATTTTTCAAGCGCACAATATTTAATTTGTATGGCTTTGTTTATTAGATTTAGGCATATATTTAATGAACATGAGACAATTGCCGCACTTGAATCAATTATTACGGATAACTTAGGAACATTATCAGAAATCCAACAATTGCTTTCACCGGAAGGAGTAAACTGATATGAGTGACTTGGTTTTTAGAACCGAAGAATTAACTAACAATCAAATAGCAGAACTGTATGTGGCATCTGATTATGAGCAAAGCATCATAGATAAACTTAAGGCGCCCTCTCCAGTTTTGCTAATCGGAAGTAGAGGAGTTGGAAAATCATTTCTGTTCAAGATGAGCGAAATTCAGATGCTTCAGGAGTTTTCTGAGAAAAAAATCTTGCCTGTGTTTTTGACTTTTAGAAAAGCTTCTCTATTAAAAACATCAAATCCTGAACAGTTTCAGAACTGGATGCTCAGTCGCATTTGTTCTGAAGTTCTGAGAGCACTTAAAAAAACAGGGAAACTATCCCCAATATCTGGTGGATTATCATTATTGGCAGGCGAGGTTTCTGTCGAATCTAGCAAAATTGATGATATTGCAACAGCCTTTGAAGAGTCTTGGAAAACGCCGGGAGAACTGATTGATGTTGCTAAAATACCGACTTTAGACGATTTCATTAATACAATAGAAGATTTATGTGGTGAATTAGAAATTTCTCGGATTGTTCTGTTTATTGATGAAGCCGCACATGTTTTTTTGCCGCAGCAACAAAGAGAATTCTTTACTTTATTTAGGGATTTAAGATCACCCTATATTAAATGTAATGCAGCAGTGTATCCAGGCGTAACTGTTTATGGCGAAACATTTGAACCAATACATGATGCTGTCAAAGTGTCATTGGTTAGAAATGTAAATGATTCAAACTATGTTTCTACCATGAAACAGATGGTACTAAAGCAAATTCGTGATAGTAGTTTAGCTGCTAATCTTTCAAGGCATGGAGAAAATTTCACTTTGCTTGCGTACGCAGCATCAGGAAACCCAAGATATCTTTTGACAAGCGTTTCTATGGCCGAAAAAATGGATGCTAAGTCAGTTAATCAGGTCTTTAGAGATTATTATCGTGAAAAGCTGTGGGCAGAGCATACCAAACTATCAGACAGATACCCTGGATATAAGGATTTCATTTCATGGGGACGTGATTTCCTTGAAACTACTGTACTCCCGGAATTAAAGAAGAAAAACGATGATTTTCTTGAAAATAGTAGCGGCAAAGGAACAACAGCTTATTTTTGGGTTCATAACAATGCTCCGCAAGAGGTTAAAGAGTCTCTGAGAATACTTGAATATTCTGGTCTAGTTTATGAAGATGCTGCCGGAATTCGTGCAACTCGTAGTGAGATTGGAACAAGGTATATGGTGAATCTTGGGTGTTTGCTCGCGTCCGAGGCAACTCCAACGGCATCGGGAATGAAAATAATCAAAGCATCAGATATTAGAAGGATGAGTGAATATGGAGCAAACTATCCGATATACCGAGAAATTCAAGGGAAGGTCATTGAAAGCGAGACAGACGTTCTTAAGGAGCAATTGAAAAAATCGATAGATTTACTTGAGTTAACAGGCTGGCAGAAGCAAAAGATGCACGAGATTTCAATTAACACTATTGGTGATTTGATCTCTGCGCCAGAAGGAAAATTGAAACAGGCAAAATATATAGCAGATGTACGAGCCAGAACGATAAAAAATGCTGGGATTGCAGCTGTGTGCGAGTACTTGCTAGGGTAATAATGTGTCCCGCACGCATAACTATCAACGCCCCGTATAGCTATCGGAATTGCCTATTGATAGCATCCTCTGATAGCTTTTTGATAGCAGAAAGTCGGATACCCCATAGGATTGGGATAACAGGTATCAAACAAAGTCAAATGGAATCAAACGGTCTATACAAAAAAGTTTAGAGCGCGTTTCCGTTTGGAGAGTTTGAATAATCGCGAAAGCTAAATAGAGCCTGTATATTGAACGATAATACGTTCAACGTACAGGCTCTTTCTTTTTGCTGACTCCGTTTTGACTCCCGTCAGTTAGTGGTTAGTAGAGAAAATGCCTTTTAGGAGCTGTGCAATAAGGGAATCTTCAGATGTTTTTCCTGTTGATTTGTTGGCAGCTGTCCTTTTGGAATCTTATTCTAAAGCGTGAGCAAAAAGGCTTGACCAACCTTTTGCGGCGGCACGGTATCGACCCTGTAAAAGAACAATCTCGTGAATAAGAACGCGATGAAAGATAAGGAGTACAACATAACACATAACGATTTGGGCCGCTGGGCAAATATCCGCCTTGCATTTATCAAACAGCACCGCTCGCAGCTGTACCAAGGTCTACTGAAAGAAAATAAGCTGCACAGCTACTTGGCAGAATTTGATCGTTAGGTGCGCGATACCCTGATTTTGACCGAGGAACAGATGCGTCAAACCGAGGAAATCACCAAGGAACTGAAACGGCAGGATCAGCTTTAATGGGGATGTCGTATGAACAACATCCGCAACTGCGCGGAGGAAGCTGTAACGACTGAACTGGTCTACGAATAATTTTGTTGCAGTTTGGATTTGAATAAGGTATTATAAAATCAGACGTTCTTATGTGGAGGATGCTATGAAACAAGAACTGAATTTGCTGGACGGATACACCCCTACAAATGATTTGCTCAATGATGCAAAGCAGATTATTGAGGTGTCCCAAAAGGCTGCATACAGAGCCGTAAATCTGGCGCTGGTGCAGCGCAACTGGCTGTTGGGGTATCGTATCGCACAGGAAGAATTAAAGGGCGAGGGGCGCTCTGAATACGGTACGGCGGTTATCAGAAAACTGGCAAAGGAATTGACTGCTGAGTATGGTAAAGGATTTGATTACAGCAGTCTGTATAAGTATTTTCGTTTCTATAAATTGTACCCTGAGATTGTGGACTCAGTGAGTCCACAATCTGGTGCGCTACTATCTTGGACGCACTATCGTGTATTATTGCAGGTTGAGGACAAAACAGCCCGCGATTGGTACACGAAAGAAGCGGCCAATCAAACATGGAGCGTCCGCACGTTGCAACGCAATATTTCCTCCCAATACTACTACCGTTTGCTGAAATCCCAGAACCAAGAGCCGGTCAAGCAGGAAATGGAAAAGCTGACAGCCGGTTATCAAGCGGACAAGCTGGAGTTCATCAAGAACCCGATGATTACGGAATTTTTGGGACTTTCCGGCAGCACAGATTTTACCGAAAGCAAGCTGGAAAGCTGTATCATCACGAACATTCAGAAATTCCTCATGGAGCTTGGCAAAGGCTATGCCTTTGTAGCCCGCCAGCAGCATATCCACACGGAAAAAGAGGACTACTATATCGACCTTGTGTTCTACAACTATATCCTTAAGTGCTTTGTGCTGGTGGATCTGAAAACCAGCAAAATTACCCATCAGGACGTAGGTCAGATGGATATGTATATTCGTATGTATGACGAACTGAAGCGCGGCGAGGGTGATAACCCGACCATCGGCATCGTCCTTTGCTCCGATACGGACGAGGATATTGCTAAATACTCCGTCCTGCATGGCAATGAGCAGCTTTTTGCCAGCAAGTACAAGCTGTACCTGCCCACGGAAGAAGAACTGCGCGCAGAGATTGAAATGCAGAAAGAAATGTTCTATTTGCAGCAGGATAGGAAATGATAATGTAATTGAACTTGTCCTTGAAAACATTTCCTCTGGTAATGTGATAACCTTTAGGCGCAGAGAAAGTGGACCTAATTGGATGTATTCGTTGAACAGTAGAATTATTTGAAAAAGAAACGAATAGTTTCCATAAAAACAAATGAGGGAATATTACTATGGATAATTGGATGATTGAGTATAAAGAACTTATTCTGAAAGGGGAAAAAAGAGCGGCAAGAGAATTGGTTCTCGCAGAGATACCAGATGACAAAATTATATACAAATACTTCAGAGGAATAAATCGAGATTTTGATACAATAAAAGTTCCAGAACTTTGGTTATGCAATGCGTATCGCTTAAATGATCCATTTGACTGTGCATTTGTTAAAGGGCATAAAGAAATAGACGAGTATATTCGAAATAGAGCGGATTCGATAAACATGCAAAACAAGACATTTATTTCGTGTTTTTCAGAAAAATCAGATTCGATGATAATGTGGGGCACTTATGCTAATTGTCATCGAGGAATATGTGTAGGATATTCTCTAAAGGAATTAGTGGAGAAATTCAATTGTTTACCCGTTGTTTATGAGGAAACTCTTCCACAATATACAAATGATACAAGTGTTTTAATAAATACTTTGACTAAATATATTGATTGGAAATATGAACATGAATGGAGAATTGTAGAAATCAACGACAAGCAAAGAAACGAAGTTGGGTACAAAATAAAGTTTGTAAAACCCAAAGAAATTATTTTGGGCTTGAAAAGCAATGATTTCCTGTGGAAAATCAATAATACTGGTAAAAGTTCTGATGAAATAAAGCCTGATGAACTGATAAGATATTCGGAAGACATTTTAGGAACGGATTGTTTTCAATATCAAATAACTACGAGTGATAAAGGTTATAAGTGGGAAAAAATCATAAGGATTTAAGATATAAACTAAAAAAATGAATTTTCAAGTGAAAAGTAGCCCGTAGAAAAAGTACATATTTTGCATATTGAATGTATTGTTGTTCAATGTGCAAGCACTTTCTTGCTGTTGGTTTTGTTGATTGGAATTGTGATACAACTTGTGAATGATTTTGCTGTGGTTTGGGTAGTGTGTTATAGTATTGATTGTTTCGAGGAACAAAATATGCCAAATTAACTTTTTTAGAAAAAGCAAAAGCGGATAATTAATGGAAAAAATGAAAGATTTCACAATGAGTTTTTTGAGAGGCGAGTTTTGATGAAGATTGCGACTAAAAGAAAAATTGAAATTATAGTACTGATTTTGATTGTATGTATGGTTTCGCTGGGCGCATGTGGGAAAGGAGAAGAGGATTATAAGAAAGAAATTGCAACTTTAGCTGAAGAACAGGGACTAGAGGATGTAGAAGTATCTTTAGAATGGATTGAAGAGACAAAAACGTATAGAACAACTGTGGAAAGTTCGAATTTTTCAAGATTATCATATTCAGAAATGGCAGATTGCAGAATAGAATTAGAGAAGAAATCAAAAGAAAAATTGCATAAAAGCTTTGCGATGCAGTCTGTTAGTAATAATGATAGATATAATGTTTTGGTTAATTTTAAAGGTGCCGGAGATTTAGTTATAGAAAAGAATGATAAAATTATTTATGACAAACAAGCAGGTACGGAAGAAAATGTGAAAGACAGCAAGACATATATAATATCGGATAATCCCGAAGTTGGTATGAATAAAGAGGAGGTATTGTATCAAACAAATTGGGGAGAACCTCAAAAAAAGAATATAGGTAAATACACTTGGGGAACGAGTGAACAATGGTGCTATTCGAATAATAGATATGTCTATTTTGAAAATGGAATTGTTGTAGCAGTAGATTACGAAGAATGACAGAATGTGATAGGTTTGTTCCTATGTTACCGATTCCATCTGTGCCGAAAGAACAGAATTGACTCCCGATTGACTCCCTATTGTGCAAAAGAAGAAAAAATAAGCATAGTAAATAAAAAGGGAAAAAGAAAATTGACGTATTAACAACACAAAAAACCATAAAATATCTACGCCCTCGAATTTAAGCAACCCCTAACCCTGCCATCCCGCCTTGGCCTGACGCCCGGCGGGATTTTTTGTTGCGCGGGGGGCGCGGGTGGTGTACAATGGTCTATAATACGGTGAAGCGGCATTCGCGGAAAGGACACTCCCATGAAAGAAATCCCCATTACATCCTTTGACAATCTCCAAATCGGCCAGGCGGAAAACACGGCGGCGGGCACGGGCTGCACGGTGGTGTTGCTGGGCAAGGACGGCGCCCCGGCGGGGCTGGATGTGCGCGGCGGCGGGCCGGCCTCGCGAGAGAGCGAGCTGCTCAAGCCGCTGGCGGCGGCGCAGGTCATCCACGCCATTGTGCTGGCGGGCGGCAGCGCCTTCGGGCTGGATGCCGCGGGCGGCGTCATGCGGTATCTCGAGGAACACGACATCGGTTTTGACGTAGGTGTGACGAAAGTTCCCCTCGTCTGCCAGTCCGACCTGTTCGATTTGACCGTGGCCGACGCCCGCGCCCGGCCCGATGGAGCCATGGCCTACGCGGCCTGCGTCAACGCCGAGATCGGCAACTACCGCGACGGCAACCACGGCGCGGGTACCGGTGCGACTGTCGGAAAGCTGCTGGGCATGGACCACTGTATGAAGTCTGGCATTGGCAGCTACGCCGTGCAGGTGGGCGACCTGAAGGTCGGCGCGCTCGTCGCGGTCAACGCGGTGGGCGACGTCTACGATTTTGAGACGGGCCGCAAGGTCGCCGGGCTGCGGGCTGACGACGGCAAAACGTTTTTGGATTCCGAGCGGGTGCTGATGCAGCAGCTCGACGCGCCGCAGGAAAAATTCGTCGGCAACACGACACTTGGCATCCTTTTCACCAATGCAAAGCTCGACAAGGCACGGCTGTGCAAAGCCGCGGGCATGGCGCACGACGGCTACGCCCGCGCCATCCGCCCGGTGCACACCTCGATGGACGGCGACAGCATCTACGCGGTCTCGCTGGGCGGCGTGCCCGCTGACCTCGACGCCGTCGGCGTGATCGGCGCGCGGGTCATGGCCAAAGCCATTGTCCGGGCCGTGGAGGCCGCGGACAGCGCGTACGGCTTCCCGGCGGCGCGGGATATGTAAAGTCGGCCCTGCCCCGATACCGTAGAGGTGGATTCCATATCCGCCCAGGCACCGTGCCGTTGCCGCAGGTCGGCGTCAAAACAGCATTGCGCCCGCCCCAAAATCGCGGTATAATAGTGCCAGAATCACAACAGGGGAGAACCACCACACGCTATGCCAAAATTGGACGAACAAATCAAAACGCTGGCGGGCTACTTTGCGGCGGACTGTGAGCCGGACGGCAAGCTGACGCTGCAATTGGAGGTCGAGCACTTCCTCACCCAGTCCGACGGCCAGCCCCCGGCCTTTGCCGATGTGCAGGCCGCGCTGCGCGATTTGCAGCAGCAGACAGACGCGCCGATCATCACCGACGGCGAATATTTCGGCTACAGCGGCCCGGCGCTGACGGCCACGCTGGGGCCCGCGTGCCAGCTGCGCATCAGCCTGTCCCCGCTGCGCGACGTGCAGGACATCATGGATCTGTACAACCGTTTCTATTTGCAGCTGGGGCTGGCGCTGGCTGCCCACGGGCTGCGCGCCTGGACGGCGGGCTGCCACCCGACCTGCCATGCCGAGGACTTGCCCCTGGTACCCCGCACCCGGGACGAGGCCATGGACGCCTACCTGCGGGAAAAGGGAGCCTGCAGTGTGCAGATGATGCGCGCCACGGCGGCGACGCAGGTGTCCATTGACTATCAGGATGAGACCGATTTTGTCCGCAAAATGCGCGCGGCCAGCCTGCTGACGCCGTTCTTTGCGCTGCTCAGCGACAACGCTCCGGTCTATCAGGCCAGCCGCAACAGCAGTTATTGCATCCGCACGCGGCTCTGGCAGGATGTGGACCGTGACCGCTGCGGCGTCACGCCGCATCTGATGGACGCGGATTTCGGTTACGCCCGCTATGCGGAGAATGTGCTGACCAAGCCCCAAATCACTGCGCTGCGGCTGGGCCGCGTCAGGGCTGCGGGCGGAAAGATTGCGCCGGAGCTTTACGCCGGGCACGTCAGCCGTCAGGAAACCGCGCATATTTTGTCCAATTTCTTTTACGATGTACGTCTCAAATCCCGCATTGAGCTGCGCGCCGCGGACAGCATGCCGCCGCGGTACATCGCCGCGTATGTGCAGCTGGTCAAGTCGGTGTTCGGCAGCCCGGCAGCGCTGCAAAATGTGCTGCGCCACTACGCGGGCGCGACGACGCTGGACATCACGTCGGCTAAGCTGGCCGTCTGCAAGGACGGCTACAATGCGCTGGTCTATGGCCGCCCCGTCAGCGGCGAGCTGGCTTGGCTGCTGATGCAGGCCCGCAGCCGCACGCCCTCGCAGGAGGAACGCGCACTGCTCGACCCGTTCATGCAGCTGCTGACGACCCGCAAAACTATCCGCGAGACGGAAAATTACAACGAATAAACGTGCTTTCTGCGGGCATACTGACCCTGAAAGGGGGCATGTGCCATGCGGGAAACATCCTACCACGCGGTCATTGCCGAGATGACCGTCCGCGCACTGTGGGAGCTGCAAAACCTGCTGGACTGCATCCCCGACGCGCTGTGGGACCGCTGCTACGGCGGCGCACCGCTGTGGCAGCACGTCTACCACACCCTGCACGAGCTGGACCAGTGGTTCATCAACCCGCGGGACACCGACTTTGTCGAGCCGCCTATCCACACGCCGCACTTGCAGGAACTGCACATTTACCCGGCAGTGCGTCTTGACAGACCGGCGATAGATGACTATTTTTATACAATCAAGGCCAAGCTGTCCATTTATCTGACCTCGCTCCACGACGAGGATCTGCTGCAGCGGCCCGACAACTGCGAGTGGACGCGGTTTACGCTGATTTTGTCGCAGTATCGGCATTTATACCGCCACATGGGCATGGTGATGGGTTTTATTGAGGCCGAGACCGGCCTCTGCCCGCGCACGCTGGAGGTGGGGGAGGACCCGCCCGCCGCGCCCTACGACCCTTATCAATGAGAGGAACTTTTCAATGAAGTATCGCTGTTTTGCGGCGCTTGCGCTGGCGTTGCTGCTGCCCGGCTGCGCCGCCGCGCCCGACCTGACGCCGGTCTGGCAGCGCGACCTGCCCGCCAGCGGCGTACATATAGAGCTTTCCAACGCGGCGCTGCTCTCCGACGCGGACGTCTACTACGCCGCAACGCGGGAGGAGCTGTACGTGCACAATGTGTCGGTTTTGCCCGCCGTCAAGGCCGACGGTCAGCCCGTTGTAACGTTTTACGGCGCTTCAGCGCAGGATATTGGCCTTGTGTATCTGGAGGACATCGGCGACGTGTACGTCGATTATGACCGCGTCAAGCCGCAGATCAAGCTGGATTATATCCTGACAGAAGGGGACGGGTACGTCTCCTACGAGTTGGACACCGCGTACAATTTTGAGTTCACGGTGACGACGCAGACCGGCGAGGATAAGATTCTGGTCGTCAGCGAAAGAAGCGACGTGAAATGAAAATGCCCCGCCCGGGTTGGCCGAGCGGGGATTTTTTGTGCGTTAAATGCCTTCTCCTTTGGGGGAAGGTGGCCGAGGCCCCGCCCGATGTCGGATGAGGGGAAAGTCCGCGCGATTTCCCACATACGGGCAGTCACGGGAACTTAGCCCTCATCAGTCGCCTGCGGCGACAGCTTCCCCCGATGGGGAAGCCTTTGCGGTCGTTGCCGCGTGCCGCCTCACTTCCTCTCCGGCAAATCCACCGTCGTCGTCGGGAAGGCAAACTCGCAGCCTTCCTCCTGCATCAGATCCAAAATTTGCAGATTCAGCGTGTTTTTTACCTGCATGAAATCCCGTAGATTGACTTTGGTGATGTACACCCGGCACGCCAGATCAATGCTGTAGTCGTTAAATTTATCCAGCGCAATCATCACGCCGTCGGGCTGCACGTCGGGCTGGGCTTGCAGCATGGCGGTCAGATCGGCGGTCAGCTGTTCGATTTTTTCGCGCGGGGTGTCGTAGGTCAGACCAATCGTGAACTTCCACAGACGGCTCTGGCGGCGGTTATAGTTTTGGATGTACTCCGCTGTGATTTTGGAATTTTCTATCGTGATAGCGACATTATCCGGGCTGCGGATGCGGGTGGAGCGGAAGGAAATGTCCTCAACGGTGCCCTCGCAGTCGCCCAGCACGATGTAATCCCCGATGCCGAAGGGCCGCTCCAACACCAGCGTGATGCCCGCAATCAGGCTGTTCAGTGTGGACTGCGCGGCCAGCGAGACCGCCAGTCCGGCGACACCCGCGCCGGTCAGCAGGCCGGAGACCGGCACGCCGAGGCGGTCCAGCATGGCGATACCCGCAAACAGGCCGACCAGCGCATGAAAGATGTTCTCAAAAAAGTGTCCCATCGTCTGATTTGTTTCTAAATCCAGATGGTTCTGGGCGCTGCGCAGCAAAAGCCGGGTGACCGGGGCCGCACGCCAGCAGCCGAGCGCGATATAGAAGATGACCAGCAGGTCGGCAGCTAGATTCAGGTATTGCAAAAAAACGGCGTCGCGCACCAGCTCAAACGGCAGCGACTTGACGGCAGCTGCGCCCAGCAGTACCCGAAAAAGGCCCGCCACCGGCGTAAGAAAGCTGTCCAGCAGAATGTAAAGCCACGATGCCGTGTGACTTTTTGCACGGTCCAGAAAACGCCGGGCGGCGAGCTTGTACACCTCGGGTGCACCGGCAGCCGCCAGCGCCAGCAGCGCCGCGGGCAGAAACGAGAGAAAATCGTGGGTGAGTTCTTCCATGGTGGGTACCTCGGTTTATGGTTGTGGTAATTCCTTGGCCCCCTCTGGGAGGGGGCTCCGCCCGCAGGCGGTGGAGGAGAGAACCTGACGCGGCCCGAAATA
>ENA-ORTH01000110-ORTH01000110.1-human-gut-metagenome-genome-assembly--contig:-NODE-110-length-96085-cov-20.806394_pt1 | contig 96085 bp, 111 predicted proteins | sample MGYA00241914_ERZ509192 | MGnify/ENA primary metagenome ERZ509192 (study PRJEB26280, sample SAMEA2338826) | human gut metagenome | biome: human gut; feature: human-associated habitat; material: faeces...
GAAATATCAAAAAACAGGCAGATATCGTAAGCAGAGGAAAAAGTAAAAGCGCATTCATCCGCAGGCAACTGAAGTTGACTGCGGTTTTCTGCTTAAAGCTTGATAATCATATATTGCTCTCATTTTTCATCCTTCTCTTTCACCGTTTTTTCGAAAACCTCTTATTGTAGAACATTTGTTTTTTACTCATCTTTTAATACTCATCTGGTATGTCTTAACAATCATCTCAGCCTCTCCCGTATCCATATATTTTTTCGCATACTTTTGCAGCTCACTAAATAAATCCGGATATTTCATTGATAGTTCAACATAATAATTACTTCCAGATTGCTCTGTCCCTAAAATGTTTCCGGAACCTCGTAATGCATAATCGGACTCTGCAATCTGGAATCCATTTTTATATTTACATAAGGCAAGCAACCGTTTATTGTTCTTATGCACAGAATTTAATATGCAATATCCTTGACTATTTCCCCGTCCAACTCGTCCTCTTAGCTGATGTAAGCTTGCAAGCCCAAAACGCTCCGCATTGTTAATCACGATAACAGTAGCATTTGAAACGTTTACACCTACCTCAACAACAGTAGTGCTTACAAGAATCTTAATCTCTCCATTTTTAAAGGATCGAATCACTTTCTCTGTTTCATCTTCGTTCATTTTTCCATTTAAAACCGCTACAGCATTTTTACCAAAAATATTAGCATATTCCGTATATGTTTGCTCTACAGATAAAATTCCTTCCATAACGCCCTGTTTATCCTCAATAAGAGGGCATACAACATATGCTTGATGTCCTTTTTCAATCTCTTTCTTAATAAATTGAAATATCGTATTCTGAGAGGCACATATCGCTGTTTGTATCGGTTTGCGTCCATTGGGCATACTCTGAATATTAAATACTTCTGTAGTTGATAGCAGAACATCAGATAATGAACGGGGAATAGGGGTTGCAGACATCGTAACTGTGTGCATCCCTGCTTTCGCTTTTGTTGTAATTTCTTCCCTTTGCAGAACGCCAAAACGATGTTCTTCATCCGTTATTGATAGACCAAGATCATGAAATTTTACTTCTTTACTCAAAACACTATGCGTTCCAACAATCATTAACGCAGATCCATCTTCTATAGATTTAAGAATAGCTTCTCGTTCTTTTTTCTTTAATCCATTTGCAATGTACACTACGTCAATATTATATTGAGCAGCCATCTCTTTTAATTCATTGTAATGCTGGGAAGCTAAAACTTGTGTTGGTGCAAGTAAAACACTCTGAAATCCATTGTCAGCCATTACAAACATTAATAAAAAAGCTAAGATAGTCTTTCCACACCCTACGTCTCCTTGTATCAAAGCATTTAACCTCTTTCCGCTTCTTATCCTATTTACCAACTCTTCATAAGCAGATTTCTGATCTTTCGTAAGCTGAAACGGCAGATTTTTGATTATTTTTGTTGTGATTGCCAAGGAATGAATCCCATAGACAGAACCAGCAGGAAGATTTCTTTTTTTTTCTTCGAGCTGCAGGGCAAAATATAATAGATCATCTATATTTAACCGATATTTCGCTTTTTTTACCCCTTCTACGGATGATGGCTTATGCATTTCACGTATTGCCTCATCTTTGGACATCAAATTATATTTATGTAACAATTCTCTTGGAACCTTATCCGGTATTGTTGCATGTTCGAGGCAATCATTTATGATCCTTTCAAAATTACTTTCGGAAATCCCCCTTATTTTTTCATATGCAGTATAAATATGACAGTCAGATTCCCCATCATATTTTTTGAAGATAATCGGGTTGCTCATGAAAAATAGATTCTTTTTATTGGACGCTTTTAATTTTCCTCCAATGAAACATGTATCTCCTGGACGGTAATCTTTTTTGAGTACATTATACATCTCTGTAGTCCCGAACCAAGACACACATAATTCATTTTGCGTATATATATCTTGAAGAGTGCAGCGAACAATATATAGAGAGGACTGTTTTTTTAACTCATAGCTAACTAATTTGCATACAAAAGCATAATTTTTATCAAGTCTGCCCGTATTTAAAGGATTTATAAAAGAAAAATCATAGTATTTGGAAGGAAACAGCTGACAGACATCTTCGACAGTTTCCATTTTTCGCTTTTTTAAAATATTGTAAGCTCTTGTTCCTGCTATTTCCTTTAACATAATACTCCTCCTTTCTGGTAAGATTTTTTGACTGAAAATCTTTGCGGCACAAGCTCCTTCTAAACTACAGATCAAGTAGAACAATTCGCAGTTCACCACAATCCTAATGCCATTCCTCTTACAGTTGCAGTTCGGTTAGATACATGAAAATATTCAGCAAGCTTATTTATAGAAATCATTCCGTTTTCAGAAAATTCTTTACATTTTGAAATGAACTGTTCGTCTGGCATCAATAAATAAGCTGCAAACTCATTAGCTTCATACTCCTCCACTTCTCCTATATTTACGGATTCCTTCGTTTTTAATTTGCCATTCCCATCATCTTCTAAAAAATGTAAAATAAGATGTCCCAATTCATGTGCAATAGAAAATAATAATTTGGTTTCCGGTACAGTATTTGCATACTCTATAGTAAATGAACTATCATCTAGTATAACCAACCTCGCATCCTCTTTTAAGTTATCTTTCGGAACGCAGGAACCAGGTAAGTTTTCCTGTATTATTTGACACAGTTGTTCTAATGTCAAAGGACTTTGTACCTTTACTGCGTTACATACAATATCTACACATCCATCTACATACAATTTTCTATACATTGCTTCTCCCTTATTTTAATCTCCATTTGGTATATACGGACGTAATGCTCCTGCCATCTTATTTGCCGGCATTGTTTGTATCCATACATATCCGGGTCCTGATACAGCTGTGTTAAAAAATCCTTCTCCGCCAAAAAATTTATTTTTAAGACCAGCCACTGTTTCTACTTTTAATTTGCAGGATTCCGACATAGCTGCTAAATAACCGGTATTAATCAGCATTGATTCACCAATAGCTAATTCATATTCCATAACACTTCCATCAATTTCAAGAAAAGCAAGTCCATCACCACTTAATTTTTGCATGATAAAACCTTCACCACCAAATAAACCTGCTCCGATTTTTTTATTAAAAACAGTAGACAACTGCACTCCTTCTGTTGCTGCGAGAAATGCTTTTTTTTGCGCTATGATTTCATTTCCCGGCTCTATTTCGAATGGGAGTATTGTTCCCGGAAAAGAAGAAGCAAATGCAATCATACCCTTTCCTCTACCTCTACATGGATAATAAATGTTTTGAAAAAAAGATTCGCCCGAAAAAGTCCTTGCGACTGCTCTTCCGATACCATTCGAATTTGTTTCCATTTTCATATTCGGTGTCATCCAAGCCATCGCCCCCTGTTCTGTTATTATTTTTTCGCCTTCTTCTAAATGACAAATTACAACTGGGAGATTGTTTCCTTCAATTTCGTATCTCATGTAATAATACCTCTCTTTCTTTTAGTCTGTTTTCTATCTAATATGCCTATTTACTATTTACCAGTATTGTAACAACAAAAAAAACTCATCTATTTTTATAAGAAAAAAAAGCCCCCTATATAGGAGACTTTTTATTAAAAATATGCTCGGTACACCGAGAGCAGTATTGTAAAAAAATTATACTGCGAGTAAGCATCTACGGTTATCACAGCTAACCAACTTAAAAATATCCAAAGTAAAAATACTCCAGACACCGCGCATATAACATTTCCTGCTATTTTTTTCATATTCATTTTTTCGTTCCTCCTCTTTTGAATTTCACGTTCAACTCTAATTTGGAAAAATCGTTAAAAATACATTTTTATCAAAAAAAGAAGCCTCTTAAAGAGACTTCTTCTTTTGGACAAAAAGGATGCTACTTTAGTTAGCTGTGCCATTCAATCTTTGCTAACCAGCATTTCTCTTTATTTTTTCTGCATTCTTTCGTTTTTTTATCATACCATTTGATTTTTTCAATAGTACTCTTTGGACGAAGATCTGTGTTGCACAAAGGACATTTTTCACCCTTTATATAACCAAGATAAAGTTTGCTACCACACTCTGGACAGCCAATATAAGTAGAAGAACGCCGATGGATAGAATGAGTCTCAATAAAATCATCTCTTTTCTTTTCCCATTCTGTTACTTTTGCTCTGCCTTTTGCTGAAATATCATAATACATTACGATATGATCTGAATACCAGCCACTATCATATTTTTTGATAGCCTCAACAGCTTCTTCATAATTTTTGTATATTTCATTTCTATGTATCGTAAGGTTTCCATGATATCCTCCAGATTCCCGTGGATCATATGCATTACCTGTTATACGACTGATAAAGAGCTTCAAATTCTTTTCTGTCGTAACCTTTGTAGAATAATATTCAATCTGGTGTCCCATATATTGTTTCTCCTTTTGTTTTTTTTGATGCTGTTTTACTTCGATAATACAAACTCTTTTCTCGTCAGATTGTCCCTTACGACACCCTTGCGATATCTTACAGAACACAGTTTAAATCTTTCTGTTGCTTTTTCCTTACTTGAAAGCCCAGAGAGACAATGACGTATTTCTCCTTCTTCATCTACAAGAAATAGGTCATACCCTTTTCTTGTAAATTTATCCAGTTCATTATTCATGATTTCTTCATAAGCGATTAGACACTCCCCATAAAGAGCAGCCATCTGTCGGATACTTTCCTTATCTGTAAATAATGTCTTAATTGTTCCTAATGAAACAAGGTCAAACTTATCTGTCAGACTATAATAACCTCTGATATAAAGATTAAGATAATACCCTTCATTGCTGCCTGGCTGCAGAGTGAATATAGGACGAAACTCATAATCATAAAGTCCTGCTTCATAATTGTCTGCCTGCTCATAATCTACAAGGTTCGATGGTCATTTTTCAGACTCTTTAACCTTTTCGATAATCTCATGAAATAAGTCCTGATTTGTAATAACGTCAGATTCCTTCTTGATTTCTTTTAACATAATATTTCTCCTTTGTTAATTATCTCATTGGAAGGTACATCGGTACATCATCTGGATAACCGGTTTCTTCTTCGTAATATAAAACACCATTTCTAGCGACAGGTGCTTCTTCTAATGTTAATATCTCCGCTGTAAATCTACCTCTTTCAAAAGTATCAATAAGTTCATTACCATAACCATTATGTGGGTCTAATTGATAACGAATACTTCCGTTATCATACAAGAAGATATAAATATCTCCCCAATTGATACGAATCCAATCAACATCTGTTCCATCTGCTACAGGACTTTCAATCTGAGCAAACTGCTTTACATATTCCTGAATTTTTTTAGATTTGTTATGCTCCAGAATATCTATTGCTATTGCATTACAATAATTAAACTGCATCATCAAATATTCTTTTAACGAAAGTTTTCTTTTTACTTGAACATCAAAATCTGAATCAATATCTTTTTGGTTACAATTGCTTTTATTAGACCAATACAAAATATTAAGTTCTGTTATCAGCTCTTTAAAAGTATTTACCTTATGTTTGTTTTCATCAATATAGCACTCTACTACCGGATCATCCGCACTAGGTAAATCCAATCCGTCTTCAGCCCACCATTTCTTTAAGATTTCTTCCAGTAACTGATTCCATTTTCTTACTTTATTTTCACAGTTGACGGTAGAATATCTTATTCTTATTGTATTTAAACTAACTGTGTTGTTTAGATATGCCGGAATATCAATCTCATCATCAACCTTAGAAAAAACGTCAAACAGTGTATCTGTGTCGTATCCTTCCGGTAAATATCTTAAGATATACGGAATATATTTTTCTATATCTTTTGGTTGCATCTTCCAAGGGTACATTACTGATGTTGCTTTCTCAAAAACAGCAATATCCATAATATTTTTAGCTTTTTTCGCCGTCATATTGTTGTCTTCTACAACATAAACGACATCATTATAATTTGCCTTCCATGTACCTTTCTGACATTTTCCTCGGCATACCTCTAAATCTTTGTCAAACAAGATTATTTCTGAGAAATCTGAGTCAAATCTCATTTGAGCCTTCATATTATCATCAAAGGATATTGTAAATGACAAAGCTTTTTTTCGCTCTAGGTCATACTTCTGATAAACTTCCGCATCGTTCATCTGCAGTAACTCATTTATCCATTGTTTCTGCATTTCAGAAAAAACTACATATGCAATGTGTTCTTTTCGAACAGAAAAACCATTATGAAGATATCCGTATTTGTCTGAAATCCACTCAGAAATATCGTCAAGATAGTCTTCGCCTTCTGCAGCAGAAGCAAATTGAAGAGGAAGAACGATTTCCTCTGGCAATGAATCAAATAATTCTTCATCCCCGTCTGTGTCCCATTTCCATTTGATATTGACAACGCTATACTGCTCTGCTTTTAATACTGTGGTAGTCATACTCATATTCTTTCTCCTTTTTGTATACAATGTGATTTACTTACGTTTTTCTTTATCATGCGGTAAAATCAAACAATGTGAATTGATATCCCGGTTCAAAATAATCTTCGGGTATTTTTAATTCTTCTTCATACCAATCAGGTGCAAAAAGTATATTCTCTGGGAATGCATTGATATTTTCCCTGATTTCATCCTGCGAAAGATTTTTTAGAAAAATAGCATCTTTACAATTAGTAAGCACCTGATGCATATCAACCTGTCTTCTAAATTCAGGCTCTATATACTTTAATAGCCATAATTTAGAATTCGAACTTTGTGTTCTGCTCATAACATAATCAATGATTTTTTGAGTCTGAAAGTCTTCGAAATCACTTGGCAGGATATGCTCTCTCGTTTTAAGGTAGGCAAACATATGGTCCTCGTCCTTTAATTTTGATGGTATATCAGAAAGAGAATGACATTTTTCTGGTGTCCATGCCTGCTCCTGATATTTCTCTGGCAAATCGGAGATCTTATAAAACAGTTTTCTATCAATTACCTTTTCCCAAAAAGAATCTGTTTTTATATTTTCTGGGATATATCTCAGAGCAGCAAAAGAATTCGATTCCATCGCAATAAGACAAAGTTCTTCATCTATTGCATTTTTAGGAACCTGTTCAATATTTGTTCCTCTTTTTGAAACAAAAGTTTTATAAACTTCTTTTGTTCGCAATGCATTAGGGATGATTTTTAACTCGTCAGTATGCCCCGCAACCACAACAGCTAATTCTTCATCCCAGTAAGTTTGGGGAATCTTTCCACCAAATCCCATTTCTTCCCTCTGGATACATTTTAATAACAGCTCTTTGGAGATAGTATTTAAATGAATACAGTTTAAAAAACTGTTTTGCCCATGGTCAGATAAGATTTCATAAAATTTATCTATCTGATATCGTTTAGGCAAGTATTCTATCGCTGCAAAATGTCTTAAGCAGCATAATAAAGAAACTTTAGCTGTCTTTAACTCATCAGGAATCACCTCAAATAGATGACATGGACCGATATAAGACTTTGAATTTTTAAGGGTAAACAGGATTAGTTCTTCTGACAGAATATCTTTGTATTTTTCCGGCAAGATACGGTAATAATAACCATCTGCTTTACAAAGATTTTCCCAGTATATAGCACTTTGGCATTCTTCCGGTATATATATTCTGTCATAGTAAGCTCCCTTATCCGCTAGTTTCTTACTAAACAAAATAGCCAATTCTGAATTCCAGCGATTTTCTGGCACATTATGCATCATACTCTCATCGTATAAAAGACATTCTGCCAGATCATCATCTGATAAGATATCGTAAAAATTATCTGGAAAGTAAATGTAATGCGCTCTTTTTACAGCATCTAAAATTTCTTTCGATGATGGATTCTTTTTAGTCCGGATAACTTGTGGATAATAAGAAAATACTTCATCGTATAATTCTTCCTGTTTCTCCTCAGATAACTTAAAGTACAAGTTAACGAAATCCTGCCGGCTAAATTCAATCGGCATCATTCCTTCCACAATATCTGCAGCTTCTTTAGCAGTCACAGAAAATGATTTTTCTTTGATAACCAATTTAATATTTTGCTTATGTGAAGTAAAATATTCATTTACACTACCACCATTTAGTAGCCACACCTTTAAGTCATCCAGTTTTCCATGCTGCATGGCATATCTTATGATTGCTTCGTTTTTGTCCATTTGACATTCCTCCTTGTTTTGAAAAATATTTACAGTTTTAATATGAAAGGGTACGAAAATAAAAATTCTCAGGAGGTTAATTGCCATTTCTGTTTTTCTTACAAAAATGAGTTTTTTCTTTCGGAGTATATAGTAAAAAAAGAAAACTTTTATATATGACAAAAAAGCATTTTTAGACAGATTAAAAAAAAGGAGTATACATTATGATAAATTACATGGTTGATTCAGAAAATGTGGGAACAAAATGGATTCCTTATTTAAAAGAGAACATAAAAAAAACAGACCGGGTATTTTTATTTTACACAGATAAAAGTCCAACTATCCCCTGTGGCAAGCTGAATGATCTTACATTATTTATCCACCAGATACAGTCTATCCACTGTTATAACAAAACAGCAAATGCTCTTGATTTTCAGCTTTGCTCCTATCTGGGGTACCTAATAAGAGGTGGCTCAAAATCTTCTTACTGCATTTTAACAAATGATAAAGGATTCGATGCTGCGGTATCGTTTTGGGCAGAAAAAGGGATTAAGATATACCGGCATAGTCTTGCTGCAGAAATAGGATATTCAGACAAAACCCGGGTGGGTTCTATGCCAAACCTCGGAGCTATCCTTTCTCTAAAAGCAAACAATCCGGATTTAAAGACCATAGAAAAAATCATAAAGGAATCTGATTCTGTTGCTGTAGTTCTTAACAAGATAACTACCGTATTAGGAACAAGAACTGGAAAAAATTATTGCAAAAAGTTAGAAAAGCATTTAAAAAAATATTATCTCGTAAATAAATAAGCCTGTGAACTACTGTGGCTATTGAAATAATAACCGATTATCTCTCTCACAAAAAATAGAGCGATGATATTATATACCATCACTCTATTTTTTCTAGTCAATTACTTTTAACTCTGTAATATTATCTAAATCAGATAAATCCATTCCTTCATATTTTGATATAAAACTTTCTAAAGAAGCCCGGCGCACCTTTAAGCTTCCAAGTTTTAATGCCGGCAATAAACCCTTGCGGATTAGAGCATATACTAAATGAATATTTATACCTAAACATTTGGATACTTCTTTTACATTATATAACATTTTATCCTCCATGAAACACCCTTCTTTCTTTATTTTTATTATTTTATAATATGTAAATTTATTTTAATTCACAGTCAGGGTCTTCAAGGAGTCCGAATACCAATTTCATCCCGACAGCAATCAATCTCATATCAGTAATAGATATCACTTTTATCCACCGGCCATTGTTTTTGTTTTAATCCCCAACCGGTATTGACGGAGACTGAATTATAAGAAAAATTTTAGTCGTTAAATTATCATTAACCTTTATATATTTCATTTAATTTTTCATTACTATTATTTTTTATCTTTGGCGTAACATGATTTGCATATATATTCATCGTCACGGAAATATCCTTATGTCCCAGTCTTTTTTGAACATATACCATATTTACATTGTTTTCCAATAGCATTGTTGCATGAGTATGACGCAAACTATATGTATCATATTCGGGAAAATTAAGTTCCCTATGAATTACAGATGATGCATGGGTTAAAACTCTTGGTGATGTAAATGTACCATTTTCTCTTCTACATACAAAGTTAATCTCATTATCTGTTTTTGTTGTTTTTATTGGATTCATTGGGATAATATCATATGTCGGCTTTTCTCCTAAAACATATAACTTTTGATCACAATAATATCGCGTATAATATTCAGCATAATATTCCTCTGATTTAAGCTGCCATTCTTTTTCTCTTTTTAGCAATGCGATAAGCTCATCATCCAAATCTATCTGTCTATAGGAATTATACTTAGGTTCAGAAAAGTACCAATATCCATTTGACTTAGATGTTCCATTATAGAGCTTTATATCTTTTTTCGTTCTCTTTCCTTGATGCCATTGTACCTGTCTATTCACTCTAAGCAATTTATTTTCAAAATCAATGTCTTCCCAGATTAGTCCAAATACTTCACCCACTCTTAATCCACAATGATAGATTATCATTAACGGCAGATGTGCCGACTCTTTTTCCGGAAAACGTTCGAATATTTGTTTTATTCTATCTTCTGATACATAAATATGTGGTTTTTGTCGTGTAATAGTTGCTTTTTGTGGCTGTTGATTTCTTGGGATTATCAGATTTATTGCGGGAGATGCTACGATGTAATGCTTTTCCTCCGCCCATCGAAAGGCTTTCGTTACAATCCCTCTGATAGATGATATTGTATTTTTGGAAAATCCTTTATCATACATATCTTTGATAAAATCTTGAAGAATATCTTTCGTAATATTCTTCAGATAATACTCTCCGATAGATGGTTTAATATATAAACGGATCTTCTTATGATATCCGTCGAGTGTAGACTCCTTACAAGTTAATCCACAATCTTTTTCCATCCATAGATCAAAAAAATCTGCTACAGATATATTTGTATCTTTTGTTGTCTGTCCACATTTTTCATATAGGCTTAGTTCTATTTTACCGGCTTCTTTTGCTTCACGCTTTGTTCTAAAACCAGATTTCGTCTTTCTTTTTCTTTTGCCATCAATTCTGGCAATTTCAAAAGCATATTCGTACACCATTTTTCCTGATTTTAACATTCTTGGTCTTACAATTAAATCACTCATATTAATCCTTCCTTTCGTTTTATCCATTAACACATAATAGTATGTAAAAATAATAAACAAAAAGCATCAATACGGCTTAAATAGGTGCTTGTAGACTTCAACGGTGTTAAAAGTCTACATTACGAAGCTGTGTAGACTTCTCGTAGACTTGACAACATCTGTTGTAAGATTTTTCTTTTTAAGAATAATATTTAGAAAATAAAAAAAAAGGACTTCCACATAAAATGGAAGTCCCAAAACCCGCATAAATAAAGAGTTTTTCTTAGAATCTACCTGCCTTAGCAGCCTCCTCTACGGAAACAGCTACAGCTACTGTAGCTCCAACCATAGGGTTGTTACCCATTCCGATAAGTCCCATCATCTCAACGTGAGCTGGTACGGAAGAAGATCCTGCGAACTGTGCATCAGAGTGCATACGTCCCATTGTATCTGTCATACCGTAGGAAGCTGGACCTGCTGCCATGTTATCTGGGTGAAGTGTACGTCCTGTACCACCACCGGAAGCTACGGAGAAGTATTTCTTTCCTGCTTCTAATCTTTCTTTCTTGTATGTTCCTGCTACTGGATGCTGGAAACGAGTTGGGTTTGTGGAGTTACCTGTGATAGAAACGTCAACATTTTCTTTCCACATGATTGCAACACCTTCACAAACGTCGTTTGCACCATAACAGTTAACTTTTGCACGTAATCCGTCAGAGTAAGATTTACGGAATACTTCTTTTACAGTGTTTGTGTATGGATCGTATTCTGTCTCAACAAATGTGAATCCGTTGATACGGGAAATAATCTGTGCTGCGTCTTTTCCAAGACCGTTTAAGATAACACGTAAAGGTTTCTGACGAACTTTGTTAGCCTTTTCTGCGATACCGATAGCACCTTCTGCTGCTGCGAATGACTCATGTCCTGCTAAGAAAGCAAAACATTCTGTGTCTTCTTCAAGAAGCATTTTTCCAAGGTTACCATGTCCAAGACCTACTTTTCTGTTCTCTGCTACAGAACCAGGGATACAAAAAGCCTGAAGTCCTTCACCGATTGCTGCTGCTGCTTCAGAAGCTTTTCTTGCACCTTTTTTGATGGCGATTGCTGCACCTACTGTATATGCCCAGCAAGCGTTTTCGAAGCAGATAGGCTGAATGCCTTTTACCATGCCGTATACGTCAAGGCCTGCATCTTTTGTGATTTTTTCTGCTTCTTCTAAGGAAGCGATTCCATAGCTGCTTAATACGGAATTAATTTTATCAATTCTTCTTTCATATGATTCAAATAAAGCCATTCTTCTCTACCTCCTTAATTAGTCAATTACCTTGTCTGTTCTAGGGTCGATAATCTTAGCTGCGTCAGCTACACGGCCATACTGACCTGCTGCTTTTTCCCATGCTGTGTTAGGATCATCACCTTTTTTGATGAAATCTGTCATTTTTCCAAGATTTACAAACTGGTAACCGATAATTAAGTCGTCTTCGTCCAGAGCGATTCCTGTTACATAGCCTTCTGCCATTTCAAGGTAACGAGGTCCTTTCTGAAGAGTTCCGTACATAGTACCTACCTGGGAACGAAGTCCTTTACCAAGGTCTTCAAGTCCAGCACCAATCTGAAGTCCGTCTTCAGAGAATGCAGACTGAGAACGTCCATAAACGATCTGTAAGAAGAGTTCACGCATAGCTGTATTGATAGCATCACATACAAGGTCAGTATTTAATGCTTCCATAACAGTAAGACCTGGAAGAATCTCAGATGCCATAGCTGCAGAATGTGTCATACCGGAACATCCGATTGTCTCAACTAATGCCTCCTGAATTATACCTTCTTTTACGTTTAAGGTTAATTTGCAGGCACCCTGCTGTGGAGCACACCAGCCAACACCATGTGTAAAACCAGAGATATCCTTAACCTCTTTTGCTTTTACCCATTTTGCTTCTTCTGGAATCGGAGCTGCTCCGTGATGTACGCCCTGAGCCACTGGGCACATGTTCTGTACTTCTTGTGAGATAATCATGTTATTACTCCTTTCGGTATAAATTGATTTTTACTAAAATAACTTACATTCCGTAAGTAATCCCTAAGTCAAGACTTTTGTTTGTCTTCACAGTTTATTATTTTCTCACAAAAATTGCTTTTCGTCCATACTTTTTTTTAATTTTCGACAGAATTTTTGATAGAACTTTCACAATTCTCTCAATTTTTTCTCAATAAAGCAGTATTTTTGTGGTTTTATATGTTCTATTCCGTTGTTCCTTCACTCTCCATCTCATTACGATGAGTGCTTGAAGCATCTGATTCGGAAGTGCTGTCGGTCTGATCAGGAGCCGTACTTCCAGAAACTTCTGTTTCCTTTTGGGCAGTCTGTTCTGCCTTCTGTTTCTGATAAGCTTCTTTAAAAATGTCCTTCATTTTTGCGATGGCCGCTTTTTCCGCATGATACCAGATTGTTTTGCCATTCATATTTGTTACAGTGAAATATTCATCATATATCACAAGCTTCATTGTATTTCCATGATGGTAAAAAGTATAGGTTCTGCCTTTACTTACTTTTTTTGCCGCTTTTTTGCCCCATTTTTTCTTTGCACGGGCTTCATTCGACTTTTTCTTACTCATCTGGTCAATATAGGTTGCAACAGAAGAAGCAGCCTCGTTCTCATAGCATCTTCCTTTATCATTGATAATTAAAGGTGCATCTGCTAAGCGATGGAATAGTTTGGAGTTTGGATAGCCATTTCTGAAATGTAAAAATGCATCGCCGATAGCGGAAGCATTATAGGCATAATAAACATTGTTCGGCAAATCAGTAAACACAATGTAATTACCGCCATATACCATGATTTCATAAATAGCATTATCTTCATCATAAAGGATATATTCGTATCCTGGCCCGTACTTTTCCTTCACCTCATCTGGCGTATATTTTGTTGTTTTATCTGCTCTTGACGCAATAGTTGTTGCTAAAGAAAATACTGCTTCTCCCTCTATAAATTCACTGCCATCCATGTTGTCAGCATAGCCCACTTCAAGTTTTACAAGATGATCCCGAGATATCTTTTCAAGGTAATCACTGGCTCTTTGCTCATCCTCTGTCATGTCGTTCTCTGCATCTACTTTTGATTTCAGGGACTTATTCTGTTTTTTCAGCTTTTTATTTTCTTTTTGCAGTTCTTTATAATAACTTGACTCAAGTACCTTTTTCTTTGAAGCCTTACAGCCGGTAAGAGAAAATATCAATACCAGACTTATCAAAAGAACTACATATTTACTTCTTCTTCCTCTTTTCATGATGTCCTCTGATTTTCTTAATATTCTTCTTTCTGGACTACTTCGTTTTTATTTTTATAGATGGAGTGGCCAGCAACATATCCTCTTACGCTGGATAATGGATATATGTTACTGTGTCTTCCCACGATAGTTCCTGGATTTAATATAGAACCACAACCAACTTCTACATAATCTCCAAGAATTGCTCCAATCTTCTTCATATGTGTCTCAATCTTTGTATCATCTAAATGAACCTCTACTAACTTTTTGTCAGACTTTACATTAGAAGTAATAGAGCCTGCTCCCATATGGGATTTATAACCGAGAATAGAATCTCCTACATAATTATAATGAGGAACCTGTACTTTATCAAACAAAATAACATTTTTAAGTTCAGTAGAATTACCTACTACAGCTCCCTCTCCTACGATAGCGTTGCCACGGATAAAGGCACAGTGGCGAATCTCTGCATCCGGACCAATAATTGCCGGGCCATTAATATACGCTGTTGGCGCAACCATAGCAGATTTTGCTACCCACACATGTTCTTTTACTTCTTCATACTCATCTTGGGAAAGAAGCATTCCTACTTCCATAATGAAGTCATGAATCTTTGGAAGAACTTCCCACGGATAGGTGTTCTCCTCAAATAATACAGATGCGATTGTTCTGTTAAAATCCTGAAATAATTCCCTATTTTCTAATCGTTTCATTTTCTTTTCTGGCTGCAAACAGCCTCTCCTTTCTATTTATATCTATGTTACTATCTCTTTGTGACATCCTCTCCACCTGTAGAGGTGGGGCTTCCCAACCTCGGCAAGTTTGGTTCTCGTTTGATAACACTATATGCTAAGCATATGCGAGCTATCCCCGTGTGTCCCACGGAATGATTGTATACCATTCTCACACAGCCAAAAGTTTTAGCAAATAAAATCTTCTGTTCATCATTCGGGTATATTCTGAATTTATATGCTCTGTTTGCCACCATGCCACTTCCTTTTCCTCGAAAACCCACCTGTGATACTTGAACACAAGCGCAAGATGATAGTATAGTAAGAATACTAAATGTGCGTTATTATCTCAATTTATTGTATCTCAATTTTTTATTATGCGACTAATGATACTATACTATATTTAGGATGCTCTATCAAGTAGGTAGCAGACGCAATTTATCTCCCAATCTCCCACCTTAGAGGTCGGAGTCTTCTTGCTGTAAGAGGATAAATTCAAGCCTGTGGAGGATTTGTATCTATAAATTCAAGCCTCCAGTTATACCTTCCAGTCTTTTCATCTTTTTCATAGTAAAAATAAGCTGAGAACTTATTGCCACGTTTACTTACGCAGCCTCTGAAGCCTACCTTTCCATGCTCTAGCAAAATCTTTACCATCTCGTAAGATACTTTTTTTCCAAGAGAGGTAATAAAACGGTCATCTTTCCAGATGGCAAACTTGCAGCCTTTTTTCCATCCTGAACAGCCAAATGCCCTTGCTGTCTCTACAACTGGAGCCCCACATTCCGGACAGATACCGGCAGGTTCCGTGTGCAAAGGTTCTAATGTAACAGGCCCGCCGAATACTTTATCATTCTTTATTTTGTCAACAGATTCAATGACAAACTGCTCTATCATTGCGAGAAAATCGTCTTTTGTAAATTTCTTTCGCTCAATATCTGACAATGTTTTTTCCAGACGGCCTGTATATTCCAGATCAAAAAGTTCTCTTGCCGGAAATGTTTCTACAAGTATTTTTCCTAAATCTGTACAGCTTAAGCTCTTGCCCTTTGCCTTAATATATCCCGCATCTTTTAACTTTTTAATGGTTTCCGCACGGGTTGCCGGTGTACCGATACTAAATCCACTCAAAATGGCCATCATCATCTGTTCTTCTTCTTTTTCCTCATATTTCTTCCCGCAGGTTTCCATAACTTTAAGAAGTGTCTTTTCCGTATGTGGTTTTGGTGGTTTTCGCTCTACTTCGTTAATTTCTGACTTTATAAGAGGCAGAACATCTCCCTTTTTCACTGCTGGAAGAATTGTTTCTTTGGCATCAATACCTTCGATTAATTTCCAGCCTGCTTCAAGCTGTACCTTTCCTTTTGCGACAAACTCTCCCGGAATATCTGTATTCTGCATTTTTATGTGAAGTACTGTATCTTCTGCAACTGCGATTGGCATAAATTGTGCTAAAAATCTGTTTTTCACAGCTTCATATACAATTCGTTCTGACTCATTTAAGCTTCCTGGCTGCATGTAGGTTGGAATAATCGCTGAGTGACTTTCTACTTTTTTACTGTCAAAAATACGCTTTGTACTTTTAAACTGTATCATCTCTTCATAAGGGCAGCTTTTTTTATGGATATTCAAAACCTTAGCTGTTTTTTCCTTGAGGCTTTCGTCAAGGACAACACTCGCCGTTCTTGGATAAGTAATAAACTTTTTCTCATACAATTGCTGTGCCGTCTTTAATACCCTGTCAGAAGTCCACCCTTTATATTTTGAAGTTATATAGCCCTGAAGACCTGACAGATTAAAAAGATAGGGAGGGTACTCTTTCTTATTTGTTATCTTTTTGGAAACAACTTCACCATTTTTATCTTTAATCTTTTCCTGAATCTCTTTTAATTCTTCGGGATTATCGAACTTTTCCCCAGCTTTTATATAATAAATACTGTCGAACTTCTTTTTGTCTTCCGTCTGAAAAATGCCCTTTAATTTATAATATTTTGTCACTTTAAAGTCCGCAATTTCTTTATCCCTGTCATAGATTATCTTAAGTGTCGGCATCAGCACTCTTCCAACATTCAACAGACGGATATTTTTCTGGTTACGGTATTTCAAGGTAGCAACTGAAGTAAGGTTGATTCCAATAAGCCAGTCTGCAATCTGCCTGCCAAAACCTGCGTCCTGCAATGATTTCATTTCTTCATTTGGCTTTAAATTCTGTAACCCTCTGTTTACTTCCTCTGCTGTCCACTCATTTAATAAGATTCGTTCTACCGGCTTTTGTGGGGAAATGTAATTAATAATTTCATCTGCGATGATCTGCCCTTCTCTGTCATCATCCGTTGCAGAAATAATTCCCTCTACATCCGATCTTTCCATCAGGCTTTTTATAATATCCATCTGCTGGACAACACCACTATCCGGTTTATCTTTATTCTTTCCATCAGACTTTATCTTATATAAAAACTTTTCCGGAATATAGGGAAACTTCTCAATCTTCCAGCTTCGCATCTCCGGGTCATAATCTCTTGCATCATAGAGCTGCAAAAGATGGCCAAATGCCCAAGTAATTATATAATTCTGCCCTTCAAAATATCCATTCCGCCGGGAAGAAGCGGTGGCATCCGCAATGTTTTTTGCCACAGACGGTTTCTCCGCTATAATTAACTTTTTCATTGAATTCCCTTCTTTCTGGATGTATTTATGTAACGCAAACTACTATAACATAATTTTTTTATTCTGTGAACCTTAGAGCGTGTTTGAAAAATACTCTGGCGGAAATTCTTCTCTTTTCTCATTTTCAAAAAAATGATATACTATTTTCAATAACTATAGTAATTTTCAGTTATACAGCAAGTATTTTTACTGATAATCTACATTTAATCTAATCTGCATCGCTGAAAATTACTACAAATAATCTCACAATATACTCAAAAACGTATACAAAAAGGAGGATTACTTACTATGACACCAAAGCAGGAAGCATGGGCTATTCAGGCCGAGCATGTAATCAAACAGATGGAGCGCAGACACTTTAATGCTTATTACTGTTCTACAAAAGAGGAAGCTTTAACAAAAGCTTTATCCATTATTGAAAAGGGTTCTGTCATTGCAAGTGGAGGCTCAGCTACTTTAGGAGAAGTGGGTCTGCTCGATTACATAAAGAACCATTCTGAAGATTACACCTTTATTGACCGCAGTATTGCAAAAACAGAAGATGAAAAAAGACAGATTCACGCAAAGGCAATTCTGTCTGATTATTATCTTATGAGTACGAATGCATTTACCATCGACGGACAGCTTGTCAACATTGATGGGAACGGAAACCGTGTCAGTGCACTTTGCTACGGTCCAAAGCATGTGGTAATTATTACTGGTATGAATAAGTTAGTTCCTTCTGTAGATGCCGCTTACAAACGAATCCGTCAGGATGCCTGCCCGCCAAACTGTGTACGTCTTGGACTTACTAATCCATGCAGCAAGACAGGCATCTGCGGAGAATGTATGTCTGCATCCTCAATCTGTGACCTTTTCGTTACAACAAGAATGTCACGTTATCCTGATAGAATTCATGTTATCATGGTAGGAGAAGAATTAGGATATTAATTTTTTATCCATTTTTAAAAAATATTTTGCGAGGGTATGTATCAGCTTGTCAAAGTCTAATGGCTTTGCAATGTGTTCATTCATTCCAGCCTCCTTGGCAGCAATAATATCCTCGTTAAATACATTGGCAGTCATAGCAATGACTGGAACCGTTCTGGCATCCTTTCTTTTCAGCTTTCGAATCCTCTTCGTTGCTGTAAGTCCATCCATAACCGGCATCATAACATCCATCAAAATCACATCAAAACTATCACTTTCTGACTGCTCAAAAAGTTCTACCGACTCTAAACCGTTCCTGGCAACTATAATTTCTGCTCCTGCATCTTCAAGAATATACTGTGCCACTTCAAGATTTAAGTCATTATCTTCTACAAGCAATATCTTCATTCCCTCTATAGAAGTTTCTTCCTCTTCTGTCTCTGTTTCTTCGAAACAGACCGTATCAAGCTTTACAGGAAGTGTGATCGTAAAAGTACTTCCCTCTCCCTGCTTTGTCTCAAGGGTAATGGTTCCTTTCATCTTATTAATAAGATTCTTAACAATAGACATACCAAGCCCTGTCCCCTGATAACTAGAGCGATTCTCCGCATGTTCCTGTGTAAATGGCTCAAAAATATGTTCTGCGAATTCCTCACTCATTCCAATTCCTGTATCCGAAACAATAAATTCAAACTTTACATATTCTCCATCACAGGATAACTCTCTTGCCGAAACAAAAATATCTCCCCCCGGATTTGTATACTTAATCGCATTACTTATAATATTTACTAAAATAGAACGAACATAGTTCGGACTGCCACAGACGCATGGATGCTCTATCGCTCCTTCTATATCCTGCTCGATCGTAAGACTCTTTTCGGAAGCAATAATCTCCTGAACTGCCAGCGTACCATTCAAAAGTCTTATCATATCAAACGGCTCTTCCACAAGCTGAATACTTCCCGTCTCAATTTTTGACATGTCAAGAACATCATTAATCAGAGACAAAAGCTGATCGGCTGCCCCACGCATCTTTGAAAGGCATAAATCCATTTTTTCCGGATTATTAAGATGTGCCTGTGCAATATCAAGCATTCCCATCATGCCGTTAATTGGAGTTCGTATATCGTGAGACATATGGGATAAAAACTCCGATTTTGCCCGTACCGCTGCCTCTGCATCCTGTGTCTTTTTTTGCAACAGACGCTGCTGATTATTAACAAAAATCAGCAAAATCGTTATTGTAAGAGAAGTATTGGCCCACGGCATTGTATTAAAGAAACACTGCAGGAAAATCCCAATAAAAAATGGAACAATGTAAAAAACTGGCTGCCATAAAACCTTCCTTTTTTCTGCATTTTTTTCTTTATGAATTCTCCACAAACTAAGCAAAACAGAATATGCATTATAAATATTAGCTATCATCAAAATCTGTGGATACTTATAAATCCATTCTGTCCGATAAGATGCCACTATTATTATACAAAGTACATCAATTGGTATATGTATCGTAATCAAAGGTATACGCTTTTTAAACATATCCGAGCCATATATATTTTCGCTATAGCAAAGGAAAAACAACGATATAGAGGCTACAGAAAAGATAAAAGCCGCATCTAATATAAACAGGACATTCCTCCCTGCAGTCTGCTTAAATAGTATTCCAAACACATCCGATAAATCACAGACACAGACGGCAATCAGCAATTGCAGAATCCACCTTTCTGATTTGCCAAATCCCGGTGTCCTGCTAAGCACATATACCAGAATATTATTAATCAGCATCATAAAAATAACGGTATATATATAACTTATATTCCATGCTTCCATTTTGATTACCCCTTCGAATTATAAATATTTATTCATAACTTTATGTAATACTTTCATTAATTCTTGTTTTTTACAAGCATATTTATGATAGCATATATTGGATCAATTTTCTATATAAAATGTTTTTCTTTAACAATTTCCACTTATTTTCAATCATTTATGACACATAGCATAATGATTAGGGGCTATCTGTACTTTTCATCTGTATGCCACTGCATCAGAAGATACATTTACTTAATATGCACATCCTCGCCAAATGCGTATTTTGGAATCAAAATCATATGAAGAATACTGAAGGCATAGAATAAATTCTAACTTTGTTCCAACATCCAAAGTCAGCTCTCAAAGAAAGAAAAGACCCTATATCAGTGATAGAGTCACTGATATAGGGTCTTTTCTTTCTTTGGGAACGTCTACCTTGCCTGCGGCAATTAGAATTTATCCCCCTGATAGATTGGATATTTTTCTGTAAGAGACTTAACGATTGCTTCTGCCTCTTCCAGTTTATGGTCGATGATCGTAAGCTTAATTGCCTCTGCAATCTGTACCATATCGTCTTCTTTTAATCCTCTAGATGTAACAGCAGGTGTTCCAAGACGAAGACCACTTGTTACGAATGGAGACTGTGGGTCATTAGGTACTGTATTCTTGTTACATGTGATATGTACGGAATCTAATAATTTTTCCATGTCTTTTCCTGTAAGTCCCATCTTACGAAGGTCTACAAGCATCAGATGGTTATCTGTTCCGCCAGATACAATATCAAATCCTCTTTCGATTAATGCATCTGCTAATACAGAAGCATTCTTTACAATCTGTTTCTGGTATTCTTTAAATTCTGGTGTTAATGCTTCTTTTAAACATACAGCTTTCGCTGCGATTACATGCATTAAAGGACCACCCTGGATTCCTGGGAAGATAGCTTTGTTGAAGTTATATTTCTTATTCACTTCATCGCTTGATAAAATCATACCACCTCTTGGTCCACGAAGTGTCTTATGAGTTGTTGTTGTTGTAACGTGTGCGTATGGGATTGGGCTCTCATGAAGACCTGCAGCTACTAAACCTGCGATATGAGCCATATCTACCATTAATACTGCTCCAACTTCATCTGCGATCTCACGCATTCTCTTGAAGTCAATCTTTCTTGCGTATGCACTTGCACCGGCAATAATCATCTTTGGATGACATTCTAAAGCGATTTCTCTTACTTTATCATAGTCGATAACACCTTCGTCATTTACACCATAAGGTACGCAGTGATAATTCTTACCAGACATATTTACAGGACTTCCGTGTGTTAAATGTCCGCCATGGTCAAGGTTCATTCCCATGTAAGTATCTCCCAGATTCATTACTGTGAAAAATACTGCCATGTTTGCCTGTGCGCCGGAATGAGGCTGAATATTAACATATTCACAGCCAAATAATTCTTTTGCTCTTTCGATTGCCAGATTCTCTACAACGTCTACATACTGACATCCACCATAATAACGTTTTCCTGGATATCCTTCTGCGTATTTATTTGTAAGGTGGCTTCCCATTGCTGCCATTACTGCTTCGGATACTAAATTTTCTGAGGCAATCAGCTCCAGATTATTTCTCTGTCTTCCAAGCTCGTCCTCCATTGCTTTTGCAACTTCTGGATCAAAATCCTTCACATAATCAAAACTAAACATTTCTATTCCTCCGTTTTCTATACTGCATCTTCTAAAACAGATATGCATATGGAGATTATAGCATACTGATAAAATACAAGCAATGATTAAATCCTATCGTATTGTAGGCTTTTTAGTTAAAAATATAAAGTTCCTCCGTACGTTTACAATTCTTCCCTGTATTTTTTTGCATTACATAGAAAACTTTTATCTTAATTTGCGTGAGCATTCTCGTACATTAAAAAAATACTTTTTACAAGATATATTTTCCAATTTGCGGGAAATTACTTTTTATTTTTTTAACTCACTCTTAAAATATACGAAATACCTTTTCAATGATTCTATCTTTTTTCATAAATATTGCAAAAAATCATAACACCTGAATGACTTCTCTCACATTAGATACACCAATTACCTGAATCTTCTGACAAATGTTATCTCCAAGTACTTCGGCATTCGTTTTTGGCATAATACATCTGGTAAATCCCATCTTAATCGCTTCGGCAAGTCTCTGCTCTACATGACTGACACCACGAACTTCTCCAGTAAGACCTACCTCACCAAAAATCAATGTTCCCTCATGAACAGGAAGATTGCGATAACTTGATACAACTGCACAGATGATTCCAAGATCAATTGCCGGTTCTCCAAGTTTCATTCCTCCGGCAAGATTGACATAGGCATCGCAGCCTCCAAGCTGCATTCCTGCCTTTTTCTCAAGAACTGCCAGTAAGAGATTTACTCTGTTAAAATCAATTCCAACCGTAGTACGTCTTGGCATATTAAAACTTGTCGGAGAGACTAATGCCTGAATCTCGATTAACAGTGGTCTAGTTCCCTCCATTGAACAGACAACCACGGAACCTGACGCATCCGTCGGTCTGCCATCAAGCATTACTTTGGATGGATTCTCCACTTCGACGAGTCCCTGCTCTTTCATCTCAAATACACCAATCTCATTCGTCGAGCCAAAACGATTCTTTACGCCTCGAAGGATTCGGTAAATTGCCGTCTGGTCCCCCTCGAAATAAAGAACGGTGTCCACCATATGCTCCAATGTTTTTGGTCCGGCAACGACACCTTCTTTTGTAACATGACCAACTAAAAATACAGCGATTCCTTCTACTTTTGCAAGCTGCATCAGCACAGAAGTAACCTCTCGCACCTGACTGACACTTCCCGCTGCAGAAGTAATTTCTTCGCTGTACATTGTCTGTACAGAATCCACTACAACCATATCCGGTTTTGCTTCTCTTACCGCTTCTGCCGCCGCATTAATATCTGTCTCGCAAAGAAGAAAAACATTTTGCTTAAATCCGCCAAGCCTCTGTGCACGCATCTTAATTTGTTTTAAAGATTCCTCTCCTGAAACATAAACAACCTTTTTCCCACTGTTTGCCTGATAACGGCAAATCTGCAGGAGTAGAGTAGACTTTCCAATTCCCGGATCACCACCTACTAACGTAAGCGACCCCTTTACAATTCCCCCACCAAGAACCCGGTCAAGTTCTGGAATTCCGGAGCTTGACCGATCTTCCTCTTCCATAGATACTTCAAATAATCCTGTAAGCTCCTGACGAGGCAGATTATCTCCTCTCTTTCCAGTCCCTTTAGACATCGGACTTACCTTCTCCTCTGTCATCGTATTCCACTGGTGACAACCGGGACACTGTCCCATCCATTTGGGTGTTTCGTAACCACATTCTTTGCAAAAAAATACGGTCTTTGCCTTTGATTTTGCCATAGATAATTCCTTTCCAATTTTAATAAACAGAAGTCAAAAGCTTTCGCCCCCAAATCCTCTCTCCACGAATTTAATTCACCCCGGACAGCCAAAGACAGAACCCTTACAATGGAATAATCCATTTCTGTGGCCTCGGAGCAAGTGTTGGATGCGAGTGCGAAAGCAAGCATTCAACAGGCCGCAACTAAAGTCACAGAAATGGATTATTTCATTGCAAGGGTTCGTCTGTCATCCCAACGAATAAAATTCGTCCACCATCTATTTTACTATTTGGACTTTTGCTGTTTCTCCTGCATCTAATTCGATGCTGAAACTGATTTTTCCGCTGAGACTGGATTTGAGCTTGCCAATATTAGTATCGTTAACATATACTTTGTATTCCTTTTCAGGTTCTACTTCAAGAGTAATCTGTAAGTCATCCGCTGCCTCTGTCTCAAACACAATCTGGCGTTCTGTTTCTTTGTAACCATGTACAGCAGAACCTGGTACAGATTCATATACAACACCGCCATTTTTCTCTAAGCGGGTAATCTCCTGAAATGTTTTTACTTTATATGTATCGCCCTCAAATGAAAAATCATCAAGCTTTGTCTTTTGTGTGAGACTATAATCTCCAAAGCTTAAACTTCCATTCTCTTCTGCTTTTAATAATTCTTTTACGTTAGCCATTGTTATATCCTCCGTATTTATATCTGTCAAGTTACCGTTATTATACAAGAAAACGGGAAATTTTTCTACAAAAAACACATAAATTTTATTGAGGTTTTTTAAAAAAGTTACATACGGCTTAAAAATGGCTTAAATACAGGCTTATTGTACTGTAATTTTATTCACACAAAATCAAGAGGCTTCATATTCTGCCCCTTTTTTGCCCCTCAAAAGCAGATGCTGTGGTATAATCTATAGATAAGTATTCCTATTTCATTTTAAAACATAATACCTATGTACCAGATTTGTGTTTTGTTGTATAATTATATTCATAATTATTTAAAAACTTATCAATCAAAAGGAGAAGGAGAAACTTATGAAAAAAATTTTAAGTCTACTAATTATTGCAATGTTGATATTGAATTTGTATGCATGTAGCAATACTGATTCTACAAATAATTCTACCACCAGAGATACGAGCACTGCTAACGCTGCTACCCCTTACACATACGAAGGCGTTACGTTCGAAATTCCGACAGTGTGGGGTGAGCCTGAAGAAAATGATGATTCGGATAATACATATTATTTTTATCCAGAGGGGCAAAATGATAAAAAGCACGATACTGTCCCGGCAATGCTCATGATTGATATAACAGATGCTGATTATCTTACAGGTATGTCACAAGAAGAAATAGAATCAAATTTTGATGAATTTAACTCCGGAATATCCGATACCATAACTATAACAAGTAATAAAATTGTAAGTTCCTTTAAATATCCGTGTGAATATGTCACTGGAACTAATACTACAAGTGGCGAGTCCAGAAATATTGCCATGTATGTGTTTTTTTATAACAAAAAACTGTATAATGTTATGATGAGTACACGTGATGATAACAAGCACGACTACTCTTCCAATCTAACAAATATCATAAATTCGCTAGAATATTCAGAAGATAGTGATAATAGCTACGATGAGTTAACGACAGAAGATGATTATAAGGAAGTTACTACAGAGGTCACCGAAGCTACAACAGCAGCAAAGAAAAAAACGAAAAAGGAATCTTACAAGAAAGAAAACTGGAATCCTCAGATCACTTATAGTCAGTTAGCCCGTACTCCAGATGACTATGTAGGAAATAAAATCACATTTGAGGGCAAAGTAATACAGGTATCAGAAAACTCTTACAGTGACACCGTGTATCTGCGTGTTGCTACTAGCGATGATTATAATAAAGTAATGTTAATTGAATACGATTCATCCATACTAAGTTCTCGTATCCTTGAAGATGATGAGATTCGTTTTTACGGAACATCAACTGGTCTGTATACCTATGAATCAACATGGGGAAAAAGTGTCACTATTCCTGCTGCTACTGTTGAACATATCACTATTCAGTAAATAACATCCATGCGCATTTAAGAGCAGCTTAGTAGCTGCTCTTAATTATTAAGACTGTCCGATTTTTGATTTTAAAACTGTGATTTCCAAAATATTTTCTGCGTCCAAATCTGCGTTCGTGTGAATCTCGACGGGCGTTTTTGATGTGTCTAATACATAATCATAATCCTCAACCAGCATAACACCGTTGACATTTATAAACAGCACGTCACTAGCCACATACGTGTAGCCGGACATATCGAGCGGGAACACTCTGTTCTTTTGTCCCGTTTCCACGACTTTGTGATATTTTTTCACATAAGTGTTTACATTTAATTGGTCCGTAAGAGCGGAAAACCACGCGTCAAACGCCGCTTTTTGACTTGTCTCCCAGTTGCTGAACCCCGTTTCTTGCTGTTGCTGCCAGTCGCTGAACTCTGTTTCTTGTTCATTCTGCCAACCACTAAATCCTGTTTCCTGTTCATTCTGCCAGCTCTGCATCTGTTTGTAAAATTCCTCATACGCTGTTTGCCACTGCAAAAATAATTTACTCGTGTCCACTTGCTGCACGATACTAGTTACCCAGCCACATACATTATTATCTGGGCGGGCATCCTCAATATTTGCCTGCGTAATAGCGGTCACGCCTCTGCCTACATAGACGTATGCTAAACACAATTCTTTTATCGTTTCTGAATTTGTGATAACTGGTTTTACAGGTGTCGTTGCATTTTCGCCGTCTTTTGTCGTGATTACAATAGTACGCGCCGATAAATCTAACCGAATTATAATCGCCGTATAGCGGTTTAATGTGACGTGTGCGGCGTTGATTATGAGCGGATAAGCGGCGGTGTTTTTAATCCATTTTGAGTCAATAATAGCCCTACCCGCTCCTACTTGCACCTGCATGCCAGTGCCGGCTAAAACCTGCATTGCATCATCCACACTCTCATATACCCCGTCACTCACGAGCCCTTCGAAATATGTACTCATTTGGTCTGCGTTATACGTGCGGTCGTATGTACCGTCTGATTGTTTTATTGCGTTAAAAAATCCATATGTAATAGCCATTTTTACACCTCCCAAGTGCTAAAGGTTGGAACCGTTGATGTTCCGTTTTGGTCTTCACTCTCAATTATCTCAACGATACGGGGTGTTGCACTGATCCCGTATTCATTGATTACTTGAACAACATCGCCTAAAAAATAATCTTGATTTAAAGTATAGTTACCATCTGGGACTACATTTCCCTCAAATGATTCCGTAAATGATGTCGTATTTAGTTCGTCTTTCCCGTAATCTTGCAGCATTTTATAATACTGTTCTTCTGTGATAATTGCCCCGTTACTTGATACACTTGAACCATCAATATACGCCTCATAGCGTTCTAGGCCGCTAGAGTCGCCTATCGTGGTTGTGCGCTGATTCACACCCTCACCCTCACCACCTATGAGCGCGGCATTTTTAAATTCTGCACGTTCGTAGGTATAAGTGGAGGCTAGCAGGTTATCAAATTCGTCAGAAAATACAACGGGTAGGCGGTCTTTCTGATTATAGGAGCGGTCAAGTCCCTTATAGAGCTTAAAAACAAATTTATTACCTTTGATATATACATCCCAGCCAATGTCGTAAGTTTGGCAAGTGGATGTTATCCATTCATCTAAGTCGTCACCTAATGCCTGTATATCAAATGTGTCAGTAATCCCGGCTGGTTCGTTAAGGATAAAATTGTCAATCTTTCGCTTTTCGTCGTCGGGGTTGATGATGTTTTCAGTGATCACTTGTCGGATACCTGTTTCGACTTTCCCCGTTAGGTTTGTCTGTTTCCAGATTACCCGACGGCCAACAATGCTTTTTAGACCTCGGCCGGATACGGTCATTTTATTGCCGTCCTCCCGGTCTGCCACTATTTTGATATTTTCAATTATCATGACATTCTGCCATATATCTCCGTCACGGTCCTTATCGCGGCAAAGTAGCCGGTCTTTTTGTAGCAAGTCAATGTTTTTATCCGTTGCCGGAACAACTAATTCGAAGTCATTCGTATCAAAATATTGTACTGTCCAAATATTACTCTTAAATGTATCTATCGTATCAAGGATTTGAGTGGATGAATCGAGAACGTAAATATCCATAATCACACCCCCTCAAATTGGTTATTGATAATAAAGATACATTGTAAATGTTCTGGGAACTCATCGGCCTCATAGGTAAATATATTATCGCCCGGGATTAAGTTAAACCATGTTGATCCGGCATCCAATTTTCCTACGATGTTTGTTTGTACACCATCACGCAGAAGGGTGATAGACTTTTCTTTTTTTCGGGTATTTATTGTGATTTCATCCCCCGCTTGCATCTCAACACTTAACGTCATACGATCGGAAGTATCCACATTATAAATTTTTGGATTTAAAACTGTCCCTAATGCATTAAGTTTGATGATAACACCAGTTTCCACGTCTCCACCGTTGATAATGGTTTTCTGTTCACCCAGTGCGATTTCAGAAAACGGAATACCTGCTACCTCAATTGCAAACGGAAAAACAAACATGTTTTCTATGTTCGCGAACTCCGTAACACTTTCTTTTACCGCTCTGAAAAGCGTCATCGGACAACTTATCTCGATTTGTGTCGTCTGTTTTTTCTCAAAATATTCAACTGAAAATTTCGACACATACCCGTCTATGTACACATCCCGCACACCGTTTTTATAGTAGAAGCGTACCGGGTATTTTGTTTTAAAGTAACGATACAATAAAAGGCGGTTAGCCTCGGCCGGTCCGTTTATTGCCATTGTGATTGTGATAACACGGTCATTAATATGCGAACTATTAAATACGGAACCGTCCATATTTGCCACCTGTGTTGTATTTATGACCCCTTCCGGGGGATAGAGGCCGTCAATATCTGTAATAACATAACGGGGATTATTCGTTATTTCTAACTGTTCCCCATATTTATTTTCTGCAATCAATGTATACATTCTCCATCCCTCCTTACACGGGTTGCGTCATGGCCTTAACCATGCTCACTTGCTGTCGTCTAGCCCTATACGTTTCGAGTGCCGAAAGTGATTTCGGACTAGTATTATTCTGTACAAGATTGTAATTGTTTACAATCGTCTGATTATTGTTTGCAATTCCATTTCCTGTACTACTTTTGACTGCACTTCTCATATTTGGAATGTTTGTTGTCACATCAATGAGTGGAGTGGTCACGCTATTGATGAATTTCTTTGCATTTTCTTGTACTCGCTTGATACTGTCGAGCAATCCGTTTCCGAATCCTCGGCCTGTAAAAATACCGAGTTTTTCAGTAACTTTTGATGGGCTATGTATATCTAGTTCGTCTTTAAATTCATCCACCATGGCTTTTACCATCGTTTTGATCGCTTTCGTCATGTAATCTGTATTTTTTGTCAGGCCCGTGGTAAATCCTTTCATGGCATTTATGCCCATATCTTCCAATTGCTTCGGCAAATCTTTAAAGGCTGTTGACAAAGAATCTTTATATTCCTTTGTGACATTTTCAAAATCTTTCTGATATGTCTTTTTTGCAAGTTCTTCTGATACTCTCATCTTCTCATCAAATGCGTCCGAATATGCTTTTAAATCTGCGTCACTCATAGATAGCAGCCGATCCATAAATGCCCCACCTTCGTCTATATCATAACTCGCAATCTGGTCAAATAACTCTGATGACACTTTTCCTTTAATGGTCTGTAATTTTTGAGCGTAGTCCTTAATGCTCTGTGTCTGTGCCTTAATGTCGTTCACGGTCATAATACCTGCACCTGAAATCTCGAATAAATCCCCGGCACTTTTCAACTTAGAAATCAGGCTATCTTGCTTACTGATTAAATCATCATAACGCGTCTGATAAGTGTCAGTAATGTCATTTATCGTATCGTCAATCAGTGCTTGCGCTTTTGTCTGATACTCACTCAACGCGCTAGAAAACTCCGAAAGCATTTGAGAAGAAGCAGTTTGATAAGCATTGTTAAAATTAGTCTGGTCTTTGACTAGCTGTTTATAATTATCAACCTGTTTCTTTGCAGCGGACATATTTTTATTTTGCGCAGCCATAGTTTTCTTATCGGCTGCCATTTCCTTTTTGTACGTCGCCATCTGCTTTTTATATTTCGTCTTATCAGACTTTTTCTTTGCTTTGTCGTAGCTTTTCTTTGCTTTGTTGTAGTTTTTTGACGCTTTGTCATAGCTCGTTTTTGCTTTGTCGTACTTACTCTTAGCGGTATCATATTTTTTCTGGTAAGTGCTTTGCTTACTTTCGTACTTAGACAACTGGTTCTCTAAACCAGCCGTTTTTTGGTCGTTTAGATATTGCATTTTGCTAGTCATATAATTAATTTTATCTGACATTGCTTTAGAAAATACAGAACTTGCCTCACTTGCCACGCTGGAAAAATTAAAATTACTTAATCCGGCCAGTGTAGTTATGACGCTCTTAACTGTATTTTTTACAGTGTTCGTAAGGTCTGTCTGTTCGCTTACAATCCCGTTAATGTACCCTTTTACAAAATTCTTACCGCTGTCATATGTTAATTTTGACGGTGAACCCTCTTTTTGCGCGTCCCGTAAGGATTGTACAGACTGCACACCCATCTGCGCCGCAGACTGTACGGCGGCTTTTGTCATGGATTGAATACCGTTTGTATAACCCTGTCCAAAATATTTACCAGATTGGGTTGTCAACTTAGACGGTGAACCCTCTTTTTGTCCTTTTTTCAGTCCAGCCCATGCCTTTTTAGCTAGAGACTCGGCTTTAGAATACGCTGCACTTACGAGTGAACCGATACCATTGATAAAACCTTGTGCAAAATTTGTACCGGAACTATATGCACTTACGGAACCGGCTCCACTTTTGGCGTTATCTCCTAACGATTTACCCTTACTTCTCGCGGTTCCTGTCTTACTTCCTACGCCGCTAGCGTATTCTGTACCTGCTTTTGCACCTGTTTTGTGCATCCCGCCGGAACCGCTTTTTGCACCGGTGTCGGCACTCTTTCCGATTGTCTGACCGGCTTTCTGGTTCTGTCCTTTTGTAGCCGATACTCCGGTGGCGTGATTCTTACCGGCTTTTGTTCCGGTCGCTTTCGCACTCTTTGCTCCGTTTGCCTGTCCGGTGACTACGGCTTTACCGTCTGCCTGTCCTGCCTTTTTATTCGCGCCGGTCGTACTCTTTGCGCCCGTGGCGTGGTCTTTACCTGACTTCTGCCCGGCGGCTTTCGCACCTTTAGAACCTTCTTTTTGTCCGTCAACGGTGGCTTTTCCTAATGCTTTACCCGCTTCTTCCGCGGTCGTTTTCCCGGCTAAAATCTGTTTGACAAGGTTATTGACTGTATTTGTTCCGTCCTGTCCAGCTTTTGCCGCTACATCCTTAAAGGATACCGTGTCATTGATTAATTTCGCGGCTTGGTCTACGCTGGTTTTTCCTGTTGCAATCCCTTGCATGAGTGATTGTGGGATTTGCTTTCCAGTGATACCGGCTTGCGTCAATGTCTGTTTAAAATCAATCGCGGTTTGTAACTGCTTTGTTGCGGTATCCACACTGATTTTTCCGCTTGCGATTCCGTTTGCTAACGATTTAGGCACTTCCACACCCGCATTTTTCGCCTTAGTCACAACGTCGCTAGAATTAAAATCTAACGCACTTTGTAACTGTTTCGTGGCCTGTTCAACGGACACTTTACCGCTCGCGATTCCATCCCGTAACGATTTAGGTATTTTTATACCTGCTTCTTTTGCGGCGGCTAACGTCTGTGAATTGTCAAATTTCGCGATATTTGAAAGGCGGTTCACTGCCTCCTGCGCGGAAATTTCGCCGCTGGAAATTCCCTCGGCTAAGCTTTTCGGGATTTTCACGCCGTCAACTTTCGCCTGTTTTGCCAGATTGTCAAACTTAATAAGGTTTTCCATACCCTCAACGGTGGATGGTACTTCATACTGACCTTCTTTGATTCCGTCAGACACGGCTTTCGGGATTTTCTTTCCTTTTGCTTTCATCTTTTCGGTGATTGCGTCAAGTGCTTTCTCGGTTTCGGCGGCGTTTATGGTCGTTTCCGCGTATTTTTCTGTTCGGTCGTACTCATTATTAAGCTCTTGTAATTTCTTTTTGTTCTTTTCAAGTGCGCTATTTGTCTTTTCATAAGCTTCTTTTTTTGTTCTTTCCGCTTTCGCTAACTTCAGATAGTTTTCATACTCTTTACCGTATACGTGCATACCCGCATCGGCCCACGCCTGTTGTGCTTCCGCGGTCTTTTTCTTTGCTTCGGTGTACGCTTTTTCGTTCTTAGCGTTCTGCTTTGTCAGTTCACCTTGTTGTGTCTCAACTTTTACAATGTCTTGTGCTATCGTAGTAAGGTTTGCTTGTGCGGCTTTCGCCTTAATCAGTTCTTTTTGAGTGGAAATATTGTTTTTTAATGCCTCGGTGGACTGATTAAGCTTATCTTTTTCTTCGTCATACTTTAAATTTAAGTCCGGCATAAGGTCATTGAGCTTTGACACATAATCTTTTATCTGTGCTTTCTGTGCAGCACTCTTATGCTCTACCCCAATTAAATCATTTAAACGGTCATAATAAATATCTGCCTGCGCTCCCTCAGCTTCCGCACTCTTTACGCCATCCTGTCTTGCCTTGTCAGATTCCTTTAAGGATTTCGTGAGTTCTTTTTGCTTACTGATGAGGGCATCTGTTGCTGCTGCATTTTCATCTATTTTTTCACTTGATAGTTTTGTTTTTACAACGTATGCTGCTACTCCTGCTGTAAGTGCTGTAACACCAGCGACAGCTAGTGTTACAGGATTTGCCAGCATGGCAAGATTGAATCCTGTCGCCGCTCCAGTTGCTGCGGTAGTTGCAGTAGTAACTAATCCCATTGCAGCAGCCATTCCCGATAATGTCGTAATAAATCCGCTTATCTTGCTCGCTATGAATACAGTGCCGAGCGCAGTGCCTACTCCCGTGATAGCCGGAATAAGACTATTCATATGCTGGATAGCATAATCCGCAAATGATTTTATCCCGGGTAAAGCTTCCTGAGCTAATGGTATAATGAGACCTGTTTGTAATTTACGTCTGATTTCACTAAACTGTGACCCTACATCATCATAGCGAACATCTTTAATCTCCTCTATCTTACCTTTAACATCATTAAATGTGTTACCGGTCGATGTGAGTGATTTCACAACTTTGAGGTTCGCATCTTCTCCCATCGTGCCAAAAGCAGTTGCAGCCATATTCAAGGCATCCTGCTCATTCGTACAGTTATTGATATCGGCAACAATAGACTCAATGACATCTTTCATCGTACCCTTTCCGCTTTCCCAGTTTTTGAAAGCCGTCTGGGTATCTTTGCTGAACATGCCAATATTTTTACCTATTGTACCGTCACCAAGGCGATTTTTAACTTCATTAATCGAGTCGTTAACCTTATCGAGATTGTACGCCCCATTCTGTGTACCATTCGCGAGTAATTGAAAGTATTCTTGTGCAGAATATCCCGCCTGCTTAAAGTTTCCGCCATACTCGGAGATGTTATCCCCTAATTCATCTGTATAGTCAAGTCCTTCCTGTGAACCTTTCGCAAATAAATCAAACGCTGTAGTAGAATCAATGCCGAAGTGTGTCATTAAATTGCTTACGCCACGAATTGTTTCATTGAAATCTGATCCGAACGTATCCTCTAATGTTATGGCATTTTCGGTCAGCTCTTTGATTTTTGACGGATCCGTCTCTTTAGTTACCTGTTTGACGTATGCCATTTTGTCGCCCACGTCCTGCAAGCTCTCACCATAATTATTGTCGTACAGTTCATTCATTTCTTTTTTGAACGCCTGCATCTGTTTTGCACTCGCGCCCGTCTGTGCCTGGAACTTGTTATAATCCTGATCGGATTCGGTTGCAAAATCTTTTAGTGAACTTATCGCACTGCGGATACCATCTGCCGCAAGGTCAGCCAATGCGCCTTTTAAAACCGTAAAGCCGCCGGAACTATCTTCCGCTTCATTTCCTGCTCGTTCTAAGCTGTTGTCTAAGTCATCTGCTGCATTTGCAGCGTTTGACATTTTATTTTTATTTTCGGCAAGTTCGCTCGATAACTGCGAAATCTCGCCAGCTAACTGTTGTGCTTCCGCAGAGGTCTTTCCCTGCTCTAATACCACACTTGCGTAGCGTGTTTTAAGCCCCTGCAGACTACTTTCCTGCTTGGAAATCGTACTATCCAGTTCTTCATAAGCTGACCGCATTTCATTTGCACCATTAGCTGCCTGATCTGCCTCGGAGTCAAGTTGTGACAACATGCGTCCGTATTTTTCAAGAGACGCTTTTGTCTTATTAATGGCTGCCTCCTGATTTTTGATCTTGATAAGTAACTCCTGTGCGCCTTTTGAATTCTTACCCTGTGACTGTACCGTCAAATCGTACTGTTTATTCAAGTCGGACAAGATAGACTTTTCTGCTTTTAAGGTGTTCCGCAACTGGTCCATCTTGGCGCTCAATCCATCTGCGGACTGCGCCCAGTTGTCCATGCCTGCACTGGATGCTTTAAACTCTGCATTCGCAAGCCTTATTTGTCGCCTTGCTTCTGTCATTGACCGCTTAAGGTCAGATATATCCATTTTCAGTTTTGTCGTACTTGTATCCGCATTCGTACCCATCGTCTCACCACCTAAAACCAGTTATCCCCGGCAGGCCGACGGATAACTTTATTATCATTGCCTTTATCATTTTCTCGCTTTGTTTCCCTTATCTGCATTGCACGCACGTCGCTATATAATCTTATTACATCGTGAAAAGATTTCTTTTCTACATCATAAGGAGTCATAGCTGGGAACTCTTTACATAGCTGATAATTAATATTAAATAATATTTCAAAAAGCGGGGTATCATCTACCCCGCCATCTAGTTTTTTGGGTCTTTTGGAATTGATAAGATATCAGCAAAAGAAGCCTTTAAAATATTCAGGATTGCAGGAATCAATTCCTTTAATTTGACATGCTCCCAGTCATCCGCCTCCATATCAGGGAAACATTTTCCTAATACTTCAACAAGCTGTTCCCATGCGCCGTACACAATATTTAAAAGTTCCCCGGTATCATTTACATTATCTACATTCAAGAGCTTCATAAGAGAACGGATTGTTCCGAACTCTAAGTCAATCGTATGTGCCTCGCAAGTCTTGATGATTGTATCATTTTCATCATATACATTGATTTCTAATCTCATATAGGACTACCTCCTTTGCAAATTTCAGCCTCTCGCCTGTTTCATAGTCAACAAAACAGGCGAGAGTGTCTTTGATTCCAATTAATTAATAGTAATTAATCTAATTAATCTTTATTAATAGTATCTATTACCCTGTTTTTCATTAATTATGCTCTAGCCGTAACGCTATCAGGTGTCTGGACTTTCTTAAAGAATTCTGCAGTATCAACCTTGTCAAGGCTCGTATCTACGTTGACTGCCTTTGCTGACTTACCTGTCTTAGTGAACTTATGTGTTGTAGAGATACCTGTATAAGTGATTTCCTGACCGTTTGCGTCTGTTCCGTCATCTTCTGTTGCATGATCGGAATCCGGGATATTGAATGTGCCTTTCAGTCTCCAGACAAGGATTTCTGTTCCGTCAGTTGTCTTTGTACGATAGCCAAATGCAAAATACTTTGTTGTCCTTTCCTGCTCTACCATCATGCCTGTTGCTTCGTCATAATACTGGCCTGTGATTTCCGCTAACACATCAAGAGGAATAGCAGAAGAGTTAATTGTGATTTCGTCAGAACCAGTAGAGCCAACGACAACTGCCGGAATATTATCGTAGTAATGTGCTTCATTACTGGAATCTGTTGACTTTGCGATTTCAGAAACGCCGGCTAAGGATTTAACAGTTCCTGTTTCAAAAGTAGTATCATCATCGGTTACGATAGGTGCATATACAGCACCCTCAACGCCTCTGTACTCAAAAATTTTCATAGGTTATACCTCCTGAATTTGTAAATAATATGCTCTTAACCCACGGCCGGTGTGTGTGATCTCATCACTTGCCACATCATATCCCTGACCGGGGATAATCCACTTATTTTCTTTCAATTTTGTTCTCGCTTGTGCCAGTACGGAATAGGTTTTCTCAGGGTCTGTACTGTAAAAATTCACATCGAAATCCCATTCCGTTCCGTACTCGCTATTATCATAGTGAGAATGATCGGGCGCATCGTTATTCCAAAACGTAAAAAAATGTTCGGGATATTTTTCATCAGGTGTCAAACTTCCCTGACGCAAGACCGGATATCCAAATTCGGTTAAAATATCAATCAAATTATCTTCCATCTCATCACCTTCCCATTCTTGCTATGATTTCTTTCTGAAAAACTTCAATCATTTCCTGTTGAACGTCTTTCATGTATTTTTTACTCTTATAAATCTTATTTAGCGCCTTATCTGGAGCCATGCGTGGCGTACCCGTGATGAGAAAGCCGCCCGCGCCGGGCTTATCAAAGTCAAAACCCACACCGATTTCTGCGATAGAACCAGACCAAGAGGCCTGTGGGTTTTGGATGATACTAGCTTTCGTTTCGCCGGTGAAATACTTACCACCGCGCGGTAAATTGGGTTCTGCCACGGCGTTTGTCGTGTCACTTGTGATTTTTACACCTGCTTTGTTTAGTGCCTCGGTCACAATCGGTTTTACATCAGCTTCTAGCTTCTCAAGCTTTGCTATATACTCCTCAAAACCGCTAGTATCTAACCTAAGTAAGTTCTTACCCACTAGGCACCACCCTTTACGCGACGAACCTTAAACTTACAATATTGGTTTCTCATATCAATATTTTCCGGCTCGTTCATGACCTCATATACTGCGCCTGTGTCTGCCAGTTTTATCTGACAATCACTTTTTATATCCGGCCTGTACCACGTTTCAATGTTCGCCGTGTCCTCGATTGAGTACACGTCATTGATGTTTTTTTCTGTACCGCCGTATGTTTTAAAGCAACAATTAATTATTGGACCGTCAGCCGGATACACTTTTTTTCTCACACCCTTAACGGTCATGTAAGTCGGTGTTAGCAATATAACAGGCGTTACAAACGGCCCGGACGGTTTATAGCTACTCACCTACCTCACCGCCTTTATATACTAACTGCGTAACCCTCTGAAAGAAGTAAGGGGAAAACTCCCCGTTACCGCTCCCATAGTCCCACAAATCGGACACACCACGGGTGACCGCTCCAATTATCTTAGTTGTCTGCATGACTTCCTCGGACACGCCCGCGTCCTGCATAAAGTCTTTCACGTCCTGAATGTGACCGGTTAAGGTGTCGTCCTGATAGTCGCCTGTAATGCCGATTCTCTTTTTAACCTCTGTCAATAATTCCGCATCTGTCACCCGTTAACACCTCCTAGTTCGTGTTTGCGTTTACCGTTGCTGTACCCGTTGCAATAGCAAGGTTCTTACTATCTGCCTCGGCTACACAAATAGTTTCCCCGTCGGTCGCTGTGATTTCGCTTGTACCGTCCCAAGTAGTCCAGTCGGAAATATTCTGCAAATATTCGGGAAGGGAAATGGAACCGCTCACTTTATAGTAAAGCTGGCCGGAACCATTGCCAGATACGGTTACTTTTGTTTTGCCGGAAGTAGTACCCGGTACGGTCGAAACTGTCAGTGTACCAAGTTCGCCGGAAGGGTCCTCACCGCCTTTAGCAATCGCAATTTGGTTGATAACTTCCGGGATAGTTGTTCCCGGAATATCCTCCCATGTGCTGCCGTCCCCTAAAAGGACGGCACACAGATTCTTTAAGGCTTTTACCGTTGTGTCAATAATCATATAATCACCTCATTATTTCTTTTTGATGATATAGCATCCCTGTGGGTCTACAATCTTACCATCCACGATAGTAAGGCCTTTGTTTACCCATTCGTTCTTTTCCTCGTCAAAATAACGCTTCATACCGAACGCAAGGTTCGTATTGATTGCGTAGTCGTTAGGAATCCAGTAAACACCTACAACGTCGCCAGTATTTGCACTGTCAAAGTCTGCGACAATGTCAGGCTCTACCATTGTTACCTCACGGCCGTAAAATCTGCCAGAAGTAGCGGACTCGCCCACGTTTAAGTCTGTTGCTTCACGGAATACAGGTCTATTATTTGCGTCCTTCATGGTTAAGAGATTACTTTCAACCGTTCCGGCTGTGAAAATAAATTCACCCTGTCCACGTTTTGAAAGTGGGATGATTGCAAAGAGTTTCTTTCTCCATTTTTCCCAGTCGGAAAATTCGGCATCTGTAAACTCAATGATATGGCCTTTCTGACTTGTTACACGAGTGTCTTTGAGAATACCAAGCATCTGTCCCTGACCTGTTCCGGCAATAATACCTTTATCCATTGCCTCAACATATGCCTCCGTCATAATTCTTACGATTTCTTCCTCAAAGAGGGAAAGTGTAACGACCTGTGAAAGCAATGTCTGTGATACACGAATCTCACCGATGTTATAAGAAAATTCAATGTATTCTTTAATGTCTCCAGCCTTCTGTCTAGTAGAAACGGTTGTTTCTGTAATCCACTTAAAGTTAGCCTTTAAGTCGGAAATAGGGAACTTCACACCGCCCTGAATGTTTAACTTACGCACCTTAGAATATAACTGACCGTATACCTTAGATACTTTCTTGATAAATTCATTCATGATGGTTGTCGGAATAATCATCCCTAAGTCAGCGGCAACGGTTGGGCCGGGATCGCCTCCTGCTCTCTGAATCAGTTCGGCTGGAATAGGTGTTCCACGCTGCACATAATTCTTAAACGCTGTACGATACTCAATAGTTCCGTAAGGGTCGTTATTGTCAGGCTGATTGTTCATGTTTGTGTGCTGACCATAAGCACCTCGAACCACGGTCGTTCCTACCGGGTCACCTGCGCCCGGTATTGGTGCTAAGCCTCTCTGCTGTGGGGCGGCTGCCGGGTCATTTACCGGGTCGTCCGGGTCATTAAATGGGGCCGGTTCTCCACCTTCTCCGTCAATCGCTCTGATTTCTTCTTCTGTTTCTCCGATTTCCGCGTTTACGTCCTCTAACTGTTCGTTGATACTTCTTACTTCTGCCGCATCCTGTGACGCTAACGCTCTTTCTTTTAATTTCTGCTTTTTTGCCTGTAAACGCTGTAAACGCTTCTCTAAAATTGCTTTTCTACCCATCTTAAAAACCTCCTAAGATCTCAGTTTTTGCTTTCAATAGTGCTAATTCATTGTCAGTGTCCACCGACGTACCACGGTGCTGTCTTGCACTGTCCAGCGCAGACCGGGCATTGTCCAACGCCCCCTTGCAGCGTGCATTTATCTCAGTGTTTTCGTAAGCCGGAAATGTTACCGCACTTACTTCCACGACTGTACTAATATCTTTGATGTGGCGGGTTGGGTGGTCGGAATCTAAGTTCTCCCACTCCTCGTCCCGGATTCCGAACATGAAACTCATACCAGATATATCGCCACGCTGTACAGCACTATACAAAGCTCTGGCTTCGGAATTATTTTCGACATCCAGTGTTACCCGGATTCCAAGGCCATCATTATCCGTTGTAAGCTGCATTGTGCTGTTTGCTGTATTTCGCCTTGAGCGTGCCAACGGAATTTTACTTGTATCATGATTTACTAAAAATCGAACATCCGTTAAATCCGTATTATTTAAAGCTCCCGGTTCTATAATTTCATCGAACCAGCCTAAATCTGTACGACTATTATAAACAATCGGCCGTCCGGTGATGATATTTCCGGCTTCTGTTTCTTCTGCCCGGACTTCAAAATTGTAGGAACGCCGTTCTAACTCTTTATTCTTCATTTTTATTTTCACCTCCGCCATCATTCGAGGAACCTTTGCCTGTCTTGTTATTCATCTGGTATTGATTTGCAATATCAACGTCAACCCAATTCAAACTCATGTACCTCTTACCTTCCAATTCGGGCAGTGGCTGTAATCCAAATGCCACCCTCTTTTCATTCTCATAAATTGAACCGGTATTGCTAAGCATATTCACCATTTCAAGTGTCTGGTCTACCGTCATGAAAATGAGGTCTTTCGGATATAACCTTATCTCGTTGCCAAACGCTCTTTCACGTCTTGTGAACAGTTTCTTTGTAAACGCCTGCGAGATAGATATAATAAGCGGTTCAAGTGTTTTCTGATAGAATGCAGCATATTGTTCTTTTGTATAATCTCCTGTCAGAATTGAAAGTGGCACACCCCAGTTTCTTAAGATTTTTTCATCAATAAACTTCAAGGTGGCTTCATCAACTAACTGCGTTGATCTCTCTAACGGCGTAAATTCAGATTTTAAATCAAGAGGCAAAAAGCCACTCTCCGAATTTCTCAGTTTTGTTTCTAATTCCTGCATAGCCGCCTCTGTTTTACCATCATCAAGCATCGTGTTGTATTTTACAACGCCGTTAACTGCATAAGAGGCTTTCATCGCTTTGGCAACACCTTCAAGGAGCGTTTGATTCAACTGTAAAGTGTCTAATACAGGTTTATGATCCGGCTGACCGGATACATCTCCTCCCATATACTCATTAACAGAATAGTTATATTTAATGTGAATCAGATCACTGTAAGGTATCGTTGTTTCAAAGTTATTCTCGAATCGCATCTTCACATATAACCGATTTGATTCATCCTCAATAAACTCTACAAAAGTAGGTTTCAAAGGATAAAGACCGTCATATACCCTTACCTGTGTCCCGTCTTTATTCGTATAAATGTAATATGTCGGTAAAATAAAAGCGTTATAATTTAAGAGTAACAACCATGTGATTTTTTCTAAAAACTCACTCGTTGTCATTACCGGATTCGGGTCATTTAACAATGTTTGTATCGTGCCACTTACCGGCACGGGGTCATTTCTGTTATACCGGATATGTGTAGGGTTGAGTTTCTTCATTTCATCTACAATACACTTGACCGCTTGCTGAACTACATCAGACGCATAAATATTCGTACCAAATTGGGAGAAGATAGGTGTGTAACCATTGAGCATCTGCGCCCATTTCTGCTTTTTTGGTGATTTTCGTTTTAATTTATCAAGCCATCCCACACTATCACCTCTCAATCATGGCTTTAAATTCTGTACGGTAGCGCCTGTACATTTCATATAAAATAATCAGACATACCGCTCCATCAATTCGCTTCGGAGTTTCTTGTTTAATACACAAACATTGTCCGTGGTCATCCACTTTAATTCCTGCATTTCCCAGACACCATTTGTCTACAATATTATTGTTATAATTAATTAACTGATGTTTAAAATCTGCTTCGCAGAGCTTCATCGCATTAGATAACGTCTGTGCGTTCTGCAAGATCATAACTAAATCTGAATCGTCCCCGCCGGTTCTCTGCCAGCCGTAGAAGTCCATGCGGGTAAGCCAATCCTTCGCAAATCTCTGGTCGTATCCGCATTTCCAAAGCCGGATATTGTAGTTGGTATACAGGCTATAAAACCAATCGGCTACAACTGCCAGATCAATGTCATTTCCTTCCGTGACTGTGAGCAGCCCGTCTTTCGCCCACTCTTTATATCTTGCTCCGGCATTCCAATCATCTGAATCCTCTAATTTTGATTCCGGAATGAAATAATGTTGATATATGTACTTAACTGGGTCTCCCGGTCTCATGAGAAGAATTTTAGCCGCCGATAAGTCCGTGGTCTCCGATAAGTCAACCGCTCCGAGACACTTAGCACCCTCAAATTCTTCTAAGTTATATGCCGCTTCGTAGGAATAATCTTCTAAGTTCAACCATGCTTCTATGCCGTTTTGTTTGATATTAAAATCCTTTGACAATACGAAAATGCGGTCCGCTTTCGAACTTTTTGCGGTATCTACTTGTTCTTCTAAGTACTCCCATTTCTTAACCATGCCTAAAGTGGGATTTGACTTTTCCCATAACCTATTCTTTCGGTTACCGTCCCAAACTTCCTGTTCGGAATCTTGCGTGTATAACCACGGTAAAAGCCTTTCGGCTGCCACGCCGTCGTCCTCTTTTCGGATAACTCGACGCGCCTTTTTTAATTCGTCGTCAAGGTATCCATCCGCAACAAATCCCTCGGTCGTGATATTAATAAATTTCGGGTTATCCTTTAGGGACTGCGATTGCTCGATTGATTTACCAATGATGTTTTCTTTCATTTCGTGGGTTTCATCCACGATGGCAAAATCAATATTTCGCCCCTCTTTGTTCTTTGTCCGGTCGGACATTTTGAAAATCTTCGTGTTTGTTGATTTATTCAGAATAAACCTTTGATTTCTCTTTGTGTCAAGGTCCTTCGGGTCGTATAATTGCCGCATCAAGTCAATAGCATCATACACAATACTGCACTGTGCTTCGTCATTTGAGCTGCAACAAATATCTGCACCCTCGTTACCTGTGATAAATTCGGCGTTAGCTAGTGCCGAACTCGTTTCGCTCTTAGTGTTCTTACGGGCTATCAAAAGAATCGTCTTTTTGAACCTATCAAATGTGGTTTCTGACATTTTAAAACTGTAAAACGCCTCTATCCACGCTTTCTGCCAGAGCATCAAAACCATTGGTTTATTGTAGTAAGGGGATTTTGTCAACCTGATACAATTTTCCATAAAGTTCATACGTAAATTTGCCGCCTCGGTATCATAAAAATACCTTTCGTTATGGAAATCCTCGGCCAAGTTATCAAGCTCCTGCCATAGCTCTTGGCCTATGACAATCTCACCCGTTTCGGCCTTTGCCCGGTACTCTAATAAAAAACTATTGTCCGGAGTCCAAATCTTTTTGCTTTGAATTAGCATATCTGCACTACAAATCCCCCTTAGAGACAACTATTTTACTCCACCGTCCGTGGTATTTGCCAAAGAGTGGGCGCACCCTAATATAATAATTCTGGTGTACTGTTTTACACGGTGTGTCATGCAAATTACAAACGTATTCCATAGTGGATGATACCCACTTCTCACTACCAGTTTGTCTATGTACATCCTTGCGAAAATTCTTATCAGGTGAAATTTGATGTTCATATCCCGTTGCACCTTGCACGTGTGTCCATTTATACATATATTTACGTTCGGTTTTTCCAATCGTATTATAGTTAATTGACACTTTCACGGGTTTGTGTGTCATTGCGCGCACAAAATTTTTATAATTTTCCACGCGGTATGGCCGGGTAGGTGTTTTCTGCTTTGCGGATACGCTAACCGGGCATAATAAACAGATTGATAATATCACCCCTAAAAATAATGTTTTTACTTTCATGATAACCTCTCTTTCATTCTACGTGACTCTTTACCCATTTCCTTAACGGGCTTTCTTCGTCCCCTTCGTCGTGGCCGGTTGCCCGTGTCAGAACTTTAATAATATTCGCGTATTGCTGCAAAAGTTCTTTGTATTGCTTTTGTGCCGGTGTGCTTTTCTGCTGCATAGGATTTTTCGGGTTGACCTTGATAAATGGCAATTTCTTCAAATCTTCCAGTCGATTTTCCAGAAAAATAACTTCGTCAATGAGTGGTACTAAGATGATTTTATCCTCGTCTGAATCACAACAATATTCAATTAATTCTCGTCGTCTGTCTTTCATGTCACGCCGTCCTTTTCCACATATAACAAGTAATGTACGGCTGCATATTATTGTGTGCATTACCGCCTCCGGCACTCCCCACCGTCACACTTGCCTCATGGCTATGCGTTGCATTAATTTTAAATCCGTCTTTGTATTTTGTTGTTTTCTTTGTACCACTCGGATAATAAGCACTATCGTCACCTAATGCACTACATATGCCCGTTACCGTGTTCCCCGGACCCCAATCTGCTCCCTGTCCAGCAAAATTGTGCACTGTACCTATAAGTGATTTTTCTGTAACTTTAACCGTTGTAGAATGTTTGTGTGACGGCATTTCATCAATTGATAATGTGTGTGTTTTCTCACCGCCGGTCTTTTCAACCGTTGAAAAATCACCGTCCGATGTGTTTACACTCACAGGTACCCGACCAGCACCCCACGTTACCCATGTGCCACCGAAAAGCGTTCCGGGGTTTGTGTTATTTACACTCATATAGATACTACCTACGGGGTATACTTTATCGAGCGTAACCCCACTAGATGAATGCGCGTCAACATACGCTTTTATTTTAGACCAAAGATATTTCAAACCAGTGCTATCTAAATAACCCACGCCCTCACCTCACTTTATACACAAAGTTTATCAAGTTCCGCATTTGTGATAGCTGTAATAGTGAAGATTTCACCCAATGGGTCCCAATCGGTGCCATTCCAAGCCACATTCATGCCCGCACCGCCATACTCACTAGCCGTCTCGATGTTATACACATCCCCGACACGCTGCCCAGTCGTCGGTAACTTGGCTGTGCCTGTCACAGAACCACAATATTTATACATATTGGTGATTTCGGATTTCTTAGCATAGGTATCGCTAAGTGTGTCGTTTGTTGGTAACGCGTCAAGCTTTGTTTTGTCGGATTTTGACAGAAGGCCCATTTTAGAACTGGTCGCTCCTGCTAATTTAAGCGTTACCCCTAAGTAGGATGATGCCCCCGGTGTTTGGAATCTGAGTGGTACATTCAGATAACCGCCACTATCGACCGTATCGCCCCACGATACCCTTTTCCAGTTTGCGTCTCCAAATAAAATGCAGTCATCCATTCGGGCTGCTGGTGCAGGCACTAAACCATGTGTACCCGCGGTACCACCCATGCCGCCGCTACCAGTAGTCGCTCCGGTAAAATCATTGTAAGTTGTGTCATTATCAGCACCCCAAACCGCTGTACCGTCTGCACTCCAGCGTAAAATCTGACCGGAAGAACCGCCAGCCGGAATGTGATTATAACCCGAACCGGTTGGGTGAGTGTACTTCGTATCGGTATTTGGTGGAACCTGCCACGTACCGTCAGAACGCAAATATCTGTTTGCTTCTCCTGCGGCTGGTGCGGGTGCTAAACCGTGTGTACCGGCTGCACTTGTAGTTGCTCCCTTCATGTCACTATAAGTAGTATTTGCAGGTGTTCCCCATGTTCCGTCTGCTTTTAAGTATTTACCCTCGTTCCCCTTAGTTGGTGCCGGTACTAAACCGTTCCCGCCGTCCGCGGATGCCGTCGCACCCTTAAAGTCACTATAGGTTGTATCTGTGTCCTGTGTCTGAATTGTGCCTGTCGTTCCGTCACCTTTCGTGTATGTGATAGTTCGGCCACTTACTGACAGGTTGGTGATTCCTTTGTTAAAAAGAGTTTTAATCTTTCCCCACAAATAGGTAACACCGTTATTATCTAAATAAGCCATGTTTTCCACCTCATTTATTTGCATATTTCATCAAGTTCTAAGTTTGTAATAGACTCAACCGCCTCTTGTTCGGTCCACATTGTACCGTCTGATTTTATACCGACATTTGCGCCACCCTTAACAACTCCTAGTGAAATATCAGTGGCAATGGGTACGCCGGTTTTATTTTCGTTAACTACCTGAATCAATTCATAACTGAAATTGCTTTTTTGCGATAGAAACAAGTTTCCGTCAACTTTTGCAATCTTGGTTATCTGAAAATAGTCCCCGGTGTGGGTATTGTCCACAATCCGAAATTGCAGGCTCCCAGTTCCCACATAGTAGGCGGTGCCAATCTCGCATACAAAGGGACTCCCGGTTATCTGTATCTGTTCGCTTTCAATTTCAAGCCTCGGATTTAGTGAAGTATCTGCTCGAATTTCAATGAAAACACGATTTTCCCCGTTATCGACGGTACTTACTAAATCACATATGCAATTTTTTGTTGCGTCAATAACAATCGTATTTTTCATAGATTCTCACACTTTCTTTCACTATAATTTTTCAAGAATAACTCTTACATCTAGCGTAGTCGCTGACATTGACGTGTCGCCGACAATTTTTGCTTTTAGGTGAATCGCATTAAGCCCTACCTGAATACTTAGTAAAATGTTTTTGTCTTCCAGTTCACTCGACGGCCACCAATACCAGTAGTTATCCTGTGATGAGGGTTTATACATAACAGATTTTACGTAATAACCAGTGTCAGATTTTGGGGTTATATCACTCTTTGTAATCAGTTCTTTTGTGATTCTCACACCCGAAAATAAAATATCCACAGTGTCAGATTTTGGGATAACTTCTCTACGGCATTTATTTGTTCCACAAATGCCGTATACTTTGTCACTCATTCGGTTACCTCCTTTCTTATTTTCAAATTTTCCAATTTTTCAAATCCAAAAATCTCATTTTTACCTTTTTCGTGAAAGATACCCCCTTCCCGACAGTACTTCTCATGAAGTTTTTTCAGCCGATACGGGGGGCATATCGTTTCCACCAGTCGAGAATAAATCCCGTCCATCGCCCGATGTCCCGACCATCATCGCATTCTGATAACCGTCTGAGACATTCTTCTTTTGACGTATCAATAAATATCTCACGCGCCCGTAATTCTTTGCACAATCTCTCACGTTCGCTTATGAGCGGATACCCACCGATTACATAAGCATTATACCATTTACCTCTGCGATACTTTACGCACTCAATCAGATAATCCCGAACACCGAACACGCAACTATTTAATACCGCCGGTTTTGTGTATCGTTCGCATCCGCTCAGGGCCTGCCATATCGAATCCATATCAATAATTAAATCACCCTCGGTCTTAACCTCGTTAACCCATGTTGTCTTACCTGCAAGCGGCGAACCGTACACAAGATAAACTTGCCTTACATCCTCACCATAGTAAAACTTTTTATGTATCCTGTTGTGGCATTTGTGATGTACCAGCATGATATTATCAGGATTTAAACTTATCTCAGCATCATTGACGTTTATCTCGGTCAGCTCTATTTTATGGTGTCCAATACAGTCATACGCTCTAGTGATTGGTTCCCCACACTCCTCACATATCACATCACCATCACTATTGACTCGTTCTAATCTAATCGTACGAATCAGGTTGACCCATGCTTTTGATTTATAAAATGTATTCAATGTGTATCCCATTGTCTTTACCACTCACTGTTTTCTATCTGTCTTTCTCTTAGTTCTAACTCTTTCTTCCGAATATCTAACATCTGCGGATCATTCGCCCAGTTTTCCTTGTCGTAGTTCTTAAGGGCCAGATTGAGAGCTGCTACGTCTGGATGTGCGTGTTTATGTGCTACTTCTGTCTTCACTATCTGAACGTTTTCTATCTGTTCTTTACCAAAACCTGCATCGGCTAACGCTTCACGCATTTCTTCTGATAGTTTAATTTGTTCTGTCGTTTGTTTTGTTTCAACATAATCGTAACCGTTCGCTCTCCTTATCAGAGATGAACGTAATTCTGCAACAAGATTCTGCCGGCCTTTTTTAATTGCTTCCCTTAATTCCGAATAATCAAGTTTGTATTGATTAAACGTGCTGTATGCAATACCTAGCTTCTCAGCAATCTGGCGCTCCGTCATGGTCCTGCACCATTCAGAAATTAGTGTCAGATAAGGTTTCACATATTCATCATACTTACGTGGTTTCCCTCGTTTTCTTTTCTGTGCCACATAATCACCTGCAAACTATTCTAAAAGTTTATTTACAATCTTCTGAATCGCTGCATAGTTATAACCCGCAGCTTTCAGACGTCTCTTTCTTTCGATTCCGTTGCTCCATTTACCAGCTATTACCTCCTTTGCGATAGCTGTGTTGCTCTTCATATCCGATGGTGTCATAAACCACTCTTCATTCTTTCCCTGTCCGGTAATTCGATTAAGATCTAAGCTTTTTCCTATGCCAGGACATGTGCCCGCATCCGTAAACTGATGCAACTCTACACCTCTATGGCACGGATATTTTGCACTATATACACCATCATTTCTGCCATAACGTGCTTCCCACCAGGCAGTATTTTTACCTCGCCCTGCTACGACGGTTTTATAACTGGCATAATCTGCATACATGTGGTAGAGCATTACTTTGTACTTTAACCCTTCAAGATATTTCAAGGCATCCCGGACGTTTCCTGCTTCGTTTCCTGCTTCCACATCAAGAACATATCCAACAAAATATTTTCCTACGAGCTTTTTGCAAGTGCGTACTAAAAACTTCGCCTGTGCCAGTTCACTGCCTTTATCAAGGTATGCATACAGCCAATATGGAATCTTTCTGTCTTCACAGTTTTTAATAAAACTCTTAAGTGTGCTGTCAACATAATTCGTTCCCTCTGTTGCCTTTGAAATTAAAAAAGGACATTTTTCTTTCACTTCATTCCAGTTCCGCACTGGCTCATAATGGCTAATGTCCGGATAGTATTTTTTACTCATGATTTACCTCCTCCCGTATGTCGTCTTTTATTTCATCAATATTGCGCCAGACGCTTTTTAAATCCCGTTCCAGAATAGCAGTCCGTTCTATAACAGAATTATGTTTTTCTACTTTCTTTTCCAGCTGTTCAATGCGGTAATTTGATAATTTTGTGCTTGTCAGTATACCGGCAAATGTTCCGCACAGCGTACCGCTTAACGAAAGTAAGCCCACAATCACTTCATTTGTCATGCTTTCACCTCCGGAATGCCTGCAACACTGGTCAGTAGTGATACCGCTCCAGCTAATATGGATGTACTTAAAACCACTTTCCAGTCAACCGCTCCAATTGTCACTCCGGCCGGAATCAGTGCAAGCGCGGTCTGCGCTGTTGTGCGTATCGCTCTAACACCTGCGGCTTTCACCCATTTTCTTGTATCTACGCTCACTTTGAACACGCAATTTTTAAACATTCTTTTTCACTCCTCATCAAAAGTTAACTCCGTTATATCTAAAATTCACATAAGCAGCGATGCTATTTCTTTCTTACTGTTACATAACCGGCGGCTTTTACTGCTGTCTTGAACCAATTTGTCTGTTCTGCCGTTTTTGCATTGCCCCTTAAGGCTTTGTTTCTTACCTGATTTCTTATGTTACTTTTAACCACACGTCCATTATCAACAACAACTAGCCGACCTTTTTTGTCATAACCCACAAATGCTACTGTATGAATAGGATTGCGCTGTTCAAATAAAACAATACAATTATCATTAAGCGCTGCTTTAATCCTTTTAACAACAACACTATTATTTTTTCCAGTGATCGGGTGCCATGTTGCGTGCCGATAATGGCAAATACTATTAATTACTTTCATAGTTCCGTAAATCGTCAGTTTGCTGCCTGTATAGCCACGGACATTCTTTTTTGCCCAGTTATAAATTTCTTCCGGGTTCCAAATTGTTCCGTTTTTCTGTCTTACTTTCAAAAACTGTAAGGCAATGCATACACCATTTCGTAAAGAACAACCGTGTGCTTTTTCAAATGTTCCCCAAATATACGGTTTTGGAATCAAAATCTTAGTACCATCATTTAGCGCGAGCCGAGTCGTGTACCTTTTATTTTTTATTGATATTTTTTTCATGTACCCACCCCCTCCGGGTAAAAAATTAAAACACGTATGTCAGCGCCTTATCAGACAACCGATTGTTGCCTGCAGAAAGGAGGTCACATAAAAAATAAACTACAACTACGGACTTGTAGGCGCTGTACATTGTGTCGTTAAATTACAAAATTGTATGTGAAAAAGCGCCCTGCATATACAAGGCGCTTTTCCTAAGGCAAACATCTCACTTAAAGATGAACATTGGAGCAATATCCTATTGGATTTCTGACAGCTCGATTGCTTTGTTCTTATCTCACTTTACAATTTAGCATACTTCAAGCGAACGTGACCGAACATTTTTTTAATTTATTTTAGGTTTTTTATTGATTTCCACGTTAAAACGTGGTATAATATAATTACATTAAAAGAAAGGGGGTAAAAGATGTTTGATAAATTTATAGACAACCTCATAAAGGGTTTAACCATTGTTAGTCTGGTTCTCACAATAATAGACAAAACAAAGCGCTAAACCCATCGGGGAAGAGAGAAATCCCCTCTCTTCCTTGTCCAGTCTATGAGGTATTTATATTTTATCACATCGTGAGAGATTATGAAATATATAAAAGAATTTTTCATTGTCATTATTGCTATATGTGTGCTGATATATTCATATAGCAAATATCATCGTTTTTTTGCCGCGGATTGGATTATTCTCATTCTGCTCCTCATTCTTTTTATTATTTTTCTCAAAAACAGGAGGTAGGGCTGATGAAACTAAAAGAAATACGTAATAAAAATAATTTCTCCATTCGAGAATTATCTGAACTTAGTAATGTTCCCAGAAGAACCATTGAGGACATAGAGCGTAAAGGCGAATGTAAGGTTTCTACTGCAATTAAATTAGCTGATGTTCTTAAGGTAACCCTTGATGAATTATGCCGTTAACTATTTTTAGAGGGACACTTTGTGCCCCTCTGTCTCTTTGAAAAATCTGTTTCCTTTCATTCGGCAGCCATCCTCTGTATATGTCCTTTTTGTTCTCGAAAACATTTCATTCATCTGATGAGCTACCTGATTCCATGTCAATCCTTCAATATAACGCATTCGGAACATGATGCGAACCTCACTCCTCTTGATAGATTCTATATATTCTTCTGCTTGATTAGTGATTTCGAGAAGTTCCTCTTCTTTCATTTTTAGTCGCTCTCTCCTGCTTATCAGTAGTCTTTTTACTTTCGTGTACTCCGGAATTGGAAAGCCTTCCACTTTAAAATGCTGCGTGCCCCCTGCACCTCCGGAAACTACATCTCTCGTTCTTTCTTTTTCCTCCATCTTCGCTATTTTCTCTTCTGTTGCCTTTATGAGTTTCTTCAATTCCTTTATCTCCACTTGCATGTCACAATACTCAATCAGGACTGACTTTTCCAACCAAATTGCCCCCTTTCCTGTCATCTGTGAATTTCACCTGTTTCTAAATCTCTTAACTTGATTCTGCCAAACACTTCAAATCCTCGTTTATTTGCAACCGCTCTCGCTTTCCAACATCCCTGCTTTAATTAGATCATATATAACGTCTAAGTAGTCTCGCTTATCCCGGTATCTACAATTTGCCTCTTTATGTATCCGCGGATCTGCTTCGTCCCACTTAAAAATATCAAAGCATACGTCACTTACAAATAGCATTACACAGCCATGCGCTACGCAAAGATAATAGCATTCTTCGTACTGTTTGCCTTTACATCGCTTAAAACCGTATTTTTCAAATTCTGCTGCCGCTACTGTCGGTTTTAGCATTCTCCTCTCTCCTTACATTACTTCTCCTGATAGTCCTCAAATCTTTCCAGGTCCATTTCTTCCCGTTCCGGATTAAATATTATATGTAAAAATGTTTCACAATCCGGGCAGGTGCCACTTCCAACATTAGCCCCCATCTCCATGAAAACACTCTTGCAAATCCACATTGCCTTGCCGCACGTTGGGCATATTCCTTTATATCTCTTTGCTTTTTCCATTTTCTCACCTCACTTTCTCAGTATGTAAATTACAAATCCTGTATAAATTATCGCTACTATGATTACTATTGCTTCTGTTATGCTCATTCTTGCTCCAATCTAAGTGGTAGCCTTATTCCTCTTTCAAGATACTCAAGGCAGCAAACCCGATCTTCTCCGATTCTCACATTATCCCAGCTACATTTTTCACAACTATACATCCAGCTACTTTTTTCACAACGATACATTCTTCCTGAGAGGTAGCATTTTTTGTAATCTTCCTCCATTTCTTTTGACACATGCAATCTCACTTCCACATGCGGTGCTGGAAAAATTTTAATTGTTTTTGCTTTCTTCATTTAATCGTCCCTTTCTTTTACTTTACAAATAAACTGGTTATTATTTCTTGTGTATAATGTTTTTTGTCAAGTATCTCTTATTTTTCATGTTATTTTGTAAATTTCCGCTTATATATGCTCATGCAACTCCGGTGGTCCAAACGACTGAGGTTCCAGCTCCATCAAAGCATTATATCTCTCAACATGTTCATCCGGTGTAATCTCATCGTTCATAAGCTCCTGCTCCAATTTATTGTATTCAGCATCTATCCTCTCTTTAAACTCCTGACGGCTTATCTTCCCTTCGATAAGCATTTGTTCTAATATTTTGTATTCGTGACTCATAATTTACTTTTTCCTCTTATTCACCTGTTTCGTATGCTCCGCCACTCTCTTACAGCCAGCTTTCCATCTCTGGTAAGCCTTACCCTGCCGACATGGCTGCTGCATTCCCTCGCACCTGTCCTTTTCGATACATTTTGTACACGGATTTATCATAATCTCTCACCTTTCGAATTCTTCATAAAATCGCCTAATATCCAATCTCCCCATGCTGGTTTTTCTTTATTATCTTTCGGTCTGTATGGCTCCGGCAGTCTCATCCATGCGATAACACTATCTCCATCATCCCATTGACCATTTTCAAAATAATTGGTACTTGCGAACGGCTCTTTTTGTCCAGCTATTTCCCCGTCCATCGTTACTATGTATAATCCTTCTTTTGTTGGCAATTTTTCTGTTACTAGCACCCATTTATCCATTTCGTTTTCTCCTTTTTACCGCTTCTCGCATATCTTCCCATTCCTGTCTTAAGTCTGCTGGAAATTCTGTCGGACTTACTACTTCTCTTCTGGTTTTAAGCTCCGCTTTAATTAATTTTTGTTTTGTTAATTCTGTTCCTGCCTTTTCCAGGATATGTAGCGCCGTCTCTAAGTCTTCTTCCGTTAGGCAGGGATCGCACAAAAAAGATGTCAGATACGGAGGTTCTGCTTCTAAATCGTGTAAACTTCTTTCAATGATTCTTCTGACGTTATCTGTATAATCTTCTAACGAAATATCTATCTTAATCTTTCTCATTATTTTCTATTTCTCCTTGTTTTACATATCCCGCTTTTGTCCAACACGTAATTTTTAACGGGTCGAAGTTTTTTCCGCATTCCGGGCATTCTGGAAACATATTGTTTCTGTACGCTTCTTCCATCTCGCGGAATACTCTGCTCTTGCGCATCCTTTTTAGCTCTTTATTTGCTTCTTCTGAATAAACTTTTACTTTTTCTTTTAAGCGTTTCGTTTCTTTTCTTAGTTGCTCATGATATCCCGCGATTGACAACATTGCCTCAAATGGATCCACGACCGCTCCGCAATCACTGCACATAATAATTCGATTTTCAACACTAAGTTCGTAATGTGGAGGATTGCATCTGCATATCTTCTTCATCCCTTTATTGATTCTTAATAAGTCAAAACTAACAGGTTTTCCTTTATCCACCCGTCTCCTCCAAATAGTTCTTCCCGAAGAGTTTCATAAATTCCTCTCTGGTGTGTGTCTTTTCAAAAGCTCTCTGTCCATCTTGGCGAAGAACCTTCATCATTTCCGCATTGTTATGCACCGCTTCCTTGCCGCTGATGTGGTGTTCTAAGCAAAGATAGACTTTTAATCCTTCCGCTTCTGATTTGTCTCTATTTGAACCGCCGAAAATGTGATGTTCGTGAACCGCTCGTTTCCACTCATAGTGTGGTCTCATCTTCATGCACAAGTAGCAAGGGCTACCTTTTTCTTGAAGAATACTCGCTTTATGTTTCTTTCGTCTTTTCAATTTCTTCTCCCTTCTCCTCCGGACGAATCCGGAGGAATCAATGGCATATAGCTTCTTCATGAAGCCTTTAACAAGTTACGTGTAATATGTAAAACCTTAGAGGTTGTCCAGCTTATTTTCTGTAGTCTCTCTCATACGCTTCTTTTAGCTGCTCTACATAATTCATGAGTTTACAATTTTCGCAAACCTTCTCACAGGAATCTGCCTGGGTCTTACTACACAGTTCTCCACATACATAACCTAGAAGACCTTCCTGTGCTTTTTCTATTTCTATTCGTTTCCTATCACTCGGAAGAATTTCCATCTTCTTCTCATCGTCAATCTCTTGAAGTTTTTTCTTTGTCTCTCGGTCTATTTTGTCCTGTTCCTCTGAATACCGCTCCTCCTGTGACTTATACGCTTCGGTTTTATTTATATACTGGTCACAAGAGGTGCAGGTAGATGTTCTGACGTTGCACTCAATATATCTTTTACAGCTATAGCATGAAGATGTAATCCCTTCTGGATGTGGCGTCTCGTATTCTTCTACATCAGGCAATTGAGATGTAAATTCTTCAACTGGTATGTCTGGTTCGTCTTCGGTGTCAGACTCTGACACTTTTTCTGAACCTTCATTTTTCATCTCTTTAATTTCTTTATAGGACAAATTGCCCGAATCCTTTAATTTCTGTAACGCTTCTTTTTGTTTTTCTTCATCCATTCCAGAAAGTTCATAAGCTGTTGAGAATTTTATATTATCTTTTTCTATCTCTTCTTTAAGTTCCGAGATAAGATTGTTATTAATCGTTTCCATCTGTGCGATTTTTGTTTCAGAAACATGCAGCATCGATGCAATAACATCTCTAAGCTTTCCTTCGCTTAAATCACGACCATGAATCTTCATCCCGTTTTCTTTCATGTATTTTAATTCTTCTTTGAGCTCACTTTCTTCTTTGAGCAACGTTGCAACGCTCTTATCCCTGCTGCTGTTTGCAATAATCAATTCTATCTTTTCTTCGTGAGAATTTGCAGGATTTCTAACCTGGCAAGTTACAAGCTCATATTCTGTATACCCTCGTTCTACCAGTAGTTTTAATGCTCTCCATCGTCTTTCTCCAGAGATTAGTTTGTATTCTCCCTCTTCCGATGGTGCGTACATAACGGCCAGGTTTTCAATTAATCCTATGGTTAATATCTCTCCTGCTTTTTCTTCTATTCCTTCTTGTGGATAGAAGTTCCTGGCATTAGAATATATTTTATGAATAGATATATCTTTTGTGCGAAATCTTGCCTTGGGTGTTGTGTCTATTCCTCTCTTGCTGTTTTCGTTCAAGGCATCTAGCACTGAAAATCCTGTTGCCACGCTTATCTCCCTCCTTCTAAAGTTTTATCCAGAGTCTTATATTTTGTCTTTCTTAAATCTACTGCTGCAGATGCTAATGTTATTCCCGAACAGAATCCATTTTCATCTTCTACGATAATCATGTGTGGGTAAATCTCTTTTACAACTACTCTTTTGGGGTCTATCCTTTCTCCACGTATTCTTAATTCATCCATGTAGTAAACTGCCCCTGCCTTAATGTCTAACTCTTTATTCCGTTTTTCCATCGGGGAGACTTTCTTTTCTTCCTGAATCATTTTTTCACTCCCCTAGCAGTTCTTCCACAATCGCTCTGTAATCTTTTACCGCTACACTATTTTTTGAAAATGCCGGAAGTGGTTTCATTGCCATAGATGCTTTTTCCACTACAATTGAACGGCGAACTGGAGTTTTAAACATCTTAAATCCAGACTGTTCTTTCATCCACTGTTCAAACTCCAATGTTGTTTTATTCTTCTGGCGCATCGTAATAATGCCTTTAATATGCAATTTCTCATTTAATTCACACAGATCATCAAGCTGCTCTTGTAAATTATAGATCGCTTCGTTCTCAAACCCTCCAAGTTTCACAGGGGCAATCACCATTTCTGCTGCAATCAATACATTGATAACCACCATGTCAAGCAAACGTCCACAATCACATATACAATAGTCATATTGTTTGTCTACTTCCTTTAACGTCTCTCTTAAGCGTTCAATCTGTGTTTTTTCTCTCTCCAGACGTAATCTCATATCTGTCTGCATTAAATATCCGTTTGCTGTTATAATGTCGATATTCTGATAATCTGTCTGTTCGATAAAATAACTTGTATCGAACCCGCCTCCGACATATCTGTGTCTTTCTAAAAGACCAGAAAGTCCTTCTCCTTCTGGATCATATCTCTGATATACCTTGGAAGTGTCCCCTTGAGGGTCCGCATCAATTAAAAGGACCTTTTTTCCCTTCTCTTCTCCTAAGATATACGTAATTGTATCCGCGCTTGTTGTTTTTGCAATCCCACCTTTTGGGGACATAATAGCTATTGTTCTCATAATATTTCCCTCCTTTTATGCTCTTTTCTTATTTCTTTGTTTTTCAAGTTTTTTGGCCGCTCTCTTTTCATTACGGTTATAGTGACGCTTCTGGCGATACGCCTGCGTGTCTGCAACATCTGCCTCGTTCTTACGGATTTCGAAAGTAACTCCCGTTTCTTCTTTTAACGTATTTATCATCTCTAACCAAGTAACGTATTTTTCCATCAGACATTCTGCCTTGAAATCAAATCTCTTACGAAAGCGTTCTATTCTGGATGCACCAAAGCCAAATTCATCATGCAATGTCATGGCTGTTAAGATATTTACTGTATCAATCGTATTTTCTTTAATTCTTCTAATGCTCTCTTCTAATGCCGATGGACTTATTCCTACAGGAATTCCTGTAAGTTTGCGTATTTCAATTTCTTTTTTTAAACCGTCGATTCCTCTTGTCTGTGCGATTCTATACGCCTGTGCCATACCTTCTTGTCTAAGTCTTTCCTCTTTACTAATCCTTGCCATGTTTCTATAATCCTCCTTAATCCTTTTGTTTTCGCAATCTCGTATATATGTAAAAGCGTGTATTGAAATCGTTATAATAGATCTTTGCTGTTGTAAAATCATAGTCTGGATACCACGCTTTCATCTGTTCTTTAATCGCATTCTCGTTTCGGACCATCTTGTTGACATAGTGTTCTATCTTTCTATAATTTCCACTCTTTGCTCCCGGTCGTTTATTCTTTACTACTTTTACTTCTGGCTGCTTTAATCCCTGTGATGAATTCCATCGTTTTTCTGAGCGAATCCGTTCTTTTTCTTTTACGATGTAGTTCGCCATTCCAGAGAATCCGTTCTCGTCTTTTTCCAGTCTTCTGATCTGGCTGCGTTTTCCACAGTTCCAGGTTTTTTCTACCGTGTCTCTATCTAGCAGTCCATCCATAACAATGTGGTGATGCCATCTGATTTTTGCTGTAGGATTATATTCGGTGACATAGATGTATTTACAATTAGGCAGGTTAAGCTTCTTTCTTTTGTAATTTAACCTTCTGATAAACTTCTTTACATTCTTTAAGGCTGCATCTATATCTCCATCGGCAGGAAGGTGTTCATCGTCATATGTAAAAGTACACCAGAGGTCATTGTCGTCAAAATTGGCATTGATAAGACGTTCTACTCTTTTCCTTGCATTCTTATCGTTCAATCTTCCCTGTGCCTGGCGATTATCCTTCTTTATCCTTCCTTCTTTTGGAATATCTTCTTTCTTGTCAAAAAGAGGATAGATTTCTACTTCTAACTGTTCTCCTGCTTTAATTGTCTTTAGAGCGTAGTTTGTTCTTATGTGTTTGAATAGCTGTTGTGCCATCCACTCTTCCATATCCTCTAATGATTTATTGTAAGCAGACTCATAGTCATACTCTAAAAGACCTATGTTCTTTTTTCTCTTATCCTTCTTCATCTGACACCTACTCATTTTTACCTACTGTTATATATTTCGACTACTTGTTATTATTTATTACGAGGACGATAAAACTTCTAAAAGCCTTTATTTCCAGCCTTTTTTTCGCAATTTTACAGCTTGCTTTTTCGTGTCAGATTTGATATTATAAAATTGTTTTTAATATCTTTAGACACTGGAGGATATCCGTTGCGACCGGATACCCTCCTTTTTTTGTTATGTATTACGCTATGATATATTCCAAACCAGTTTCCCTTGCTTTTTTCGATGCATAGTGTACTGCCTCAACATAGCTTCCATAAAAGCACTCTATTTCCATGTTTGTCCACCTGATGATTTTTACTTTATTTTTAGTTTCCTTTTCTGTCTTCTTCATACCATTTGATTCCTAACCCATTCCATTTAACCTTTGGAACCAGGACGCTTGATCTGCTTGTCTCTAATACTTGCTTTCCTGTTTCATCTGTACGAGTAACAAAATCAGCTCTGCTTTTTAAAATCTCCTTTATCACTTATCTCGCTCCCTTTTGTGTCATTTATTTAAGGTTTATCTTTACAACTACATTCTTTGGAGGAATTTAAAATGTTCTACCAGTGCCTTAACCGTTTCTTCCGGTTCTCCGATGCCTTCTAATTTCCCGTAAGTATCTGCTGGTTGCGCCAGGATAATATCTCCTTCGACAGGGGTTAAATCATAGAAAGCCGTGCCTAACGGGTTAAATTCTAATTCCTTTTCGCATCCTTCTTTATTTATTAACATTACAACCGGACGCTTAAAAAAGTGGAACATCCATTTTGTACTCACGGCTTCTGAATATCCTCCGACAGCCTGCTGCATTGCCTCATAGTCGCCAAGGTCAACATCGATGATGGAGACCTTTCCGTCAGCTGTTATCTTGATTGTTTTCATCTATGTGCTCCATTCTTTCTCATATCTAATACAATCAGTTCCTCCAGTGCCGCCTTACGTCTCTGATACAGCAAGGACGCAGGCTGCAGCTCAAGAGCCGATTCATTTTGGCTGTATTTATAAAGTAGAAAATTAATTATCATCTTCCTCACCTGCCAACTGCTCTAAGTACTTAATGCATTCGTTATAAACTTCGCGCGATGTCTCTGCGACTCTTCCCTTCTCGTATAAATAAAAATCAAACGATTTATCTATATACCGTTTTTCCTTAGAATCTTTGCGCCAAATCCATACGGCAACATTTCCGTTACTATAATAGTCAAAAGACACTTCTTTGCCGGTATTCCTAACTGCTATAACTTTACGCAAAAGGTATTCTGCATCCTCCAAGTCCAGTGGAATAGGTTCCTCTTCTTCATTCGTTGCGCCAAGTAATTCTCGCATTTCGTTTGTGAAATCTTTTTCCGACTGCAGTTTTGGGCATTCCTTTGCGTCTAATGTTGCTTCAAACCTCTTTTTTATCTCCTCTTTCAGGTCAGGAAACCCGTTGGCGACTTTCCACCCAATGACCATAAGTTCATTGATATGGTCCATGTCATTTCCTTCCAATTCCAAAATATCTTTTTCCAAATTAATCTTTAACATAATTTCTCCTTTTCTTTTCCTCTTGGATTTGATACAATATATCTGATGTTTTTATCTGTGTGCCCGACTGGGAGTGACCGCTCCCTCAGGCACATTTTTTTATTTAAGCATCCTTACTCTTTTTCCGTATCCGCAGGCTTCTGCTACCTGCATCGGGTCATAATCTGGAACATGTTTCCTCATTACTGGGTCTTCCAAATCCTTATGGTACTTATCGTAATCTATGTAGGCATAAAGATTCGTCCCACAACTAATGAGGGCGTATTTCCCATAGCGTTTCTGTTCTTTCTCAATCCCAACTTTTCTACGATGAACAGTTCCCAGAGAGACCCCGAAGGTCTCTGCTAACTGCTTATTTGTGTAGTATGGATGCCCGTGTATGGTTTCAATGATTTTTGTTGTGTCTTCCATGATGTTCACCTCCTACCCCGTTTTTTCATTATCTTTCTTTTCGAAATATTCCCAGAAGATTTCTAAGCATAAAGCATTAATCGTTTTCCCTTGATACCTTGCTTTTTCCTGTAACTTCTTATGTAATACAATCGGTATCGCAAGTCCTAATCTTTTCTTTTGCGTCACTTTTGCGTCACTCCTTTCTGGTTTTCATTATATCATTGCGTCACTTTTGCGTCAATATATTTCTTGACATATTTTTTATGTTATAATTGCGTCACAATGACACTATAATGAAAGGAGAATCAACATGGCATCAGATTTACCACGTTATACTTTGCGTATGCCAAAAGAATATCTGCAAAAAATACGCTACATCGCAGAAGAGAATGGACGATCCGCAAATAAAGAAATTGAACTTATGGTTAAACAACGCATCAAAGAATACGAACAAAAAAATGGCTCTATCAACCTTGATGATCTTTAAGATATCTGGTAATTATCTGTATCATCATCTGATTCAAACTCAGCCCCCGTCTCTCTGCTTCGGTCCGAATTTCTTTCTCTAACTCTTCCGGAACTCTTACAGTCAGACGGGTTGTCGTTTGTTCTCTTGGATTCTTCATTTCTTTACTCTCCTTTTTTAGTAACCCTGTAAAAAACTATTTGTGTAGTATGGATGCCCGTGTATGGTTTCAATGATTTTTGTTGTGTCTTCCAACTGTTCTCTGTACGTCTCGTAATCTATGAATGCATACAGATTCGTTCTGGAACCGGCAATAGCATAATTTCCATAACGTTTTCTCTCTTTTTCAATCCCTGCTTTTTCTCCGGTTAATGGTTCCAAGAGAAAAGCCAAATGTCTCTGCGAGCTGTTTGTTTGAGTAATACATTTGTCCATGTACAATTTTCAAAAGTGCCACACCTTCCATAAAGGTCACCCCCTTGTATTTCTAACTGTTCTTATAGTCCGACTATCATTATTAACTTAAAGTTATATTGTAGGTAAAGAAATAGCGTCCTCCGGCGCTTTGACTATTTCGCAATACATCTTAAATTGCGCTGGTTTTAATTCAACTTTCCCCTTTTCCCAATTAATTACGGTATTTTTGGAAATGTGCATCTTTTTCGCTATATCATTCTGTGTCATTCCCGCATTTACTCTTGCCGCTGCAAGACTAATTTTATAATTGTTCACTTCCTTCTTCCTTTCTCCCCGTATAGCCGATAGGGCAGCTATATGCTAATGGATAAATAATAAAAACAACCCTATAACTGTACAGATAAATACAATTATCGATACAATCAATTTAAAAAGTTCTTTCAGCATAGTTGTATTTAAAATGGACCTATGGTAAAATCGAAGAGGAATCAGGGGATTCCTCCCCTTTTTTCCTACATCAGGCTCTCTATAACCATTTTTATGACGGCTACGAGAGTACCGATGCTTAGTGCTAGCTGGGTAAGTGCTTCGACCACTTTCCCGGCTTTTTTTATTTTCTTCACCAAGTCATCCATTTCTTTTCTCCTTTCTTATTTGATGTCTTTATTATAATATAACTTTAAGTTATTGTCAACACTAAAAGTTATATTTTTTTATTTTTAGTTGATTTTTTATAACTTTTAGTGTATACTCAAAGTACAATAATGAAGGAGCCATATGCTATGAGTGAAAAAGAATTAAATTTGATTATTGCAAAAAATATAAGCAAATATTTGGAAATTCAAAGCAAAACACAGACTGATTTAGCAGAGTATATAGGAGTTTCGCAAGCAACTGTTTCCAATTGGTGTAAAGGAATAAAAATGCCGCGAATGTCTAAAATTGATATGATATGTAAGTTTTTTTCGATTGAACGTTCCGAATTAATGAACTCTTCGCCTGCTCCTGCCCCTCACTCTCTCCAATACCAGACAAAAGCCGAAGAATCTTTAGTCCTCTCCTACAGAGAACTAAACGATATAAATAAGAAAAAGAGTGTTGCCTATACAAAGAACCTCTTATCTACACAGCGTATGGAGGACGAACTCCTTGCCGCTCATAAACGTACTGATATAGAAATAACTCCAGAAGGGATTCAGAATGATTTAGATATTATGAATGATGAGGATTTGTGGGATTAACTTAGGAGGATTATTTTACTATGAATGAAGATAAATTCTTTTTAACCTATAATCAGCAAATGAAAAAGCTTAGAAACGATAAATGTATTGATTGCAACGGCTCTTCCCATAAAAAAATATTAGTTCGTGCCGGTTATTTTAATATAGTAAATGGTTATAAAAATCCTTTTATAAGTGGTTGTGATTCTGCTGGTAAGCATTGTTATATATCTGGAACTTCAATCAATCAGCTCCAAGCGGTAAAAAAATTTGATGATTCTTTGCGTTCTTTTTTGTTGCGTTACATAACTCAAGTAGAGGAGGAAACCCGTTCATTAACAGGTTATAAATTCGATGAATGTAATGAACACGGAAATATCCCTTGGTATGATACCAATGCCTATTCCCCAAATAAAACTTTACAGCAGAAAATGACTGTAATTTCCAACGCATATAGTGAACTTAGCAAAAGCAGACTAGATTATGTGAAATTTTACATGGATAACCATAAACAAATTCCTACATGGATTATGATTAAGGTAATTAACTTTTCAACATTTATCAATGTACTAAGTTGTAGTAAAACAGATGTATCTCATGCTTTATGTAAGCTCTATGGTTTGGAAGATGACAATGGCCTTCCAAATGTAAAGCTATTAACGGGTTCTCTTCATTGGATGAGAAAAATTAGAAATTCCTGTGCTCATAATGAAAGAGTTTATTGTTTAACTAGAAAAAGTGAACATCGTGGACGCTCTGGGCGAATATTAGAAAAATATTTTCGAATGCTTTCTTCTGGATATTCCAGAAACTTAGATCAAAAAATTTTTGATTTAATCATATATTTTAAATATTTTCTACCTAAAAATGAATATAAGCAATTTATAAATGAATTAAAATCTATGTTGAATGATTTGCAAACAAAAATTCACCCTCACGCATTTGAATATGTTCGTGGACAAATGGGAATACGAAATTTAGAAGACTTAGATAAGCTTCTTAATTTTCCTAAAGACGAAATAGAATATAACAAATTTGATGCTATATGATAACGTATGACACTGTATGATAGTCTAAAAGACAAAATAATTAGTTTTTTGCAATAAATTATTTATTGAAATGATAAAAAAAATACCTTTTAAAATTTGAAATATTTTTCTCTATATAGTAATATACTTGTACGGAGAGAACCATATTGATTATGGTTGAAAGGCACTCATGTAATAAATAATTATTGCATGGGTGTCTTTTACTTTATGCAGTTATAATTGTTGCTGAGAAAGGTGGTGTCTCACTTGACATATGAACAACTTTTAGATGCTGCTGACCAAGAGGGTCTGGCAGTAAAAGAACAACCGCTCTCTACTCATGATGGTCTGATTATTGGAAGCCGCATAGCAATTCGAAAGGATATTCCCACCCAGGCAAAGAAAGCCTGTGTCCTTGCCGAAGAACTTGGGCATCATTATACTAATGTAGGAAACGTGTTAGATCAAACAGATATAGCGAATATAAAACAAGAACGAAAAGCCCGGATGTGGGCTTACAACAAACAGATTGGATTATCTGGCATATTATCCGCTTACCAATATGGCTGTAGGAATCTACACGAAATGGCAGAGCATCTGGATGTTACAGAAGCATTTTTAAAGGATGCTTTGGATGCCTATCTCTTAAAATACGGGAAATGCACTGTAATAGATAATTACATGATCTTTTTTGAACCACTGGGAGTTGTGGATATGAATTATGGGATTGAATAATAAATAAAAAAATAAAATGAATACTTGACAAGACTTTTGTATATGATATAATATAAGCTAATTAGCGAATGACTGGTGTCCGGTCACAATTGAGTCTTGAAATTTATTTCAAGGCTCTTTTTGTTTTTATAGGAGATATACTATGGCAAAAGATGAAATTCTTTACACGACTACTTCTAAACAATTAGAAAAATTAAAAAGTCAAAATTTAATTATAGAAAATGAGGAGCGAGCATATAAACGGCTACAATCTTATGGATATTTTAATATTATAAAAGGATATCGTAATCCATATATTTTTAAAAATGAAAATCAGATAACTTATAGAGACGGCGTTTCTTTCGAACAAATATACTCACTTTATCTTCTTGATAAGAATCTTCGTAATGCAGTTTTTGCTTCTATGCTAGATTTAGAAGAACATATCAAAGCCGTGGTAGCTGACGTAATAGCTGAATCTTTCGGTGTACATCAAGAAGATTATATTCAATTTCGTAATTTTCGAGACAAAAAGCGAAAATCCTCTCGATTTTCTTTAGCCAAAATTATAAATTGTATGAAAAATGCTCTGGATACTTCAAAAGATCCCGTTGCCCATTATCGAGATTTTCATGGAATTATTCCACCATGGGTTCTATTTAAGAATTTATATTTTAGTACAATTGTGAATCTTGTAAACCTTTTAAAACCAGAAGAACAGCGTAAGGTAGCTTGTCGTTTATATGAACCCAATACTTCGAAAGGAAACATAGATAATTTAAGAAAAATTATGATGGATACATTATTTATCTGTCTTGAATATCGGAATTTAGCAGCTCATGGCGGACAAGTTTATAACTATGTCTGTTCTTCTCGACTGAGAAGCAATAGTTTTTCTGGTGATAGTAATTTGCTTGACGACTACCAGGGGTTTAGCCAACTATTATTTTTATTGCGAATTTTAAATTATCAGAACCCATTCAATACACTTAATAAAGTGTTGAACGAGCAGGTAAATCGGCATTGTCATTCATTCCCTCAAGATATTACTTATCTCGGTCAAATACTAAACCTTAATATTATTAGTGAAAATATTGTATGGGCTTCTTCCAACGGAACTATATACCATTCTTTTCCTCATTGTAGTGGGCTGCACGACCCTATTAAGTTAAATTTGGAAGAAGCAAAAAGCAAGGGGTATTCTCCTTGCAAAAAATGTTGTAAATAACCAAAAGCCCAGTGCTACCAACACCGGGCTTCCTCATAGATTACTTGTCAACAGGGATGCTGACTGTATAACCTAACTTGAACAACTAGATTATACCACAGCATCCGTAATTTTAACAGGGTGTATTTTTTATACCCATTTTTACGAAAGGATGATTATATGTGGACCGAGAAAACCAAAAACGGGAAATATAAACACGTAGAACGCTACACAGACCCAGTGACGGGGAAGGAGAAGAAAGTTTCTATTACTACCGAAAAGAATACCGCTCAGGCCAGAAAAACGGCACAGAGGGCACTTCTCGTTAAAATAGATAATCTTCTTGATGCGCGAACCATTTCCAATATCACACTTTCCGAACTCAGAGAAAAATGGCTAAACGACAAAAGAAGAACCTGGAAAGAAAGTTCTTACGGTTCAGAAAAACGTAATAGTCGAAAAGTTGTAGAAATGCTTGGAGAAAATTGTATAGCAAATAATCTTACTGCTCGTTATGTCCGGGAACACATCATCTCTTTAGACGAAGACCTTTCTCTTGCTAACGGGAGAATCTCCGTGTTTAAAAGAATGATTACTTGGGGATTTAAAAACGACTATATAAGCGATAAGTCCTATCTGGATAAATTAGAAAAGGTAGCCACCTCTACTGAAACTGAGGAAGATATTGAAGAAAAGTATTTAGAATCTGATGAAGTCACAAAACTTATCAAAGGGATGAAAAAGGAACCTTGGATAACACTTACCCGCTTTCTTGTCCTTACTGGTCTTCGTATTGGGGAAGCATTTTCTCTTACAGCTGCAGATATCGACTTGAAGAATCGGCATATCCACATAATCAGTAACTATGATTACATAAATAAACTTACTGATACTCCAAAAACGCCTTCCTCAAAAAGACGTGTGTATATTCAGGATGAGCTACTAGATTTTGCAAGAGAACTAAAGAAAGAAGCTCTCGCGAATAAACTGATTTACGGAAGCGATTTGATTTTTCAGCGAAAAGGCAAGCCCCTTGTCTATGAAAGTTACCACTACCAGTTAAGTACGGTAAGTCAAAAAACATTAGGGCGGAAAATCACGCCTCACACTCTCAGGCACACTCATACTTCTCTTTTGGCAGAGCAAGGAGTAGATATTGAAACAATCTCCCGTCGTCTTGGACATGAAGATTCTCAGATTACAAGAAAGATATATCTTCATGTTACGAAAAAAATGCGAAAAAGAGATGAGATGCAGGTGCAAAGCATAAGAATCCTTTAAAACTACGTTTGCCCCTTTTTGCCCCTTTTTCATATATTGCAGGTTTTATAAATCCACTAACAACTACTGTTTATGCGGATTTCAGCCTGCAATATATGACATTTACAAAAAACACATAATTATTAAAAATTATTTTACAAAATTTCTATTGCAGATTATCTAGAGTGTGTTTGTTGTATTTTTCTACTTTTTCTTCTTTTCTGCTTTCTTAACAACTGGCTTTCCATCGTTAATATCGAGAAGAATTCTGTCATTGTTTTTAATGTGGCCTTCGAGGTATTCATCTGCCAGAAAATCTTCCAATTCATTCTGGATAGCACGACGAAGCGGTCTTGCTCCATACTGTGGATCATATCCTTTTTCAAGGACATAGTCTGCTACTTTATCAGAGAATTCCAAAGTGAAGCCTGGATTTTTTGAAAGTCTGTCAGAAAGTTCTTTTAACAGCAATTCTACAATCTTCCTCTGTTCTGGTTTTTCTAATGTATGGAATACCATGATACCATCCACACGGTTGATAAATTCTGGTTTAAAGATCTGTTTCACTTCTTCCATTACATGGGACTTCATACGCTCATGATCTTCCTTTGCACTTCTTTCTGTAATAAAACCAAGATTCTTCGGTGCCATGATTCGCTGTGCTCCGGCATTGGAAGTCATAATGATAACAGTATTTTTGAAGTCTGCCTTTCTTCCATTCGAATCGGTAATCTGTCCATCATCAAGTACCTGAAGTAAAATGTTAAATACATCGCCATGTGCTTTTTCAATCTCGTCAAATAAAATAACGCTATATGGATGGCGGCGTACCTGCTCGGAAAGCTGTCCACCTTCTTCATATCCCACATATCCTGGAGGAGAACCAATGAGTTTGGATACGCTATGTTTTTCCATATACTCGGACATATCAACACGGATCATCGCATTTTCATCGCCAAATAATGCCTCAGCAAGTGCTTTGGAAAGTTCGGTCTTTCCTACACCAGTTGGTCCTAAGAACATAAAAGAACCAATTGGCCTTTTCGGATCTTTTAACCCAACACGGCCACGTTTGATTGCTTTTGCAACCATCTTTACTGCCTCATCCTGCCCGATTACTCTTTTCTTTAACGTATCCTCAAGACCAAGCAGACGCTGTGATTCGCTCTGGCTGATACGAGTTACCGGAATCTTTGTCCAGGAAGAAACAACCTCTGCTACATCATTCTCTGTAACATTAACACGGCTGACTGCTTTTTTCTGCTCCCAGACTTTTCTTTGTTCTTCGAGTTTTTCCAGTACTGTTTTCTGCTTTGTATTATTCATTTTGGCCTTGCGCAGATTGCCCTCCGCAAGTGCCTCTTCTTTTCGCTTTCCATATTTATCAAACTGTTCTTCTAATGCCCGCATTTCATCAGACATTGTGTATAAGCCGACTCTCTTTTTAGAAGCAGCCTCATCCATAACATCAATCGCTTTATCTGGAAGAAAACGGTCACTGATATATCGTTCTGATAATTCTACGGCTGCCTGAATTGCTCCGGCAGTATAATGAACATGATGATGCTGTTCGTACTTTTCCTTTAAGCCATTAAGAATTGCAACTGCCTCTTCCTTCGTTGGCTCTTCTACGGCAACTGGCTGAAAACGTCTTTCAAAAGCGGCATCTTTTTCAATATATTTTCGATATTCCTCACGAGTTGTCGCACCGATTAACTGAATCTCTCCTCTGGCAAGAAATGGCTTCATAATATTAGAAGCATCAATCGCGCCTTCTGCTCCTCCTGCTCCAATCATCGTGTGAATCTCGTCAACAAATAAAAGAATATCCCCTCTGGAAATCACTTCTTGAAGGAGTTTTTTAATTCTCTCCTCAAATTCTCCTCTGTATTTAGAACCTGCAATCATTCCTGGAAGATCTAATGTCATTACCTTTTTGTCCCAAAGCATTTCTGGCACTTCTCCACGCACGATCCACTGTGCAAGCCCCTCTACGATTGCTGTTTTTCCGACTCCCGGCTCACCGACAAGACAGGGACTATTCTTTGTACGGCGGCTTAAAATCTGAATCATTCGCTCAATTTCCTGGCTTCTTCCAACAATCGGATCTAACTTCCCTTCTTTTACCCTCTCTGTCAGATCCACACAATATGCTGCGACCATAGAATTCTTTTTTTTCGCCTTCTTTGGTGCAGTAAGTGACTGGAATTCTTTCTGTGCTCTCGTTGAATCTACCCCTGTCGCAACTAAAACATCTACATAAATTTTCTTTAGATTAATATTCATGCCTTTCATCAAACGAAGCGCAATACAATCTTTTTCTTTGATGATCGCAAGTAAAATATGTTCTGTCCCTATCTGCTGTGCATGCATGCGAATTGCTTCTTCTTCGCTTGTCAAAAGAACATGTTCTGCTTTAGGACTGTATCCGAGAAACGTCTGATTCGCATTATCTCCTAATGCTGCTGATTCTCCCAATACTGCCTCTAAAAAATTCTCATAGTTAAGACCATTCTCATAAAGTACTCGTCCAGAAAGAGAATCTGGCTGTGCTAAAAGTCCCAGAATAAGATGTTCGGTTCCTATATATTTCTGGTGGCATGAAGCTGCATCTTGCGCTGCTTTCTCCAATGCCTGGGAAGCATAGTTATTATATTCTGTTCTCATTCCTATCCTCGCTTTCTATTCTTCCTCTTCTATCATAAGAAATGTGTCATACATTTCCTCTACTAACTGTTTCATCTCATCTTTTGTAATCTCTTTGCAGATTGCCTGTGCTACAATCATCTGCATGTATCCATTCACCTTCATCATCTCTTCTGATTTGTCACTAATCTGTACAGAAATGACTGCTCCCTTTCTTCGATCAAGCTTCAGATAGCCTTCTTGGCGCAGCATGGCGTATGCCTTATTCACCGTATGCATATTCACACCAAGTTCTCCTGCTAAGCCACGCACAGAAGGAAGGGAATCCCCCTCATGGAGCTGTTCCTGCGCGATCTGCATGACAATCTGATTGCGAAGCTGTATGTAGATTGCCTCCGGGCTGTTAAAATCAAGTTTTATTCTCATATTTATCATCCCATTCTTTTAAGATATCTTCTGTGTTATATAGACTATATCATATAGCGCAAAAAATCAAGTCCATAAACAAAAAAACGTACAAAATGTATCCTTATCTGACAGTAAAATACATCTTATACGTTTTCTTTCTTTTGATTTTTTAAACATACTTTAAAATGTATAAAAAAATACTCTAGAGCGTGTTTGAAAAATGCTTTCTGCAAGATGTGCGTTACAATTTGTGGGAAATTCGCCTGAATGAGGGCGGCGTAGTGGGCTACGTCAACTGAATGAAGGCAAAATTTCCCGCAAATTGGGGCGTGCAGATTGCAGGAATGATTTTTCAAACACGCTCTAATACTTATCTGCGAGAAGCTGGCAATATAGAATCTCCAACGCTTCTTTTACTGCGCTGTGACGAACCCCCTGACGATTCCCGCCGTAAAAACAGCGCTTCACTATCGTACGTCCCTTTACACAACATCCAATATAAACCAGCCCTACCGGTTTTTCTTCTGTTCCCCCTCCTGGACCTGCAACTCCTGTTGTAACAACAGAGGCATCCGCTCCCGCTGCTCTTACTGCACCTTCAGCCATCTCTGCCGCTGTCTGTCTTGAGACAGCACCATATTTCTCAAGAGTCTCCTTTTTTACACCAAGCAGCTTATGCTTAGCTTCATTAGAGTAAGTAACATAACTTTCCTTAAAAACTTCTGAAATTCCGTCGGCATTTACAAGCGTGCCTGCTACAAGACCGCCTGTGCAGGATTCGGCAGCAGTTACTGTCATCTTCCTGTGAATCAAAATCCGTGTAATTTTCTTTTCAATTGGTTCTTCTGCCATAATCCGATCGGAACTCATTATTTTTCATTGCCTCCCTCTTTTAACACATCAATGTTCTTTGCAAGATAATCTACTAAAGAAACAATCGTAAGAATTAATGCAATATATATAAGAATCTGCTCAGCGATATGTATTCCTCCAGCATATGCAGGGAAGTTTTCTCCGAGATTAAGCATCAGTAAAATAATTGCAAACATCTGGAAATTTGTTTTGAACTTGCCCCAATAACTTGCTGCAATAACAACACCGCTATCGCTGGCTACTAAACGGAATCCACTAATAACAAACTCTCTTGCAATAATAACAATAACAATCCATGCAGCGATCTTATTCTGTGCTACAAGACAGATAAACGCAGAAGAAACAAGCATTTTATCTGCAAGTGGATCCATAAACTTTCCGAAATTTGTTACAAGATTATACTTTCTTGCAATATGTCCATCTAAAAAGTCTGTAATACTAGCTGCACAGAACAGTACTGTAGCGATCCATTTAGAACCTGCAACGAAATCTGTTAACAGGAAAAATACAAAAAATGGAATCATAATGATTCTTACAATTGTAAGCTTATTCGGTAAATTCATCGGCATAAATAACATCTCCCATCAAATCATATTCATTTGCTCCCGTAATGCGAACAGGAACGATATCACCGGAAATCAATTCTTCCTCCGCCCGGACAAATACATTTCCGTCTACCTTCGGCGCATCCATATAAGTTCTTCCAATATAGATATCGTCTTCATATAAGTAACCCTCTATTAAAACGGACATTTCATCATCAATTCGACTTGCAGCTTTATCAGCAGAAATCTCCTGCTGTAATGCCATAATCTCATCCCGGCGGCTTTCCTTTACTTCTTCTGTAATCTGACCGTCCATCTCTGCAGCTTTTGTTCCTTCTTCTGCTGAGTATGGGAATACACCAAGTCGGTCAAATTCCATACTGTCTACAAAGTCCACCATATTTTTGAATTCTTCTTCGGTCTCACCAGGAAAACCAGTAATTAAAGTTGTACGAAGAACAATGTCCGGTATTTCTTTCCTTAACTTCTCTACAAGAGAAACTAATTCTGCTCTATTGGTGCGGCGGCCCATACGCTTTAATATCGTATCCTCACTATGCTGAATTGGAATATCAAGATAATGACAAATCTTCTTCTCTTTCTTCATTACAGCAATCAATTCATCCGTAATTTCTTCCGGATAACAGTACAAAATACGAATCCATTCAATTCCTTCGATTTCACAAAGTTTTGTTAAAAGTTCTGGCAGTGCCTTTCTTCCATAACAGTCCATACCATAAACCGTTGTTTCCTGGGCAATAAGAATTAATTCCTTTACCCCGCCCTCAGCAAGCTTTCTTGCTTCCTCTAACAGATCTTCCATTGGGAAACTACGATAATGTCCCCGAATATATGGAATGATACAGTATGTACAGCGCTTATTACATCCTTCTGCAATTTTTAAATAAGCAGTATATCCACCAGTTGTTACTACACGTTTATCTGCTAAGGAAGCAGGAAGCAAATCAATAGAAGGACAACAGTTTACAAAGGACTTCTCCTTGGGTTCTTCTACTGCAGCTTCTTTCTGTGATGCCTCTGCCTCAGCAAGAATCTCATCAAGAATCGGAACAATCTCTGTATATCCCGTTGTTCCAATTACTGCATCCACTTCTGGAATCTCCTGCTGAATCTCATCCTGATACCGCTGTGCCATACATCCTGTTACAATAAGTGCCTTGAGTCTGCCCTTTTTCTTCCATTCTGCCATCTCGAGAATCGTTTCTACACTCTCTTCTTTCGCATCATGAATAAAACAGCAAGTATTTACTACAATCGCATCTGCCTCGGACTCTTCCTGTGCCACACGGTATCCCGCTTCATTTAAAAGTCCAAGCATCTTTTCACTATCTACGAGGTTCTTGTCGCATCCTAGTGATACAAATAATACATTTTTCATCGGTTATTCATCCTTAACGCTGCTTCTACGCAGTTATTCATTAACATGGCGATTGTCATCGGGCCTACTCCTCCTGGAACAGGAGTAATCGCAGAAACTTTATCTACTACCTTATCATAATCAACATCACCACAAAGTTTATTCTCTTCATTTCTGTGGATTCCTACATCAATTACGACAGCCCCATCTTTTACATAGCTGTCATCAAAGAATTTTGGCTTTCCAATCGCAGCTACTAAAATATCTGCTCTCTGGCATACTTCTTTTAAATTTTTTGTATGAGAATGGCAGATTGTTACCGTTCCATTCTCTCTTAAAAGAAGCATGGACATCGGTTTACCAACGATATTGCTGCGCCCAACAACAACGCAGTCTTTTCCATCAATAGAGATGCCGGAACGTTTTAATAACTGGATAATTCCTGCTGGAGTACAAGATACAAAGCCTGGCTCTCCTGTAGATAAAGCACCTACACTCTGTGGATGGAATCCATCAACATCCTTTGCTGGAGAGATTGCCTGAATAATCTCTTTCTCGTCCATATGTGCAGGCACTGGAAGCTGTACAAGAATACCATTCACATGATCATCCTTATTCAGACGGCTAATTAAACTAAGCAGTTCTTCCTGTGTTGTCTCTTCTGGAAGCTCATAAGCCTGTGACTCAATTCCAATATACGCACATGCTTTCTTTTTATTATTCACATATACGCTTGATGCAGGATCACTTCCTACCTGAATTACAGCTAAACATACAGAAATGCCTTCTTCTTTTAACAGCTTTACCTGTTCTTTTAATTCCTCTTTAATATCGGAAGATATCTTTTTTCCATCAATTCTTAAAGACATAGTATCTCCTCTTTTCTTCATTTATTATGTATTTATACATAGATATTGTACCTATTTAAAATCAAAAAGTAAACACATTAACGATATTTATCTTCACTTTAAATAGCCACAAGATATTTAATAATACAACAAATTTTTCATTTCGTAAAGTCCTGCCGCCAGTTCTTTACAAATTCTTTGCAATTTTTATAAATATTCCTCAAAATAGGATTCTAACTGTTCTGAAGACATTAATACTTTCCGCGGCTTTGTTCCTTCTTCCGGACCCACGATTCCTGCATCCGAAAGCTGATCCACTATTCTTGCTGCTCGATTAAATCCAATCTTAAACATTCGCTGCAGCATTCCAATGGAAGCCTTGTCTTTTTCAATAACAAAGCGGGCTGCTGCTTCAAAATATTCATCTCTTTCCTGAGAAACCGCACTGCTCTTTAATTTATTTTCAATTTTTTCAGTTACTTCTGTATCGTATACTGCCACATCTTCATTTTCTTTTAAAAATGTAACCACATCGCTAATCTCATTATCGGAAATAAAAGCCCCCTGCACACGCACCGGTTTAGAGTATCCTGCCGGATAAAAGAGCATATCTCCCTTACCAAGAAGCTTTTCGGCTCCATTCATATCAATAATTGTACGGCTATCTACACCAGAAGAAACAGAGAATGCAATTCTTGATGGTACATTTGCCTTAATAAGCCCCGTGATAACATTAACCGATGGACGTTGTGTTGCAATAACCAGATGAATTCCTGCTGCTCTTGCAAGCTGTGATAATCTTACAATAGCATCTTCTACTTCTCCAGGAGCCACCATCATAAGATCTGCAAGCTCATCGATAATAATGACAATCTGTGGCATTTTTTTTATAGTTTCTGGATCAATCTCTCCAGATTTCTGAAGTTCCCTTACCTTTTTATTGTAACCTTCAATATTACGAACACCAGTTTCTGTAAACTTCTTATAACGATTTGTCATTTCTGCTACAGCCCAGTTTAATGCTCCTGATGCCTTTTTCGGATCAGTAACAACTGGAATAAGCAGATGTGGAATTCCATTGTAAATACTTAATTCTACCATCTTAGGATCAATCATGATAAGCTTGACTTCTTCCGGTGCTGCCTTATATAAAATGCTCATAATCAAAGTATTGATACACACTGACTTACCAGATCCTGTCGCTCCTGCAATTAATAAATGTGGCATCTTGGCAAGATCTGTTACTACGGTCTTTCCTCCAATATCTTTTCCAACTGCAAAAGCCAATTTGGATTTAAATGTTTTAAATGTCTGACTTTCTATCAAATCCCTAAAATGTACGGTCTGATTATGTTTATTCGGAATCTCAATTCCAATTGCTGCCTTTCCCGGAATCGGTGCCTCGATTCGGATATCAGATGCTGCAAGATTCAGCTTAATATCGTCTGTCAGAGAAAGAATCTTACTTACCTTTGTTCCCTGTTCCGGGAACATCTCATATCTCGTAACAGAAGGGCCACAGCTTATATCTGTAATTGTCACATTCACTCCAAAACTTTTTAATGTCTCATACAGTTTCTGCGCTGTTTCCTGTAAATACTGCTGCTGGCCAGAGGAGTGTCCCTGTTCTTCTTTTATAAGAAGACTTGCGGGAGGAAACAGGTAATCTTTTCCTTCTGCTTTCTTTCTATCTGGAACTACTTCTTTGCTTTCTACAGATGATACTTCCTGAGCTGTTTCTTTCTTAATGGTATCTTGCCTTGCCATTTGCTTTTCTTGAATGGCAATATCCCTATCGTTAACTTCCGAAGCATTATCTTTTGCTTCTGTATCTCTTTGCTTTATCTCAGCCCGATTTTTCCAGATTCTGCTCTCCTCATTTTCTTCCTGTTTTTCCTTCATATCCTTTACTGCTTCTATTTCAGGGACTTCTTTCTGTTCAATCGCCTGATCAGCCGCATCCGGATAAACATTTTCTTCCGAAATGGCTTCTGCCTCAGATACAATACTTTCAGAAACTTCTTCTATCAAACTGCCCAAATCTTCATTGATTCGGATTTCTTCTGGCAGTGAAGTATGGAATGCTCCCTTTTCTTTATATGGTGGGGCATAGCTTTCTTCTTGCACTTCTAAAGTACTCTCTTGTGCCTGTTCTGAAATTAATGAGGTATTTTCCTCTGGGAATGTAAACGCACTGAAATCTAACTTACCTTTAAATGGTTCTGTCTTCCCATCCTCTTCTGTGAATGGATAAATCTGCGGATGAAGTTCCCTTACACAATCCTTTCTTTTCACCTCATCAGAGGAAGTAAACACCGGAACATTCACCTTTATATTTTTTATTGTTTTCTCTTGTTCTGCTGACGTAGATGGCTGCTTTTTCGGGTTCTTTTTCTCCTTCTTTTCTTCTAGTTCTTTCACCTTTTCTTCGCATTGTTTTGCTCTTTTCTTATCCGAAGTCTTCTTATAGCCACTCTTCATCTTCAAAAATGAAGTCGCCTTATCTGAAGATTCCTCTTCCTCTTCTAAATTGATCAATCTGTCTTCTGCTGCTGCCGCTTCTCTTTCTAAACGCCGTTTCTCGGCAGCCTTTTCCCACTCTTCTTTTGAAGCCCGCACATTCTTAACCATCTTTTTAAAGAAAGAAACAAAAGATCTTTGTGTCAGCAAAATACATGCGAGCAAAAATACACAGATAAGAACAACCATCGCTCCTGCTGTTCCAAATCCCTCTCTTAATAAAAGCGCAACTCCGCCCCCGATAATTCCTCCTGTTGCATGATTATTAATCGCCACAGAAAATAAATCATGCACTGTCACTGTCGTATCTTTATATAATAACTGCGATACGGCCGATACTTCCATCAAAATGACAAATCCTGCACCACACTTCTTCATTGCCAACGTACTGTAATCATTGGCAACCAAAATTGTTATACCAAGGAAGAAAAATACTGGCATAACAAACTGGGCACAGCCAAAAATACCAAAAAAGAAGCTGGCCAGCCACTTTCCGATCAATCCACAATGTCCAAAATTACTAAACATCATAAGAACGACCAGACCAAAAGCAACAACCAACGTAATCTCACTGCTCATCGGAATTCCTTCTGCCTTTTGGGATGCGTTTTTTCTGGTTCCCGAAGTATGATTTTTCGCTGTAGTTTTTCTGGTCACATTATTCTTTGTTGTGACTTTCTTTGTTGTTTTTCGTTTTGTCTTATTCTCGTTTGTTTTATTACTTGCCATACATAACACCTTTATTTTCTAAGTTTGATATCTTTATCATCATATCACAAATACCGTCAGAAAAAAAGATGCGTTCTTAAAATAAATAACACATTTTTTCTATCATTTTTTCTCCTGTCTTTTCTTCCTGCTTCTTTCAATCTCCTGATGCAGCCAGAAAAGCGCTTCAGAAACACCACCAACTTCATCAATAATTCCTTCTTCCACCGCCATTTTTCCTACAAGAATTGTTCCTAAATCTTTTACCATCATCCCCTGACGTATCATCATTCTTTCCAGCCTGCTTTTCGCAACTCCTGTATGTGCTTCTACAAATGTAACAATCCTATCCTGTATCAGCCGAAAGTATTCAAATGTCTGCGGCGCACCAATAATCGTACCATTCAGTCGTACTGGATGCAGAATCATCGTTGCCGTCGGTGCAATAAATGTTCGATCTGCCGCTACTGAAAGAGGTACTCCAATAGAATGACTATCTCCAATCACAAGAGAAACCGTCGGTTTTTTGATAGATGCAATCATTTCTGCTGCCGCAAGGCCACAGGAACAATCGCCTCCCACCGTATTAATCAGGAGAAATAATCCATCTATCTCCTGATTATCCTGTACTTGGGTAAGAAGCGGTAATAAATGTTCATATTTTGTTGTCTTTATTCTGTCTGATGATAAATGATGCCCTTCTATCTCACCGATAACAGATAAAAATAAAATATGTTGCCCCGTCCCGTTATTCTCCAGTAATACTTCTCCAAGTTCTAGTAAACTTTCTAATTGCGTATTCATGAGCATCCTCCTCTATATTTTCATGTGCTTCCGAAATCTTTTACACCTGTAGCATGTTTCAAACACGCTCTAATCTTATAAAACGATTTTTCCGAAAGCAGCTTTCCCTTTAGCATGCTCATTTTGAAAGAAAAAACACCTAAGAATTATATCCTTTTTTAATAATTCTTGGGTGTTTTATCTATTTTTAATCCTGTGTGAAAATATTCTTTAGAGCGTGTTTGAAAAATGCTCTAGACTTCCGTTTGTCTCTAAAGCTTTTATTCCTTTAGAATAAATCTCCTGCAGCTTTCCATCTTTTTGCATAAAAAGCCGATGTTCATTTTGAAAACGATGGCTTGTTTTAAGAACCTTCCAACTTTTAAATGTTTCTTTGTGCTGCTTATAATATTCCTTATCTGCAACGAGTATCTGTGTATTACCAGCCTCAATATCTGAAAGTGCTTCTTTTACAGACAAAAATGGAACTGCCCGCCCCTTATAACGATTTGCAAGATATTTCGCAAACACTTCCTCTTCTGTATCGGCAGGTGCTGCAATACTGTTATCTTTTATTTGTTTTAAAGTCGAAATGTTAGAACTTTTTGGCGCTAAAACACAAATATTAGATGTGTAGAATGACTTACTTGCCAAAATATTCTTACCTGAGGATGCATTTGTCGCTCCGATAAAGCCATCTATAGACTTCTTAGAAAGATTTTCATTATAAGAAGATGCATCTACAGGAACAAATTTATAAGTAAATGGTTCTTCTTTTGCCATTGCTGCAACAAAATCTGCATAGTATCCTTTTGGCAGTCCATCTTCTTCGTAATAATATGGTGCATTATCATCTACCACGCCGATATAATAATCCACCTTTGTCTCTGCCTCTTGCTTAGTGCCCCCTAATGTGCATCCTGTCAGAAGAAATAAGAATACTAACAGCATGATACTAACAGGTATCCTCTTCTTTTTTCGCATGGTGCTCCTCCCTGTCTGCTTTCCGATTTACAATCCTAACTCTCTACGATAAATTGCGATGCGGTTTTCAATTTCCTGCAATTCCTGCTCAATTTCCCTGATTCGTGCCTTACCTTTTTCCATATCAATTGCTGTTTCCTTCACAACTTTTGTAATGTAACGGGGAAGATTAAGATTATATTCATTTTTTTCTATCTCATCCCTCTCCACACAGGCACACAATCCAGGAATTGTCTTTCTCTCACTCCAAAGCTGATCTATAGTATCTATCTGTTCCTTATCAAGACTTTCTATCTCCGAGCAGTCAAAAAACAAGATATCTTTTCGTTCTCGATTCATCTGGAAAAATAAAATTGCCTCGGCCTGCCCTATAGAGTGAAATATGGAATCCGGAAGCAGCATTATTGTATCAAGACAATTCAATTCTTCCACAAGATACTTACGAATCTGCGCTTCTCTTCCTTCCCGGTAAAGCATCGCACCAGGAAAAACTGCCGCCAAAAATCCATTCTCTTTTAAACAGGAAATTGCTGTCAGTAAAAATGGAAATTCCCCCTTCGTTCCAGCATAAAACTGTTCTTTTCCAAGAGAAAGTTTTGGTGAAGCTATATATTCTCCTGCTTCTACACCTTCCGGCATAAAAATAAGGATATTATCTGCTCCATCTGGCAAATCTCTGATTGCTCTCCAGTCCTTTTTCATGAAAAGATGTAGGGAATCTAATGGAATTCCTCTCATATAACATACAATCGTAAAAATATCAATATATTCCTGTTCCTTTGTATAGCCATAAATCTCTATATTTTTTTCTGTACTTATAATGGAAGATGCCAAAATACCATACTGAAATTCTGGAAATAAAACTTTACATTTTCCTTTTTTCTTATGAAATCGCCTGCAAAAAAACTTATGATATAGTTCGCTTAGTTCTTCCGATATATAGGTATCTTTTTTTAACTTTGCAAATTCTGCAATCAGCAAAACAAATAGTTTTGGATACTGCCTGAGTAATTCTTCTTTACAATCCCAACCATCAATTTTTTTTAGAAATTTACGAAAAAATCTTGCATAACTTTTTTGTTTTTCTAAAGAATGTACTCTTTCAAGGCTTTTATAAAATGAAAATTCTGTAAGTTGAAAATCTTTATTCAAAAGATGTAAAAAAGAGGAAGCGGATTCCATAAATTTTAAAAAGGAAGCTACCTGAAGCTTTCCACGTATTGCCATCTTCACTAATTCACCCGGCTTATAAGCCTCTTCTAGTGAGTCACCATGTTTTAAACAAAGATACTGATAAAATAAGAGGAACACACAACTATCTCTGTATTCCTCAAATGTCAGACCCGGATGACTCTCACTTAAAATTGACAAAAATTCATATTGTAACTGTTTTTCGTCCATCCGTTTCCCCTTTTATAATTTTTCTAAATGGTGCATCATTTCTTCTGTCAGAACTGCCTCTTCTAAACGCATCTTTTCCATAAGAAGTACTTTTTTCCGCTTCTGATAATAGTACAGCTTACCAATTGACATCTGCGTTGATAAATTCGGACACTCAATCATCAATTGACGAATCATGTGTACAGATAATACCTTAACTGAAGAGTTTCCCTGAATGGCAATCATCCGTTGCCTTTTTATCTCTGGATGTTCATTAAAATACCATGCAAAGTAGTAGGGATCCATTATCCCATTCTGAAATTCTATCGAAACAAAATTGGATGGGATAATCTTGCCCTCATGCTGTTTCTCCAGTACGGCAGCACGATGGAAGGAGGTCAGTCCGATTACGATGCTATGCTCTTTTGCCAGATTTAAATTCTTCACCTTTTTTTTATCAACCAAAGCCGTAGGAACTTCATAATCCCACACTCCATTTTCCTCGTCAATTAACTGACTGATCGTAAGAATGGGATACTCTGCTCCCTCACTTAATATCTTTGGCTTTATCCTATTCAGTACAACACCATGCGTAATCTGGCTGATTTGTTCTAAAAGGAACTCCAACCTCACTGCCCCCTCGTAAAAATAATTTATTTGATAATCTCGCGAAGTGCCAGATTAATTCTTCCCATCTTATCAATTTCAAGAACTTTTACTTTTACTTTATCACCGATATTAACAACATCTTCTACTTTCTCTACTCTTTCTTTAGAAAGTTTAGAAATGTGAATCAGGCCATCCTTATTTGGAGCTAACTGTACAAATGCACCGAAGTTCATAATACGAACAACTTCTCCCTCATAAATCTTGCCTGCTTCTACAGGTTCTACGATAAGACGAATGATTTCCATTGCTCTGTCGATCATTACCTGATCTACACCACAGATATCTACTCTTCCCTCATCATTAATATCAATCTTAACGCCTGTCTCATCAATGATTGCGTTGATTGTCTTTCCCTGTTTTCCGATAATCTCGCTGATCTTATCTGGATCCACATGCATCTGCATAATCTTTGGAGCATATTCTCCAACGTGGTCTCTCGGTGTAGAGATTACTGGTTCCATAACATCAGTAAGGATATGTTCACGAGCTTCTTTTGTACGGGAAATTGCCTCACGGATAATATCTGGTGTTAAACCGTGAATCTTGATATCCATCTGAATTGCTGTAATACCATCATGTGTACCGGCAACCTTAAAGTCCATGTCTCCGAAGAAATCCTCAAGGCCCTGAATATCTGTTAATACGATGTAATCATCATCGCTGTCTCCTGTTACAAGACCTGTAGAAATACCTGCAACTGGTTTCTTAATAGGTACACCTGCTGCCATTAAAGATAAAGTAGATGCACAGATACTTGCCTGAGAAGTAGAACCGTTAGATTCTAATGTTTCAGAAACAGTACGAATTGCATATGGGAACTCGTCCTCACTTGGAAGTACTGGAACTAAAGCTCTCTCTGCTAATGCACCATGACCGATCTCACGACGTCCCGGGCCACGGCTAGGCTTTGTCTCACCTACGGAGTAGCTTGGGAAATTGTAGTGATGCATATATCTCTTAGAAGTTACATTTGCATCAAGGCCATCAATCTTCTGTGCTTCAGATAATGGAGCTAAAGTTGTAATTGTCATGATCTGAGTCTGTCCACGAGTAAACATACCGGAACCATGTACTCTAGGTAAAAGATCAATCTCTGCAGCTAATGGACGAATCTCGTTAATAGCACGGCCATCTGGACGCTTATGGTCTTTTAAGATCATCTTACGAACCGTCTTTTTCTGGAACTTGTATACTGCATCATCAATTAATGGAAGCCAGTCTTCGTGTTCTTCTGCGTAACGTTCTTCTAACTTCTCTTTAATCTGACGGATATTCTCCTCACGAACCTGCTTTACATCTGTAAATACTGCCTCTTCCATAGCTTCTGGAGTGATGAAATCTACCATATCATTCCATAAATCTTCTGGAGTGTCTACATGTTCGTATTCATGTTTCTCTTTTCCGCATTCTTCTACGATACGATCGATAAACTTAATTACTTCCTTATTTACTTCATGTGCCTTGAAGATAGCTTCAATCATCTTATCTTCTGGAACTTCATTCGCACCAGCTTCAATCATGATTACTTTCTCTGCTGTAGAAGCAACTGTAAGTGCAAGATCAGAAACTAACTGCTGGTCTGCTGTAGGGTTTACGATAAATTCTCCATCAATAAGACCGATTCTTGTTCCGGCGATAGGACCATCAAATGGAATATCAGAAATAGATGTTGCAACAGAAGCGCCAAGCATTGCTGTTACTTCTGGAGAACAATCAGGGTCTACTGCCATAACTAAGTTATTCAGAGTTACATCATTTCTGTAATCTTTAGGGAATAATGGACGCATTGGACGGTCAATAACACGGGATGTAAGAACTGCATGTTCAGATGCCTTACCCTCTCTCTTATTAAATCCTCCAGGAATCTTACCTACTGCGTACATCTTCTCCTCAAATTCAACACTAAGAGGGAAGAAATCAATTCCTTCTCTTGGCTTCTCTGAAGCTGTTGCTGTGGATAAAACCACTGTATCACCATAGCGCATAAGTGCGGCACCATTGGCCTGCGCTGCCACTTTTCCGATTTCAACTGTCAGTGTTCTTCCTGCCAGTTCCATAGAAAACTGTTTTACCATTACTTAAACCTCCTGAAAAAATATATTTATCTAATGAGGGAAGGTTTCCGAAACCACTGAAAAAAGCATTGTTTCCTCCAATGCTCTTTTCAGAAGTCTCGGGCACATCCTTCCCATAGTCATAAATTATGACCTAATCTTTACTATTCTATCACAGGATAAAAAAAACTGCAATAGTTGAGGTTACTATTTAATTCATTAAGAGAGAGACGCCCAGGAAGAGAACCGATACCCTATATTTGTGTCTTTAGTCGCTACGAGAAATCGTCTTCTATGAAAAGGCCGACATTTTACTACAGTCTCGTAGCTCCGAGGCCACAAATATAGCCTACCGGTTCTCTTCCCGGGCTGTCTTTGGCTGGATTTTGTTTGTATTAAATAGTGGTTGCAGGGATTTGGGGGAGAAGGTAGAAGTTTTCTGCTTACTCCGAAATTATTGTAAATAGATGCTTAGTATTTAAATGGAATTGGTAAAAAAACTGAAATTGAGAACAAAAGCCTGTTTCTTGCTCTAAAATTGCTGGAATATTGCTGTTATAATCATTAAAAATATGTATTTTCTATATTTTTTCCGTTCATATCCCAGTCCTTCAAATAGTCTAAGCATTAGATAGATTGCTCTATCTTCCAAATCATTCCTCTATTCCCAGTCATTCCTGAGTAAGCAGAATACATCAGCTTCTGTCCCCAAATCCCCTCCCCCTGTTTAATTCATCTTCTCCAGCCACAGCACAAAAGCCATTGCCCCAATAAGACATATTTATGGTCTCGGAGCAAGTGTTGGATGTTCGCGCATAAAGCGAACATTCAACACGCCGCAACTAAAATCACAAATATGCCTTATTGGGACAATGGCTTCGTCTGTAGTGTATCTAATGAATTAAATAGTAACGTACTTCAATATCATTTCTTTTAATCTTATGAGTTCCTCGGTATAATCTTTATTCTCTTCCGACCCCCAGATAAATCCCCCCACATAATACGCACAGGTTGCCATCATCGAATGAAATGTCACCCGGAAGAACTGTTCTTCTGGAATATCTGTACGGAATGTTTTATCCTCTTTTGCCTTCTCATACATCCAGTGTAATCTCGTGTTCATCGAATATAATGATTTATAAAATTCTTCATACTTCTCCGCAGCAATACCTTTCTGGTGTACCATATAGTGGTTAAAGTTGTCGTTATACTGGAGTAGATCTTTATGATTCTGATACATATCAATATAACCATCTAATGTAAATATAAAACGATCAATCGCCGGAATATCGTGGATACTTTCCAGTGGCCTGATCGCATCTAACTTATCAAAATATGCCTTCCACTTTGCAGTACATACAGCCATAACAAGTTCTGGCTTACTTGAATAGCAGCGGAAAAGTGTTGCTCTTCCGATACCTGCTTTCCTTGCAATTTCTTCCATAGTCACTGCTTCTATTTTTTTCTCTACAAAAATCTGAAAGGCAGTATCTATAATCCTCTGATTACGTGCTTTTTCTTTTTCAATCTGCTTTTCTGACTTGCCCATAAATTTCTCCTATTATTCCTGATACTATCAATCTCATTTTACAGTAAAAAACAAAGTTTTGTCAATAAAATGAAGAAATTCTGAGGGTTGTGAGGCTGCAAAACAAACAAACTCCAAAAGATAAATTTGGGAAGATTGATATTTAGACAGTATTCTTCATATTATATTCCATCTTCTCTCTCAATCCGTTTACATCATCAAAGAAGTTGGCTGATTCGGCAGAAAAGAATCTTTTACTTCAACAGCCACAGACAGAATCCGAAGAAGAAAATAATCTATATTTGTGGCCCCGGAGCAAGGTTTGGATGCAAGTGCGTAAGCGAGCATTCAAAGCGCAGCAACTAAAGTCACAAATATAGATTATTTTCTTCTTCGGATTCGTCCGTTCTACTGTAAAATCAAAAGTTCTTCAAAGGTTTTCCTCAAAGAACTTTTTCATCCCTCGATATGCGACTCCCTCATCGGTTCCGCATATTTCTACTTCAACTTTCTGTCCGCACATCACATCCAATGCCATCACAGCGATAATATTCGATGCATCTACTTCTTTTCCTTTTACCCGAAGAGTGATTCTGCTTTCATATGTTCTGGCTTCCTGAATCAGGAAAGATGCTGGGCGGGCATGAATTCCCTGTTCTTCTTTGATTGTATATTTAAACTTTCTCATAACTTTCTCTCCATAACTCGCACCTCTCGGTACGTCCCAATACATTTTACATTTTTATCTTTATATCATCCGATTCCGCCGAGTGCGATTCCTAGTATAAGGACTAAAATACATACCGGCACATAAATATACTTACATATCGGAAAATATAATTCTGTAAATTTATTTTTTCTTCCCTTGTTGACCTGTACCTCCACATACTTTTTACCAGCTATCCAGAAGAACATAATTCCTGCCAGTCCTGCGCCAAGAGGGCAAATATAAATTGAAAGGACATCCATCCAGCCGGATACAATTCCCTGAATCATCAAAGATACAACTACACCGATAGCGGCAATAATGAGACAGGCTGCCTTTCTTCCAACGTGTAATTTTTCCTGTACAGTAGCAATCGGGGCCTCATAGAGGTTAATCAATGAAGTCATGCCAGCAAATAGTACCGCAACAAAGAAAATCATCGCAATCAATGTACTTCCCGGCATTGATTTTATTAGATTTGGCAGGTAAACGAACAGCAATCCCGGGCCTCCCTGGTTAAGCTGTGCCCCAGTTGTTGCCATTGCCGGAATAATGACAAGTGCTGCAAGTATCGCTGCAATCGTGTCAAATAATGCTACTCTTGCCGCTGAAGCCGGAATATCTTCCTCATCAGAAAGGTAAGAACCGTAAATAAGTGTTCCATTTCCCGCGACAGAAAGGGAGAAAAAAGCCTGTCCTAAAGCAAATATCCACGTTTTAGGGTTCATTAATGCGGTTTTATCCACACGAAAGATATAATGATACCCATCTGCAGCACCCGGCTGGAAAAATACATAAATACCAAGAATCACGAATAACACAAAAAATACTGGCATGAGTATCTTATTTGCTTTCTCAATTCCTCTTCCCACGCCAAACATCAAAATCGCCATACAGGCAGCTAACGCGATAACCTGCCATACATTGTTTCCAAACGCAGATGCCATACTGCCAAAACGCCCACCGAAATCTTCTACACTCTCTGGTGCGAGGGTTGCTCCTGTAAAAGTTCCGGCTGCATATTTTAAAATCCAGCCCATAACTACAGTATAGCCGATTGCCATCGCAAGCGAACCAAGTACGGGAATCATTCCAAGAGCTTCTCCCAGCTTTCTCTTTCCTTTTTTCTCACAGATCATGCCAAATGCATCAATGGGGCCAGATCTTGCTGCCCGGCCAAGACTCATCTCACCGATAACACCTGTCGCTCCGATCAGAACAACAAAAATAATATATGGAATCAGAAATGCTCCACCGCCATAAAGCGAAACCCTTGTGGAAAACATCCATATATTTCCCATGCCAACCGCAGAACCGATACAGGCAAGGATAAATCCCCACTGACTGTTAAATGATTCTCTGACATTTCCATTCTTTCTATTACTACCATTATTCATACCGTTACTTTCTATTGATTTCTCACTCACACTTCTTTCTCCTTCATGTTTTGATAATTTTCTCCCCACTCTGACATCGCATCGAGTATAGGTTTTGAACAAGAACTTTCCATTTATCACTGATAAGCATTAGCGTTGTTTCCACCAGGCAAGCCGGACTTCTAAAGTTTCGCTATTATTTCCCGTTTATATGCAAGGAATTCATCTGTGAGGTAAAAATCCTCCGCCCGTGGTTTCTTTTCTTTAATGATAATCTCATCTCGAATTTCTCCAGGCTTTCCATTGAGAATATAAATTCTGTCTGAAAGAAGGATTGCCTCATCAATATCATGTGTTATAAAAATTGTAGATAAATCAATATGCTGCATAACTTCAAGATACCATCTGTGAATTGCTGTTTTCGTAATGGTATCCAGTGCACTAAATGGTTCATCAAGAAGTGCAACTCCATTAGAAGAAAGATATGTTCTAAGCAGGGCTGCTCTCTGGCGCATACCTCCGGACAGCTGGGAAGGATATTGATACTCTGTTCCTTCAAGTCCAAAGTCTTTGAAATACATCTGTGCTTTTTTTCTTGCTTCGTTTTTGCTCATTCCATGAAGAACCAACGGTAATGCCGTGTTGTCGATTATTTTTTTATGTGGAAAAAGTAAATCTTTCTGGAGCATATAACTAATCTGTCCTGGCCTAGAAGTAATATCTTCACCATTAAGCAATACCCTTCCCTCCTCTGGAGTTGTCAGTCCAGAAAGGACATGGAAAAGAGTTGTCTTTCCAGAACCGCTGACTCCGAGAAGTGAAATAAGTTCTCCTTTATGCAATTCGATATTAATATCTTTGATTATAGTTCTTCCACTATATTTTTTTGTAATATGTTCAGCCTTTAAAAGAACCATTATATTATCCTTTCTCTAATAATTTTCCACAGACAAAGTTGACGAAAAGCGAATCGCCATATAGCCATATCTGTGGTCTGGGAGCAAGTGTTGGATATGAGCGTATAAGCGAATATTCAACGCGCCGCAACGAAAATCACAGATATGGCTATATGGCGATTCGCTTTTCTGTCTTTGGCGGCTCGTCTGTCTGTTCGCCCATCCCTGCAAATTATTTAGGAAGATAGTCGTTTGAGAAACCTTTTCCTGTGAGGTCTTTTGTAGTCAGTTTATTCTCTGCGAGCCATTTGTAGAAGTTATTCCATCTTGTCTCGTCAATAACTCCCCAGTTGTCTGCATCTGCTACATACTGTTTAGAAAGCCATTCCTGACTCTTATATACTAAGTCTTCAGAACCTTTTAAGGAACCTGTGTCATCTCCTGCGATAAGAAGGTCTGCTGCTTTCTTTGGATTATCAATCGCGTACTGGTATCCTTTTTTGGTTGCTGCAAGGAATGCTTTTGCCTCATCTGGTGAGTTCTTTAAGAAGTCATTGTTTGCGATCATAACTGGTGTGTAGTAATCAAATACAGAGTCGATATCTTTGAAGTTCCAGTAGTCACAGTCAACGCCTTCTACTTCTGCGTTGATTCCACCCCATCCGTAGAATACCCAGATAGCGTCTGTCTGGTTTGCTTTTAATGCAGCTGGCTCATCTGTGATGTTGTTAGGGATTAATTTTACTTTACTGAAGTCTGCTCCCTCATCTTTCATAACTGTTTTTAAAGTAGCCTGCTCGATTGGAGATTCCCATGTGGAATAAGTCTTTCCTTCAAGTCCTTTCGGGCTGGTAATTCCATCTCCTTTTCTGGAAATGATTCCTGATGTATTATGCTGAATCAGTCCTGCAACGGCTGTGATTCCAAGGGGGTCATCGGAATCAAGTGCGGCTGCCATTGTATCCTGTGCTTCGATGGCGAACTGAGCCTGACCAGATGCGCACATGGTTGCTGCTCCATTTTCCGGTGGCTGTACGATTTCAACATCAAGCCCGGCATCTTCGTAATAACCAAGTGCCTTTGCTGCGTAAATTCCTGTGTGGTTTGTATTTGGAGTCCAGTCAAGGCAGAATGTTACTTTTGTAAGCTCCTTTTTACTTGCTTCTGTGCTTGCACTCTCGCTCTTTGTGCTAGAAGAACCACATGCAGTTACAGATAATAACATTATTGCACTCAAAGTTCCTGCAACAATTTTTTTCCAGTTTAACTTTCTCATAATTTCCTCCTGTAAATTTTCAGATACTATTTGTACAAAATCACATAGATTATTTTAGATATTATTATATATGCCCATATGGATTCTTTTGGATGCTATTATATATCCATATAGATTACTTTGAATGTGATTTTAATATAGGATATTTTAAATATCCAAATATATCTTTTTTTATTCCAAAGCTTCCTTTTTCTCCACTCTCACCCACGGCAGAGAGAGTGTTTTGATGAGATTGACCGCTCCCATTAAAAGAAGACTGATAATGACAATAAAAATAATAACTGCAAACATTTTATCAAAAGCATATGCCTTTGAAACTCTTGTCATGTAAACACCAAGTCCCTCAAATCCCCCGAGCCATTCAGAAATAACCGCTCCTACAACTGCGTAAGAAGCAGAAATCTTTAAACCAGAAAAGAACTGCGGCAATGCAGTCGGAAACTTCACATGGAAAAATATCTGTATTTTGGTTGCTCCCATTGCCCGCATGAGATCAATGGAATCCTTATCCACGCTCTTGTACCCGTCAAGCAAGCCTACTGTAATTGGGAAAAAAGTTGTGATTACAACAAGAGTAATTTTCGGTGCCATGTAAAATCCCATCCACAGCACAAGCAATGGTGCGATAGCGATTGTCGGAATCGTCTGTGTGATAATCAGAATCGGATACAACGCCTTGTTAAGTATCTGAAAATGATCCATTAATGTCGCCATAACAAATGCTAAACCAACACCGATACACAGTCCGTAAAAGGCTTCCTGCAACGTAACACTGGCATGTTTTAATATCGTTGGCAAATCAGTCACTAACGCTTTTATCACCTGCACGGGAGAAGGCAGCATGTATGCCGGAACTGCCCCACTCTGGCATAAAAACTGCCAGAGCAGAATCAGAAGGCATAATGCTACTACTGCTGGAAGCTTACTGGTGATGCTTTGTAACCTTTTTGTCAATGGTCAGCACGTCTCCTTCCGCCTTGTAAGAAATCTTAACATAAGTGTTCATTGCTTTGCATCCTGCTTTTGCTGCCACTAACTGGCAGTTCTTTACGATTTCCATTAAAGTATCATAATCGCCTTCAATTGATGTCTCACATGGTCCTACATAATAGTTTAATCCTGTGGATTTGATGTAATCAATGACCTCGTCTACGATACGGATTACTTCTTCTTCATCCTGTACAGATGGTAAAACCTGAATTGCTACACTTGCATTCATTCTTCATTCCTCCATATATCTTGTATAAATATTGTATTTACGCCGCATAAAAGGTCTGCTATTCTTTTCTGATCTGCAATCTGCCATTGGCTATATCTAAAAAAGAATTTATGTCTTCTTATTAAAAGTTCCTGCAGATAAAAAAGAAAAAGGCCAACAAATAATGCTGACGCTGCTTTTAAAATCTTCCTGATAAACTTTTTATTGAAAGTTCTTTTGCAAACTCTTCCACGCTGGCATTATCCAAACAGGTTCAAGGGTCTAAGGCACAACCTTACTCTCAGCTTCCTAAAAACGACAAGCTCCCCTGGAGCGTGTTTGAAAAATCATTCCAGCAACCTGCACATCGCAATTTGCAGAAAGCATTTTTCAAACACGCTCTGGTCTTATATTGAACTTTTTACAGTATAAAACAAATTTCAGAAAAAAACAAGAGTAAAACTCTTGCGTTATTTAATAAAACAATGGTATAATCTTTACTTTAGTAAGCTAAAGGGGGACTGTACTAATGCTAAAAACAATAGAAGCCGTTAATAGCGCTGTTAACAACTTTATCTGGGGTATTCCAGCAATGGTCTGTATCATTGGTGTTGGACTTTATCTCAGTTTTCGAACAGGATTCATTCAGATTCGAAAGTTTCCTTACTCTATCAAAAATACTTTAGGACGGATTTTTGATAAATCAGAAGCCGCGGATGGATCAATCACTCCGTTTCAGGCGGTATGTACCGCACTTGCCGGAACCGTTGGAACGGGAAATATTGCCGGTGTAGCCGGTGCGATCACGATTGGCGGACCAGGAGCCGTTTTCTGGATGTGGATATCTGCCCTTCTTGGAATGTGTACCAAATATTCTGAAGTAACACTCGCTGTACACTTCCGTGAAAAAAACTCACAGGGTGACTGGGTTGGCGGTCCAATGTACTATATCAAAAATGGACTTTCCAAACACTGGCACTGGCTTGCCTTTCTCTTTTCCCTTTTCGGTGTTCTGACCGTATTTGGTACAGGAAATGCAACACAGGTCAACACAATCGTAACTGCGATTGATTCACTGATGCTCAACTTTAACCTTGCTTCATCAGGCAGTCTTTCTACCATCAACCTTGTAATTGGTATTATTATTGCTATCGCTGTTGCCTTAATTCTTATCGGTGGTATCCGCCGAATCGGAAAAGTAACAGAAACTTTAGTTCCATTTATGGCGCTGCTTTACATCCTTCTCGGACTTGGTGTTGTTATTTTAAACATACAGCAGATACCGGCTGTATTCCAATCTATTTTTGAAGGAGCATTTCATCCGGCAGCATTTACCGGTGGAATGGTAGGGACTTTATTCACCAGTATGAAAAAGGGTGTATCACGAGGTATTTTCTCTAACGAAGCGGGTCTTGGTACCGGCTCCATCGCTCACGCAACAGCAGATACCTCCCAGCCTGTAAAACAGGGATTATTCGGTATCTTTGAAGTATTTACAGATACAATCGTTATCTGTACACTGACAGCCTTAATTATTTTATGCAGCGGCATCAATGTTCCTTACGGACAAGCAGCCGGTGCTGAACTGACCATTCAGGGCTTCACTGCAACTTATGGCGGATGGGTATCCATCTTTACAGCCATTGCACTTTGCTGTTTTGCATTCTCCACTACAATCGGATGGGGACTTTACGGCTCTCGCTGTATCGAATTCCTTTTTGGGACAAAAACAATTCGTCCGTTTATGATTGTCTACTCACTTGTTGCGATTCTCGGAGCAACGGTAGACTTGGGATTATTATGGAGTATCGCAGAAACATTTAACGGACTTATGTCCATACCGAACTTGCTTGCTGTATTCCTCTTATCGGGAACAGTTGTAAAGCTCACCAAAGAATATTTCGGAGCAAAAAAATCCTGATTTGCCGAGCTGGCGAAGCAGACGAACTCAGGGAGATAAATAAAGCATATTTGTGACTTTAGTCGCTGCGGTTTGAATGCTCGCTTTACGCGCTCGCATCCAAACCTTGCTCCAAGGCCACAAATATGCTTTATTTATCTCCCTGAGTTCTGCTCATTGGCAGCTCGGGAAATCAGTTGGAGAGATTTGAGGAAGAAGACAGAAGTTCAAGAATGCCCCACTGATACTGATTTATATCTACAGAAAGGCCATTTTTTATGAAGAAAACATTTTTCTCCCACGATAAAAATTTTTACGCAGCATTATTTCCGCTGCTTATTATTATTTCATTGCAGAACCTTATTTCTTATAGCGTGAATATGGCCGATAACATCATGCTTGGAGCGTACAGTCAGAATGCTCTTTCTGGTGCGGCGTTGGTAAATCAAGTATTTTTCCTTATTCAGCAGGCGGCAGTTGTTATTGGTGATGGGCTGGTTGTTATTGCCTCACAATATTGGGGACAGAAACGGATGGAACCAATCCGGCAGATTACGGGAATGGTTTTAAAGATTGCATTTTGTCTGGGAATCTTTTTGATTCTTTTATGTTCACTGTTTCCAGACGCAATTTTAGGATTTTTTACGTCTGATACGGCGATTTTGTCTGAGGCAGGAAGTTATTTGCAGATTATAAAGTATACATTTCTTTTGTATCTTGTGACACAGGTGCTTCTGTCTGCGCTTCGTAGTGTGGAGACGGTACGAATTGCATTTGTGATATCGTGTGTTTCTTTAGTCGTAAATGTAAGTATTAACTATACTTTGATTTACGGGCGATTTGGGTTCCCTGAATTAGGAATCAGAGGTGCAGCGATTGGTACAATGATATCGAGATGTTTAGAATTCCTTATTGTATTTATTTATGTGATAAAAATAGATAAAAAGTTAAAGTTATTTTCAGACAAGGCAGTATTTCACATTGATAAATTATTGCGTTCGGATTATGTGAAAGTGGCTGTTCCTGTCTTCATATCCGGCATGTTATGGGCGATTTCCGTACCGATGCAGACAGCGATTCTCGGGCATTTGAGTCCCGATGCAATCGCGGCAAATTCTGTTGCAAGTACATTTTATCAGTATATGAAAGTTGTTGTACTTGCTATGTCCTCTGCTTCTTCCGTTATGATGGGTAAGGCAGTCGGCAAGGGAGATTTGGACGAGGTAAAAGCTGCGGCAAGAACACTTTCTGTACTTGATGGAGGCATTGGAATGATTCTTGGTGCCGTTCTTTATTTCACAAAAGATTTCCTTTTGGCACAGTATACATTAAGTCCGACAGCAACTCAACTTACAGAACAGCTCATTATCATTATGGCAATAGTTATGGTTGGTATGGCATACCAGATGCCTGTTGGTTCTGGAATCATCCGTGGTGCAGGGGATACAAAGTTTTCACTCTATGTCAATATGATCAGTACCTGGGGCATTGTACTTCCACTGTCTCTCTCCGCTGCTTTTTGGTGGAAATGGCCGATTCCTGCGGTAGTGATCTGCCTGCAGTCTGACCAGATATTTAAGGGACTTCCGATTTTCTTGAGATTCCGAAGCTATAAATGGATTCACAAGTTAACAAGAGATAAATAGTGATTTGTAGGGAGGAGGAACAAACAGACCAGCCCGCAGCGACGAAAGTCACAAATATAGGTTTCTCTTTCTAGTGGCGTCTGTTTTGCCTGCAGTAACTCAGATTTTCAATACTTCCATTTTGAGGATTCCATCTGCACCTCAATTTAATACGCTTATATTTCTTTAGTCTTTATGATTTTTCTTCTCCGGTTCTTTTTACAGAACCTCAATTTCAAGAACATTCTGCCAACCGGCATAAAAATACTGTTGAGAATTTTTTCCAACAGGCTGTGATTTGATTTTCTGTTTTCTATTCGCTGGTCACTGGAGCAAATGCCGCCAAAGACAGCTTCCTTGCCTGTGCTAATTACTATTTATCCCAAATTTTTTTAGGTCTACTTTCCCGTTCTTTACCTCTACGCCGTCTTCCTCCAAACGTTTCGCCTGCTCTCCTTCTCCGCCAAATGCAAATGCTCCTGCGAGTTCTCCTTTAGAGTTTACAACACGAAAACATGGGATATTTTCTGGATCAGGGTTTTTGTGGAGGGCATTACCGACTGCTCGTGACATTTTCGGATTTCCAGCCATTGCCGCTACCTGTCCATAAGTTGCAACGTGTCCTTTTGGAATCTTTTTTACTGCCTCATAGATTCTCTTTGTCGGGCTGTCTGTTACAATATCGTAACTTTCTGTAATCATTCGTTTCACTTCTTTTTCCGGTATCGTTCCGTCAAGGATAAGCGTATTCCAATACTTTTTATTCTGGTGATACCCCGGAATAACTGATGAATACACCTCTCTCCAGAAGTCTCTCCACTCTGGCTCTACTTTCACATTCAAATGAATGAATCCATCCTTTTCATAAACCCACAGAAATGCTTTCTTACTTCCCTTCACCCGTACAAGCTGCCAGTTCTGATCACGAAATGGTGCTTCTACATAGGTATTCGCAAAGGATAAACCATATTTTATTGCTTCTTCTCTTGTATTCATAAACTTCTCCAATGTTTTTTCTTATCTGGCAGTCTGCGGATTATCTCGCTCTGCGGGCATAATACTTGAGCGAATCCAGTCTCCCTTACCTGCTGCGACCTCCTATTTTATCTTGAAAGCCCCTTTGCCGTTTTGTTTTACATTATATAATGCTGCGTCAGCACTTCTGCACAACGAGATAAAGTCTTCTCCCTGTTCAGGGAATGCCGCGCCTCCGGCACTGGCTGACAAATGTACCTTCTCACCTGTTGCAAGAGTCAGATCTGCAATCATTTTCTGGAATTTTTCCATATAAATATATACAGATTCTTTTGTAACATCTTTTAGATAAACCACGAATTCATCTCCACCATATCTGCCAAGTATACTTCCTTCCGGGAAACATTCCTGTATTGCTTTGGCGAAGTGTTTCAGGCATAAATCTCCGTTATTATGTCCGTAGGTGTCGTTATAGGATTTAAAGTTATCTACATCAATAAATATGAAAAATCCCGGTTCTTTTTTACGGATTTGTTCTTCTAATTCTACCTGAAATGCTCTGCGGTTTAGGATTCCTGTCAGGGCGTCTGTGCTTGATAAGCCTATATAACGTTTCTTTTCTTTTTTCTCCATAAGATAATCAGAATCAATCATAATAACCCCGGTATCAAAATATTTTTGCTCGGATTTTTTTCCATTGATAAGGGAATTCAAAGTCCCTATTCCCAGATATCCCATCTGGTCTTGTTTTTGCATTAAGGAAACTCCTCGATAATCCGAGTCTTTAATAAACTGTTTTGTCTCCTCTGCCATATCAAATCCGACCATAACAATATCCGTTCGTTTTTGTTTTGTAAGTGTCTTTGCTATCCCCACTGTAGATGTATTATTACATCCATAAATTCCCTTTATATTCTCATTTTTCTTCAATAATTTCGCTGCATCCGACTCTGCTTTTTTCACATCCCCGCCATTTAAAGCAATATCTTTTGTAATCTCCCATTTTGTTGGTGCGTATTTTGCCCAGTAATCTAAGAATCCCGAAACCCGATTTACCATCGCCTGTGAAGCATCTGACGACAACAAGATTCCAACCTCTAATGATTCCTGCGGAGAATTGCCTGTATCATGCAGCATCGTAAGCATTTCTTTCGCTGCCATCTCCCCCGCATCTATGTTGTCAGTCATGTAGCAGACATCAAATTCTGTACTGTTAATCGAAGAATCAATTAAAGCAACTGGAATCTTTTTCTTTCTAACTTTCTCACAGCTATCTACCAGTGAATTCGAATTTGCCGGGGCCAGCAGGATACCATCTGCACCTTCTTTCACAGCTTTCTCTAAATTTAATAATTATAGCACACATACAGAGGGACAACAAGAACGCAGAACTTTATCTACAGGTACAAGAACCATAGAAAATTACTTACTCACGATTGCCACGTTTTTTAAAATCCTCGTCAATGCGCTTTTTCCAGTTTGAACCCAATGGTACACTGCATCGGACAGCACTGATTGCCTCACTGATTACTTCATAATTTAGAGCAGTTCCCTCGCTGTCACATTGATAGTTAACTGCTCTGTCCTCATCAATGCCAAATAAACTGGCTGTCTCCACAGCATCAATATTGGCTCCAAGGAATAGAAACTCCCAGCCATATTTTATTTTCTGCCGCTCAATCATCTGTTTCACTTTATTGCTACTATAATAGCGGCTGGCATTCTCCATTCCATCCGTTGTGATAACAAACATTGTATGTTCCGGAATGTCTTCCCGTCTTGCATACTTATGAATATTTCCAATATGATGTATCGCTCCGCCAATAGCATCTAACAATGCTGTACATCCCCGAACCATATAATCGTGATCGGTCAGGGGCTGGATGTCCTTTACATTTATGCGGTCATGCAGAACTTCACTTACATTGTCAAACAATATCGTAGAAACCAATGCTTCGCCATCTGCATTTTTCTGCTGATTAATCATAGAATTAAATCCTCCGATTGTATCTTGCTCCAGTCCACTCATAGATCCACTACGATCAAGGATAAAAACGATTTCTGTTAAATTCTTTCTCATTATACCTTACCTCCTGAAAATCTCGCTATTAGGTTTACTGTCCTAGAGCGTGTTTGAAAAATGCTTTCTGTAAGATGTGCGTTACAATTTGTGGGAGATTTCGCCTGAATGAGGGCGGCGTAGCGGGCTACGTCAACTGAATGAAGGCAAAATATACCGCAAATTGGGACGTGCAGGTTGCCGGAATGATTTTTCAAACACGCTCTAGTATTTACCTGGTCAAAAAAATGGCTGCTCGGTTTCGTACCTTGCAGCCATAGTATAACGATTTTCTTTTAGAAAGTGGTCGCATAGAAAGCGACATTAAACAACATTCATTGTTTTATGATCCAATCAGACTCTGATCAAAAGCAAACAATGCTTCATTGATTTCATATACATTATAATTACCCTGTTCAACAAAATATTCTACAATAATATCAAACTTGCTTGAACGAGACAAAGTAAATCCCGCCTTACCAAGCATATCCTGCATTTCTGCAATTGGCAGTTCCAATGCCAGAGCAAATGCCAGCACTGTCGTTTTAGACGGTTTATAAAATTTATTCGAGCGAATTTTAGAAAAAAGTTTCCGATCAATATTTGCTTTCTTGTAACACTGCATGTCTGTCATGTCGGATTCGTCAATTTTACGAAGCAGCATTTCCGAAAAACTTTCATCTATCTGATTCAACGCATCCTCCAGAGTCCTGCTACTTATCGCATTATAGCTTGGCTTCGCTTCCATCCTCTCCACTGCTGACCCGAAACAACTTTCTCCAATAAGCGGCTCCGATCGCCATCTCTGTTCTTCCCGACTGTCCGAGTGTTCTTTCACATATCGGTCATCTATATAAGCTGTAATATCCGCAAACAACTTTCCGCTAATCTGATATGCCTTCCGGTCAAAAATTACAATGAAGACTGTCATCTCATTTTCCAGTAGAAAATTTCCAATGATATCTACAGCAACTTTTAATGCCTGATCTTTTGGATAGCCATAAATTCCAGAAGAAATCAGAGGAAAAGCAACCGATTCACAGCCATATTCCTTCGCCAGATTCAGTGATGTATCATAGCAGGATTCTAAAAGTTTTTGTTCTTGATGTTTTCCATCCAGCCAGATTGGTCCAACTGTGTGAATGACATATTTACAGGGAAGACGATATCCATTTGTAATTTTAGCATTCCCTGTCTGACATCCATGGAGCATTCTACATTCCTCAAGAAGGTCTGGGCCGGCAGCACGATGAATGCATCCATCTACCCCGCCACCTCCTAATAGAGATGTATTAGCTGCATTGACAATTGCATCAACATTCATTTTTGTAATATCATTTCTAACAATTTTCAATGGCATAGAATATACCTCCTACTGTTTGTCCAAAATTTTTCGTTTCCATCGCCTGTGTATCAGACTTACTATTCGTGACATCCTCCCCCACCTGTAGAGGTGGGGGCTTCCCAACCTCGGCAAGTTTGGTTCTCGTTCGATAACACTAC